>Ga0256913_10000637_pt1 | contig 18305 bp, 19 predicted proteins | sample Axial_MatmetaG_FD_185970 | JGI IMG/M metagenome (GOLD analysis project Ga0256913, IMG submission 185970) | Deep-sea worm associated microbial mat communities from Axial Seamount, Juan de Fuca Ridge, Pacific Ocean - Axial_Mat | ecosystem: Environmental > Aquatic > Marine > Oceanic > Microbial... | reverse complement strand
CCGTTGGGAACTATCCGTACCGATGGAAAGGAGAATCTTATCACGGCACTTGAAATAGCCGCTGCTCAGAAAAACGGTCAGGCCATGGTTCCCGAGGTATGTATTTACTTTCAGGATAAACTTTTCAGGGGAAACAGGACTACTAAATACAATGCCGAGAACTTCAGGGCTTTCCGGTCCGATAATTATCCTCCCTTGGCAGAAGCCGGGATACATATTAAATATAACTATCCTTTTATTCGTTATGCTACTGACAATGGAGAGTTTCATGTCAGTAAGAAAATGAATACGAATGTGGCCCTCCTGAAGATATTTCCGGGGATAAATGAGGAGTTTGTAAATGCTGTCCTGAATGCTCCGGGAATAGAAGCGGTGGTGCTTGAGACTTTCGGTTCGGGGAATGCTCCCACATCGGAATGGTTCCTTAAAGCAATTGAAAAAGCTGTATCAAAAGGATTGCTTATACTTAATGTCACGCAGTGCCTGGCAGGAAGTGTGGAAATGGTAAGATATGCCACGGGAATTAAGTTACATGAGCTTGGAGTGCTCAGTGGATTTGATATTACAACCGAGAGTGCAATAACCAAATTGATGTTTTTACTTGAGGAAAAAGACAACAAAGATGAAATTGAAAAATTCTTAAATATGTCTTTAAAAGGTGAAATAAACATATAGAATGTTTGTAATTCCTAATTTTTTTGTAATTTGCAACCTCAAATTTTTGCATAGATATGTAGAATAATTATTTATATTTACTTATCTTTATGTTTAAGAAAATTAATTTTATTTATTAATTAAAGAACGAATACAAAATCTAAATTTTTAACAGGTTATGAAAAAGCTATTTGCATTTTTAGCAGTATTTGGAATGCTTAGTATCGGAGCAACTGCAGTGTATGCTCAGGATCAAACTCAAAGTAAGGATCAATCGACAACTCAGGTTGATCAGAAAACTCAGGCGGCCGATCAGTCTGCAGCTCCTGCAGAAGAAGCACCGGCAGGTATCCACAAGCAGATCAAGACTAAGTTTATTGAAGGTGGAGCTATGTTTATGAGCTTCGTGTTGTTAGCACTTATTTTTGGTTTAGCAATTTGTATTGAAAGGATCATTTATCTGAACCTTGCTTCTACTAATACCAAGAAGCTGCTTCAGAAAATTGAGAAAGCACTCGATGAAGGTGGCGTTGAAGCTGCTAAGGAAGTTTGCCGTAATACCAGAGGCCCAGTAGCTTCTATCTTCTATCAGGGGCTTGACCGTTTCGACGAAGGTGTTGAAGTGGTTGAAAAATCAGTTATCTCTTATGGTTCTGTACAAATGGGACTTCTTGAGAAAGGTTTGACTTGGATCTCACTGTTTATAGCTCTTGCTCCTATGTTAGGTTTCATGGGAACAGTGATAGGTATGATCGAGGCCTTCGATAATATCCAGGCTATGGGTACAATTTCTGCTACTGCTGTTGCAGGTGGTATCAAAGTTGCCCTTATTACTACGGTTTCCGGTTTGATCGTTGCTATCATCCTTCAGGTATTCTACAATTATATCGTTGCTAAGATCGATACTATTGTGAACAACATGGAAGATGCTTCAATTTCATTACTGGATATCCTGGTAAAATATAACATGAATAAATAAGGTTTAACGATGAATAAAATAGCAAAATATTCAAATTACGTATTATACCTGCTTTTTGCCATAACACTGGTATATGTAGTTATGTTCTATTTCGGCGACGTGAATGAGGATAGTGCTTATCCCCATCCTGTTGCTACCGATTCATTCCTGAATTGGGCGAACATACTATTCTGGGTCGCTATTGCGATAACTTTAGGCTTCGAATTGTATCATATCGTAATGAATCCTAAAAGTGCGGTTCGCACTTTGATTTCATTGGCTATTATTGCAGTGATAGTTCTTGTTGCATATGGTTTATCAGATGATACACCTTTGAAGATTGTCGGTTATCAGGGTTCGGATAATGTACCATCAATGCTGACAATGGCAGGTACAATGTTATACACTATGTACATCCTTTTCGCTGTTACAATAGTTGTAATATTGTATTCAGAGTTGTCACGTTTATTCAAGTAGTATAATTAACGTAAGATCCTGAGAAGGATTTTTTAAAGAAATAGTTTTATGGCAAAAAGAGATATACCGGAAGTAAATGCAGGATCCATGGCGGATATTGCTTTCCTTTTGTTGATCTTCTTCCTTGTGACCACAACAATGGATTCGGATACCGGGATTTCCCGTACTCTTCCTCCAGTTGTTCCGAAGGATGAGCCGCCACCACCTCCTATTAAGGAGAGGAACGTTTTTGCTGTCCTAATTAACAGTCAGAACCAGTTATTGGTGGAAGGTGAGCCATTGGATATCTCACAATTGAAAGATAAAGCGAAGGAATTTATTGAAAATCCGGCAAGAAAAGATAATTTGCCTGAGTTCAAAGAGATCGAAGTACCTCTTTTCGGAGTTGTTGAGGTTTCAAAAGGTGTTATTTCATTACAAACAGACCGTGGAACTCAATATCAGGTTTATCTTATGGTTCAGAATGAACTTGCAAGAGCATACAATGAGCTTAGAGAAGAACTGGCCAAGAAGAAATTCGGGAAAGATTATAAAGATCTGGACGAAGATCAGCAGAAGGCCATCAGAAAGATCTATCCTCAGAAGATATCAGAAGCTGAACCTAAAAACGTAGGAGGAAAGTAATATGGCAAGGTTTAAAAAGAAAAAGGCCGGCGGGCCACAGTCAATTAATACAGCTTCTTTGCCTGATATTGTTTTTATGCTGTTATTCTTTTTTATGGTATCAACTACCATGAAAGAAGTAGACCTCAAGGTAATAGTAAGACCTGCACAGGCAACAGAGTTATCTAAACTTGAGCATAAGGAGTTGGTTACTTTCATTTATGTGGGTGTGCCTTCAAGGGCTTTTCAGTCTTTGTACGGTAATGAACCCCGTGTACAGTTGAATGATCAGTTCGCAACGGTGGATGATATTCAGAGTTATATTGCACAGGCACGTGATAACATGCGTGAAAGCGATCAGTCAAAAATGATCGTATCGATTAAAGCAGACAAGGAGTGTCCTATGGGTATCATAACTGATATCAAACAGGCTCTTCGTAAGGCTGCAGCTCTTAAGATTAATTACTCTGCATCCCAAAAAACTACTAAATAGTTTATATAATTTTTCAAATAAATAAAAAAGGGATGCATTTGCATCCCTTTTTTATTTATCATCTATTCAATAGTTAAACTGCGCCTTGTGCAAGCATAGCATCTGCTACTTTTACAAATCCTCCTATGTTGGCACCATCCATATAGTTCACATATCCGTCATCTTTTGTTCCGTATTTGATGCATGTTGTATGTATCTCTTTCATTATGTGTTGAAGTTTGTTGTCTACTTCTTCCCTGCTCCATGAAAGACGCATGCTGTTTTGTGTCATCTCCAGCCCTGAAACGGCTACTCCGCCGGCATTGGCTGCCTTACCCGGGCCATATAGAAGTTTGTGCTCAAGGAATACCTCAATGGCTTCAGGAGTAGAAGGCATGTTAGCACCTTCAGAAACACAAATGCATCCATTGTTAACAAGGGTTTTGGCTTCTTCTTCGTTAATTTCATTCTGTGTTGCACTTGGTAGAGCAATGTCGCCTTTTTCACCCCATGGACGTGCCCCTTCAACATATTTTACACCGTACTTCTCAGCATATTCTTTTATTCGTCCGCGTTTGATGTTCTTGAGTTCCATTACCCACTCTAATTTTTCTTTGTCAATACCGTCAGGGTCGTAAATGTATCCTGATGAATCGGACAAAGTAACCACTTTGCCACCAAGTTGTGTTACTTTTTCTACTGAGTACTGAGCTACATTTCCTGAACCTGAAACGAGAACTGTTTTACCTTCGAAACTTTCACCTCTTGTTTTAAGCATTTCATTGGCAAAATAAACATTCCCGTATCCAGTGGCTTCGGGGCGTATCAGACTGCCTCCCCAGTTGATCCCTTTACCGGTTAAAACTCCCGTGAATTCATTGGCCAGTCTCTTGTATTGACCAAAGAGGTAACCTATTTCTCGCCCGCCAACGCCAATGTCACCTGCAGGAACGTCAGTATTTGGTCCTATATGTCGGTAAAGTTCTGTCATGAAACTTTGGCAGAAACGCATAACTTCATTATCCGATTTTCCTTTCGGGTCGAAATCACTACCGCCTTTTCCTCCACCCATAGGCAAAGTTGTCAGGCTGTTCTTGAATACCTGTTCGAAAGCAAGGAACTTCAGTATCCCCAGATTGACTGTCGGGTGAAATCTGAGGCCTCCTTTATAAGGTCCGATAGCAGAGTTCATTTCGATCCTGAAGCCACGGTTTACCCTCATATTTCCTTTGTCATCCAGCCAGGGGACACGGAACATGATCACGCGTTCAGGTTCCACTATCCTTTCAAGGATACCGGCTTTCTGATATTTTGGGTTTTCATTAAGAAAATCGGCTAAAGAAAGAATTACTTCATGTACTGCCTGATGAAATTCAGGTTCAGCCGGATTCGTGGCTTTTAAGTCAGCCATGAACGAATCAACATCAATGAATGGTGAGTGTGTCATAATTTTGATATTTAGGTGTTTGAATTAATTTGACAGAATTAAGGTAGAAATATTCTTTTTTAAAATCCATGATTTTTTTTAGGTTTTTTCATACTGTTCGAAACTGTAACCTATTGACAGGTTTTTGGTTGCTGATTTGAACTTACAGGGTTGATAAAGGTTTTAGATTGTAATGACCATCGTGAAGAGTTTAACAAAAAAAGGCAAAAGAATTAAAAACTTATATGAGTTTAAGTTTGATTGTGGACTTATCAGAGCTGAAATCCGATCTTGTGCTTAATTTTGCGGCCTCAGTTTCATCGGTTTTTGCAAGAAATTAAGCAACCTTCAACTCTGGATTTATTTTTCAGGAGTTTTAGCTTCTGATATGTATGATATCGACATAAGAAAAAATAAAACAGGCGAAGGTTAAACAGGATTAAAACAATTTAAACTTTAGGCAGAGGTTAAACCCATAGAAGTTTTTGTTGAAAATTTCCGGCTCTTTTCTGATCGGGAATTCGAAAAACGGTTCAAAGTCAAAAAATAAATTGTCGTTCAACTTCCGTTCGTATTTGATAGAAAATATTCCTGCCTGTGCGAATGTAAACTTGTTATTGTATTGTTTTAAATCGTCAGACAGGTTATTGCTTGACGAAAAAGTATATTTACTTGTTACTCCTATAGTTGCCAAAAGATTAAATTTCTTGCCCGAGTAGAAATTGTAATTTACTAAAAGAGGCATTTCGATGAACGAGAGTTTGCTGGTGTAAACCTCTGAACTGTCAATGTAAACGGGAGTATATAAAGAATCTTCCGGAGTTTCGTAGTCTGTGTGTTTGGTGGCAATACCGTTAACAGAGAGCTTGGGGTTAAATGAAATTGATATTTTTTTGAAAATGTATTTTTCAAAAGTCAAACCGAATAAACTGAGGTACTTGTTTTGTTGCCACTCGGTGTTATTTGTGTAAAACCCCGAATATGATATTCCTGCATAGAAGGGCTTTTCAATATGCTCTTTTATCTTTTTTGTTTTTGTTGCCGGCATGGTGTTTTGCCTGATGGGAGTTGTTAGCCTGTTGGTACTTATCTTGTTATCTGCAATAAAAGTAGCGGGTGTGAGTTTGGCGAAAGATGTCTTATCCGGTCGCTCTTTTTGTTTGTTGTGTTGATTGAAGCTTCGATTTTCGTTTGCAGATTTAACGGTTTGAGTAGTACCGTTGTAAGGTATCATTGTTCTTTTTTCTTCTTTTGACAGGTTGTTATTGTTGTCGGGGGTTGGTACCAGGTTTTTGTTAGTAAGTATAACACCGGTTGAATTATTTTTATTTTCGTTATCCCCGGACTCTTTTTTTGTTTGAGAGTTGTTTTGTCCTTTCTTCTCAATAATATTTTTATCGATGTTGTTTGCTATTTCCAATACCTTTGTTTTGGCAGATTCTGATTTTGAATTGTCTGATGTAGTGATGTTGCCTGTTTTGTTTTCGTTGATTATGGTATTGGTCGTTTTGTTGTTTTTTTTAGTATCTTTTTTTGTGTAAAGATATGTGGAAACAGCTACTGAAGTTATAATTAACGTACTTACCAATATGACTTTAACGGAGGAAATAAGTTTCGACAACAGCCATACATGCCCTCCGCTTGCAGCCGAAATCTTTCCTGCAAGTTTTGCCCAGTCGGAAGCATTGTAAACCGGAGAATAGTTGTCTAACTTTTCTCTTACAATCTCAATCCATTTGTCATCCTGTTTACTCATGCAAATCGGCCTTTTGTAAAATTGTTCGTAACATGTTTTTAGCGCGTGATAAGTTGCTTCTTGATAAAGTTTCTTTGATATTCAGCTTATCACTGATCTCTTTGTGAGAGTATCCTTCAATTTCATACAAAATGAAAATCAGCCGGTAGGTATCCGGAAGTTTTTGTAGTTGAAAGATTATATCTTCTGCTGTCATTTTTGAGATTACGTCTTCCGGGATGTCTGTGTCGGGTAAATATTCATCATACTCAATATCGTATTTGTTTTTATTGCTTCTATAGTAATCAATTGATTTGTTGATTATAATTTTTCGTAACCAGAGTTTAAAGTTTTTAATTTCTTTTTCTCCGTTCTTGGTCAGGTATTGAAAAACATTAAGAAAACTGTTGTTTAAAATGTCAACAGCCGAATCTCTGTTGTTAGAAAAACGTAAAGCTATACTCATGGCGTATCCATAGTATTCCTTGTACAAATGCTCCTGGGCTTTTTGATTGCCAGAGGAGCATTTGATTAAAATTTGGGTTAAGGTATTTTCTTTCTTTCTTACTTTGAATAACTCCATGAAGAACTTTAGCTGTTTAATCTTCCGGCGGAAAAACTATTGTTTTTGATGATATAGAAGAAGAATCAACAGGAGTGTTATCATCGTCACCTTCACCAGTTGCATCATCATCTTCAGTTTTATATTTCAGCGTTAAAATATTGTTATTATCAGTTGAATTTATAAATCTCAGCCAAACCTTGTCTTTGTCCTCTTCTTTTAAGTTTAACAGTTCATGAATATGGATGTATGCCGAATCGCTAACCAGGAATGTCGCATTTTCCTCTTTCGTTTTGTGATAAATTGTAATATCCATCCACTTTTTACCATCAGGATCATCTGTGTACTTCCCGTCCCAAACAAAATCAAATTTGTGAAACTGGGATTCTTTGCCGGTTTTATATTCCATTATAAAATTAACAGTAGTGTCGTTATTCATCTGAACAAAAAGTATCTGAAACGGATCCTGTTCTTCATTATCTGCTGTGTACGATGATGTTTTTAAGAAACTAAGTCTCTCTTTTGAGTTGTTAATAGTTTCTTCAATATTATCGGTTATGCTTTTTTCGCAATTTACCATTAATACTGTAATTACAGTTAGGGATAAGAATAAAATAAGCTTTTTCATAATTTAATTTTTTTTGTTAATAATTAATTTCATTCTCAAGACGTAAGAGATGATAAAAGTGTGACAATTTTTTCAATTTATTTTTATTTTTAAATTTTCTATAAACACTTAAGTTTATTTGATAAACAGAAGTCATGTCCTGTTTAATGCTTCTGAATCAAATAAATTATTCAGGAGCTGAAGAGAAGAGGTCTGTAGTCCGGATAAGCATATCTAAAGGATAAATCCCGGTTATTAAAGCCGGATAATAAGCCATTGTTGTTACTGTTTTTTACTGATTTTAATTCATACCTTTATATGATTCTGCCTTGCAAATTTTTACTGTATGGTAAAATTAGAATAAGTAAAATATTTATTAATAAAAATTACTGCAATGAAAGTGTTTCAGGTTTTACTAAATGTTATAAAAGGTGTAAGTATCCTGTTTTTTGTTTTTCTTTGGTCTTGTAATTCAAAAACTATGGACATAAAACCACCGGTAGCGGATAAGTTCCCTCACAAACTGGAAGCGCATGGAGATGTGCGAATTGATAACTACTATTGGATGCGTCTTTCGGATGAACAAAAAAATGCTGAAATGCCGGATGTACAAACCAAAAAAGTGCTTGACTATCTGAATGCCGAAAATGCTTATACCGATATGGTAATGAAACATACCGAAAAGCTTCAGAAGGAGTTGTATGATGAGATAGTGGGAAGAATAAAGCAGGATGATGAATCAGTGCCCTATAAGGATAACGGTTATTATTACTATACACGCTATGAAAAAGACAAAGAGTATCCCGTGTATTGCAGAAAAAAAGGCAGCCTTGATGCTGATGAGGAGATAATGCTGGATGTTAATAAGCTGGCTGAAGGGCATAACTATTTTCAGGTCGGGGGATGGAGTGTGAGTGAGGACAACAGGATTTTGGCATATTCTGTAGATACTGTCAGTCGCCGACGCTATACAATTTATTTTAAAGATCTGAAAAGCGGGAAGTTGCTGACAGACCTGATACCTAACACTACTGGAGGTATTACCTGGGCCAATGACAATAAAACGGTTTTTTTCTCAACAAAAGATCAGAAAACATTGCGGGCTGACAGAATAAACCGTTTCAAACTGGGAGCAAAAGAACCTGAGGAAGTTTATTTCGAAAGTGATGAGACTTTCAGCACTTATGTGTTTAAAACCAAATCGAAGAAGTACCTGGTAATTGGTTCATCACAAACCCTTTCAACCGAATACCGGATCCTGGAAGCAGATGATCCAGGAGGTAAATTCAGGGTTTTTCAGCTCCGCTTGAAGGATGTGGAGTACCATATCGATCACTTCGGCAATGATTTTTACATCAGGACCAATAAGGATGGGGCCAAAAACTTTAAAATAATGAAAACCCCGGTTAATAAAACAGGAGAGAAGAACTGGGTTGATGTTATTCCTCACAGAGATGATGTATTGATTGAGGGATTTGAGATTTTTAAAGATTACATGGTGATCAATGAGAGAATAAAAGGGCTGACAAATCTGCGGGTGAGGTCATGGGATAAAAAACAGGACTACCTCATAGATTTTGGCGAAGAGACTTATGCTGCCGGTATTTCGGTAAATCCTGAGTTTGATACCAAAGTAATGCGTTATGCATACACTTCACTTACTACTCCATACTCTACTTTTGATTATGACATGTCAACGAAAAAAAAGACGCTTTTAAAGGAGCAGGAAGTGCTGGGAGGTTTTGATAAAAATAATTATGAATCGAAAAGGTTGTATGCTGTGGCTGCTGACGGTGTTGAGATACCGATCTCGATAGTTTACCGAAAAGGCATTAAACTTGACGGGTCTAACCCCGCGGTGATATACGGTTATGGTTCTTATGGCTATTCAATGGATGCCTCTTTCAGATCAGACCGTTTGAGCCTGCTCGATCGCGGATTTGTTTATGCCATTGCCCACATTCGCGGTGGTATGGAGATGGGGCGCTGGTGGTACGAGGACGGTAAACTGCTGAACAAGATGAATACTTTTACCGATTTCAATACATGTGCACATTACCTCATCAATAAGAAATATACAAATTCTGATAAGCTGTTTGCAATGGGCGGAAGTGCTGGTGGCTTGCTTATGGGTGCGATACTGAACCTTGAACCTGATCTTTACAAAGGTGTGGTTGCTGCGGTGCCTTTTGTTGATGTAGTGACTACTATGCTTGACGAATCAATTCCTCTCACCACTTTTGAATATGACGAATGGGGTAATCCGAACGTTAAGGAGTATTACGACTATATGATGACCTATTCGCCATACGATAATGTTAAAAGGATGAATTATCCCAATATTCTTGTTACAACCGGTTACTGGGATTCACAGGTACAGTACTGGGAGCCTGCTAAATGGGTTGCTAAACTCAGGGATATGAAAACCGATGATAACCTTCTTATGTTACATATTAACATGGATGCCGGGCACGGAGGTGTTTCCGGAAGGTTCAGAAGATATAAAGAGACTGCTTTGGAGTACGCCTTTATGCTTGACTTGGTCGGGATTAAGAAATAGGGGAAAGGTACTTTTATTGAAGGCTGACTTTTAGCCGGTCAAGTGAAATGTTATTTTTGAGTATTACAATTCCGTAAACAGGCTTGCCTGTTGGTAAAACTTTGTAGCTGATGTCTAGGCTTTTCAAGTCAGCAGCCATTTCGGTATTCGACTGTTTCCGGTGTTGGTTGTCCTGTTCTGTAATTTCACATGTTATGTAGCCGGAGTATTCCGGATAAAGCTCAAATCCGTCAGGGCCGCGTGGATATTCATCGTGTGGTAATATTGCTTCCTCCAGTAGCAGAAAAGGTATGGCAATAAACGGAGCTGCAGTTGTGCGTGTGCGGGCTTTTCGTGCTACCCAGGCAGTATTGGCGGGAACAACTCTTTTGTTATCGTTGTAAAATTTCAATTGGAAACCTTTACGGAATTTGCCTGACCTGTTGATGATCTTAACACCTGTAAATGTGTAATTGTGTCTTTTAGCCCACCTGTATAGTTTTCTGTTTTGCGAGTGGTCAAGCACATCAGAATAAAAGAATATCTCGATGCTGTCTTCGGTATTTGAATAAAAACTGAAAGGAGTTGAAAGTAAAACCGGCTTGACCGTTTTGTATTTTGTTGCACAGGAGACCCAAACTGTTGCAAATATTAAAATAATATTGACTTTTAATAATTTCATTTGGGTATTGATCAGGTATTTTGAAGACAACTCAAAAAGATATTTCACGTAATTTTATTCGCTTTTTTGTAATAAAATCCGGTTAATGCATACTATATAGATGAGTTCTGAACGGTTCATTATTTCTGACAATTGAAAAAATAAGAGCTTTCGAAATGAAAACTGAAAATAAAAAGGAGTTCCTCGACATACTGGAGAAATATCAGGGAATTTTGCACAAAGTAAACCTGATATATTTTCACAATGATGCCGACAGGGAAGATAACTTTCAGGAGATGGTTTATCAGCTGTGGAACTCATTTCTTTCATTAAAAAACAAGGAAAGTATTGGTTCCTGGATTTATAAAGTGGCAATAAACACATCGATAACTAAATTGAAAAAAGATTCCCGTTTTGTGTACAATGAGAATTTTCCGGATACAGTAGAGGAGGACATCGAAACAGGAATGGAAAGATCTGAGAAATCAAAATTGCTGTTGAATGCCATATCTGAACTTAACGAGACAGACAAAGCTGTAATGCTGTTGTACCTTGATGGGAAAAGTTATGAAGAGATCTCAGAAATAACAGGAATATCAAAAAGCAATGTTGGAGTTAAGATCAACAGAGCAAAGAAAACATTAAAAGAAAAACTAAAATTTTTGAGTGATGGAAAATGATGAATTAAAACAGTTATGGAGTGGGACCGGAGTTGAAGCATTGTCTCTGACTAAAGACGAGCTGAAGAGTATACTCGGGTCAAAGATACAAAAGAGCATGAACCGTTTTATTTTGATAACATTGGTGGTAGCTCTTACAGCAGCCGGAGTGTTGGTATTCCTGCTGATAACAGGTGTGGAACGTAAAAGCGACCCTCTGTATGTTATTAATAATTTGATCTTGGGTATACTGACAATTACATCTCTGATATCATCTTTGGTGTCATGGTACAGACTTGGGAAAGCAGATTACAGCTTTTCGATGAGTAAGATGATCCGTCGGAAGAGAGATATGATATCTCGCAGTCTTTACAGTCCTTACCGAAAAGTAAAAGTGCTTGTTATTCCTTTGTTGTTTGTACTTACGGTAATGGCGATAAATGTTTATTACAGCGGAATGACTTACGCCGAAGTGCTTAATTCGGAGGAATCATTGGCAGCCCTTATGGCCGGTGTCATTGTCGGATTGCCTGTGTCTTTTTATGTGGAGAGAAAATTATACAAGCAACAATTGAGTTATCTGAACGAACTGAAAGATCTATACCGGCAACTGGTAAGTGTTGACAAAGCATAAAAAAACCTCCCGGAAACGGGAGGTTTTTTATGTCAATGCTTTTTTTAGAATTTCAGACCAATGGTCAGTTCAAAATGGTTTGTCTGTGATTTTACGTCATTAAACCAGTCCCCTTTGAAAACATCATTTAAACCCCAGTTATATCCCAGGTCGGCAAACAGGAACATGAAGTCAACTCCGGCACCTGCTTTAACTCCCCAGATGGCATTATTAATGTCATCTTTACCGATATCTTTTATTCCGGCTATCTCGTCACTACCGGCTCCAATATTAAATTTAGCAGAAGGGCCGCCGAAAACTTTAATGCCAAGAGTTGATTTTGAATCACCTATGATATAGAAACCAAGGTATAAAGGTATCTTAATACTGCTGTAATCACCTTTGATAACTTCACCCGGCAATGCATCTATATCTTTGATCTCATATTTGTCTTTTTGCCAGAAAACACCGGGTTCTACAACGAATTTTCTTCCTATCTGAACTGTACCGCCTACACTGAAGCCTGTCTGGCCATCAATGGCAAATTTATTGTCGTCGTTTTTAATGCTTGAAAAGTTAATGCCGAAAGCAGGTTTGATCTTGATCTGTGCAAATGATGTAAACGGAACAGCCAATAGCCCTGCCAAAATAATAAAAAGTACTTTTTTCATAATATCCAATTTTAAGTTTAACATTTTTCATGTGGTATTCTGACTTAATGTTTCAACAAGTCAAAAATACAATTGTTCACAATAATATGACAAAATAGTCTGCTTTTGCACTTATTCTTTCCCTGTTAGTTTTTTAATTAATTCTATTTCTTTGGGGTCGTAAGGTGTTCCGTCCTGCCTGAAAATATCATGGAACCAGACCTTTGGCTCAGAGCCGTCGGGTATTTTGTGCCCCCATTCATAAATGGTATTTGTCTTTCCTGAAACCAGTCCCCAGTTTATGGCTCCTATATGTTCCGCTTTCAATATCGGCATAATGTTTTCAAAACGGCTATTCCTGGTCCTGGCCATGTATTCAGTGCAAACTAACGGACGTTTGTACTTTTTCAGTTCAACTATCTCTTTCTGATGATCTTTTTCATCACTGTAATTGTGATAAGTGATGATGTCGGAATTCTCTAACTGAAAACGGGTCAGTTCCTTCAGGTTTTGTGCCCAGATGCCTGCTGTTATCGGCTGGGAAGGACTGATCTCACGAGCCCAACTGAAAACATCTTTCAGCAGCGGCAGCGATCTGTTCCGGTATCCTGAATTCCCGGGTTCATTGTACAGGTCCCAAAGTACGATCCTTTTATCATCTTTAAATCTTGTGAGAATATCCTGAATATATTCTTTCAGCAAGGGCCGTACTTCAGGATCTTTAAATAGCAGATCGCCCGGGTCACGCACCCATCCGGAATTGTGAACCCCGGGTTTAGGTTTCGGTTGTTTGCCTGGATGATATTCGGGGTTCCAGCAATCATCAAGAAAGACGAAAATGGTGTAGATGCCATGTTTTGTAGCAATGTCAAGGTATCGATCCATCCTGTCAACGAATCCTTTTTTGTCGAATTCCCAAGCAACGTGATGCAGGTAAACCCTCATGCAGTTGAAGCCGATATCTTCTGCCCAACCAAGCTCTCTGTCAATGGTTTCAGGATCGAAAGTCTCTTTCTGCCACATCTCAAGCTGGTTGACTGCCGTGCTGGGAATGAAGTTGGCACCTTTCAGCCATGGAAGTTCTTCCCCCCACTTATGGGCTTTATCGACAGGCCATCTTTCAGCCGGTTTGTCATTCTGGGCATTGGCAAAATATTGTGCGTTGAAAAATATCAATGCCGTTAAAATGGCAATTATTGTTTTGGGGGTTATCTGTTTCATTTTGAATTAATGTTTGTTAATTACTTTTTTCCCTGTTCTCAAGTCTGTCCTTGTCCTGCTCTTTACTCTCTCGCAACATATCTTCCACATTGTCTATCTCGGGTGACTCTTCCACAGCTTTCCAGTCAAACTCCTTATCGAAAGGATCAAGTGCTTTTTGCGGATCAAATACCCTTTTGTCGACGGGTAGAGCATTGTATGGAGTGTAATCCGGCTTATCGGTAAAAAAGTCGGCGAGATCGGATGCTGCCGCATCGTATTGGTTCAGATAAGGCAGGCTGAGTATGTTCCAGTATGTTTTGAATATGCTTCCGAAACTGTAGTGTACATGACTTACATAGTTATGTTTTACCCAGGGAGATATCAGCATCAAGATACTCCGGTGAGCATCGATGTGGTCAACTCCGTTCTGGGCGTCATCCTCGGTGATAACTATCAACATATTTTTCCAATAAGGGGTATGCGACAGGAATTCCACAAAGCGGCCAACGGCGAGGTCATTATCAGCCATGTAGCTTTCACGGAATGGATAACCGGCTTCGGGCCTGTCCTTGGCTCCGTGATCGTTAGGTATTATCACTGTAATCAGCGATGGCATTTTATCTTTTCCGGTAAGCCATTTTTTAGTGAACTCCTCTTTGAACCTGTCGATCCTGAACTGATCGGGAATAGCAGTGTTGTAAGTCGGATACATCTTTGATGTTCGTTTAAAGATAGGCTGCGGTACCGGGAAATTTACGTAGTGTTTAATTCCGGTGTTAGTGAAGTTCTTCCGGTAAAGTGCAGGTTCGAACATAATGCTGAATCCGAAATTGTAAAAATCAATACTGTTGCGTTCAAGATGGTCCCACATCGACCCTGCCTCGTTGTAATCTTCGGGATAAATAGCCCCTGCCGCACCGTTCATGGCGAAAACACCCGGAGCTTTTGATTTTTCCCTGAACTTACGGTTTCCACCGTAGCTTGCTGCCGTGGCAGTTTCACACCATTCGTTCGGATAGGTATTCACAAGCCACCGGTGACCATCGGCTGAAACATCGGAATCGACATAGAAATTGTCGGCAAAAGCAAACTTTTTCGCAAGGTTCAGGTGATTCGGCATTACTGTGGCATTCTCAACAGAATCAGTCTTTTTCTTGTTGTGGAAAGTGGCATTGTAACCGTATCTTGCAAGTGAGGGATCTCCTTCGGCATTTTTCAGTTGTCCCAACACTTCGTCATAAGTACGATTCTCTTTTGAGATAAAAACGATATGTTTTATGGGACTATCTTTTTCACCGGGATAAAGAGGTATAGGATTGTCTTTTCTGTCTGCAAGCTCCGGGTCATCTGACCTTAAGAACCTGAAATTATTGGACACGACGGTTTGTGTCATTTTTTTCAAGGTTATAGCATCAGGGATGTCAACTATCTGAAGTGTCCCTTTCATCAGTGATCCTATGTAACTGCCTTCCGGACCGCGTTTGAAGTTTTTCCCTCCGTTGGGCCCGCTGCCGTACCCTTTGGCATTGGTGATGAAAAGTTGCTTTCCGTCCCTGCTGACCTCGATCTTTGAGGGGAACCATCCTGCAGGAATATGCCCGAGGACCTTAAAATTGTCTGCATCGATCACTGCCACGGCATTTATACCTGATTCAGCCGCATAAAGACGTTTCTGGTCAGGGCTGAGAGCAAGTCCGAAAGGTATTACACCTCTGAAATGTTTTACCCGCGGGTCAGGTATTAAAGGTATGGTAGCAACAACAGTATCTTTTTTGTAGGATATCACGGAAATATTGTCGTTGTTGCCGTTACTTACGAAGATGTAATCGTCGGAAGCCACTATGGAGTTAGGACTTGAACCACCCACGGCAGGAAAATCCTCAACCATTTCGCCTACAAGGTGGCCGGTCTTGATCCTTGCTTTAACAACAGGTGTTTTTTCAATATCGACAACAAACACTGAAAAAGACTCCGGGACATTGGGTTTCCCCAGGCCGGGGATGTAGATAGTATCGTTCTTAATTCCTTCAATCATCTCTTTCGAACCGTAAGCAAACGCAGGAAAACTGATTGGTTTTATTCTTGCATCTTTATCCGGCGAACTTTTAATGTATGCATACTGGAACATTCCCACATTGGCAACATAGGCTTTCTTTTCATCAGGAGAAAGGCAAATGCCGAAAGGATATCTTCCTACGGGGACTGAATATTTCAGGGTTTTACTTTGTGTATCGACTACGACCATGCGAAACCCGATCTGATCGACGGCATACAATATTTTGCCGTCTTTGGTCAGCTTGAGGTCACCAATGTAGCCATGTGAATAGTCAACATCATCGGATACAAAAGAGCAGTCAATCTCTCCTGTTTTTTCACCGGTCAGTGCATCGAAAAGAAATATCTTATTCTCCTGTCCACCCGAAACATAAATGGTTTTGTTATCAGGTGCAATGGCAAGCCCCATGAATACCGAAGCCAGTACTCCTTCATCGGTGGAAGCACCGGGAGGGACCTGTTGTACTTCAGGATTATCGGACAGAATGTTCCTGATTATGGTGATAGAAAGGGGTCGTATACCGGAGTTTGCAGTCACAGCAATGTTACCGTCTGGGCTTAATGTAAGCCCGTAAGGGTGGGGGGCAGTAACAATGGTTTTTCCCGCAGGAGTAACAAATCTTCCGTTTGGTATGACAGTTTTTCCTGTTTTGTTAATGTGAGTGAAGTTGCTGCCGGCGGGTGCCGTTATCAGCCAAACAGAACCTTTATCATTACATTCAATAAAAAATATGCCTGAAAAAATGATAAGTATAACAGGTAACAGAACCTTTTTCATAATCGTATATTTTAAAATGTTAAGTTACATAAAATTTTTAATTAAAAGATATCCGGAATCACCTTGTCGGGAACACGTTTACAGTACTCATCCCAATATTTTCCATATTTTATTCTGCATTTCATATCGTCGCGCCGGGCCCGGTGAAATAACAGGACAGATAAATATACAACATAGAAATACGGCATAAAGTTTTCGAACATAGCCGGTAACGACCAGCATAGTGCACCAAGTATTTCACCCGTGTAATGAAAATGCCGTGCTATCTTCCACCACCCGTCAACAAGTAAAATACTCTCTCTTTTTTCTCCTTTGTCATCTGTGTATCCGGCTCTTATTATTTTTGCTTTGTGTCCCCATATTTTGTAGTCTCCGTTATTCTTGCGGACATTGATCCTTTGTCGGTTCATGGCTGTCTTGCTGTAAAAAGATAGTATTCCCACAATAATCAAAACAGCTGAATAGATGTTGTTAAGTTCTACCGGATGTTTTACCAGGTAGTGAGCCGTAAGCGTATAAACAGAAGGCACCCAGACCATAACACCCCAGACAATATAATAGCCGGCCCTGTCTTCCTGAATGTCCATTGTGTTAAAATACCCTGATTCGTAGTAGAAGAATATGGCCACATAAATAAGTTGTAAGATAATTGAGACCATCATGGAGCTGCTGATTTGTCCGTAAAGTTCATGCTGTTTTTCGGCAAATGCCAGTATTAATAATGGCCACGACATCATGCCAAAGCGGCAATTGGTAAAATGTTTTACGTTTATTCCGAAAATATGAGGATAGAGATCTGTGCCCCAGTAGTAATCAAAAATGACATTTCCGCTCGTTCCTGATTCAGGGGAGCTTGGTTTGTATTTACCTTTGAAATACAGAAAGAGGCAAAATATCCAGCTGAAAATATTCAGCACCCCGAGTATCTCACCAAAATGATCATAAATGGAAGAGGGATCAAAAACCTTTAATTGTATACCTAAAAGCCAGAACAGAAAGATAGTGACAAGAAATGCTAAAAATCCGTTATTCTTATAAACAGGAATATAACCTTTAGGAGTAACAGGCCCGTTAACTTTTTTCCCGGGCAAAAGTTTCATCAGGAATATTTCAAAAAGAATAAATATTGCAATCATCAGCCACGCAGTTTTTGATCCGAAAAATACAGGAGACCATATTTTATATATTCCGTTGATCAGTCCGTTATCCGATATGTATTCAAAAAGGCTGATAAAAGAACCGTCAAGATTTTGGCTTGTAAACCATAGAATAATTGCTGCAGGAGGTGTTAAAAGGATTATTAAAATAACACCTGCATTTCTGATGAATGATTTATTTGTGTAAAACATATCTTATTAATTTGATGTCTATGAAAAGGTCTTTAATGATCAGGATATGAAAATATTGCAATGTTCAAATCCTTATCCTTTAAGATTTTCGATAAAAAGTTTTATAAAAAATGTTTAAAGCAAAAGTTTTGATCGATTAAAGTTACTAAAATAATGAATACCTGAATTGATGGATAACAACGGAAAATCATACAATTTTTATAAAATTTTGTAACATTTAAACGTAGATATGAAACTACATTTGCATTATCCAAAATTGTAAAAATGAGGGCCCGGATAATTTTAATATTAATTAAAAAACAAA
>Ga0256913_10000636_pt1 | contig 18311 bp, 8 predicted proteins | sample Axial_MatmetaG_FD_185970 | JGI IMG/M metagenome (GOLD analysis project Ga0256913, IMG submission 185970) | Deep-sea worm associated microbial mat communities from Axial Seamount, Juan de Fuca Ridge, Pacific Ocean - Axial_Mat | ecosystem: Environmental > Aquatic > Marine > Oceanic > Microbial... | reverse complement strand
CTTTTGCGTTTAATTTAATGTTACTTCAGAAGTAACAGTTTTTTTGTTTCTGAAAATGTTCCACTCTCAAGTTTATAAAAATAAGTTCCACTAGGTAGATTTTCTGCATTGAAAACTACCTCGTATTCCCCAGCAGGTTGATATGCATTTACTAACGTTGCCACTTCTTTACCAAGAATATCATAAACAACTAAATGTACTAACGGGGTAACTTGTCCCGCATTTACAGAATGCCTCGTCTCTACAACAGGAACAGAATATTTTATCGTTGTACTCGGATTTCCCGAAGGGATGGCTTTGCCAAAAGGGTTTGGATAATTCTGTTCTAAGTAGAACTTATTTGGCATTTCGTTCATGCTACCAAGTGAAGTGATAATAGCTGTATTATAAACAAAGTTGAACCGACCTCCTGGAGCAGCATCGCCATTAACATAAAAGTCCATTATGTCTCCGTCTGTTATGGAGTTATCACTCCATTTGAACTCAAAATTAAGAGTATCAGAATTAATATTGAGAACCTTCTTGTCAATTTTTATCTCCAACACATTGTTTGTAATTTTATATGCGGCAGAACCAACTTTTTCCCAACTCCAACTATTAACGCTTTTCTCAACAATTACAGAATCTAACGGACTTACACGATTGAATATAAAATCATATCCTTCCCAACCGGTTGATTTATCACGATCGATATCGATGAACAATCTCATCCAGTTGGAATCACTTTTATCCGTTAGCACATCAGTTGTTTCAACATAGAAATAAACATTCTCTGTATCACGTGCTACTTTAGCTTTTACAATGTCATTTCTTCCTGTGGTATTAGAATAAGTAAGAGTGGGTCCTTGTCCTTTATGATCACGGTGAATAGTATTACCCTTATAATGATTATATTCGGGCATTACATCGTCCCACTCATTTAAATTCCCTAAAGAAATGATTTTCGGATCAGAGGTTTTCTGTGGAGCTTCCATTCCCTTGAATCTCCGAACATTATTCACAAACTGAAGATAATAAACATCACCCTTATTACCCCAAGCTTTTACCGGTTCCAAGTCACGACTTTTATCCCAGTTATACTGATCGGGGAAACCCATTACCAATCCTTCAGGATTCCCTGCACAACCAGGCCAGTTTTTCCAACGCCCTGCAACCCATTCATTCCAACCGGTTACAAATACTAATTCTGGATCCAATTCATAAGCTCGACTCCATTGCTCTTGAATATTCGCACCATAGAGATAAGCATTTGCAGAAGTATCTTGCTTATTGGTTTGAGTATAGCTGCGACCGTAAGACCCAGGCGCATTAAAATTATTGCAGCGACCTCCACTAAGATCAGTTGCGTTTTGCCCAACTCCAACAGTTACTTCCTCAAATCCTTCATACGTTGTTCCTGCATAACCATGTTGAGGAAAGACTTCCAGCCATCCCCATTGATCACTTCTGCTTGGACCACTAACATAATCAGGTTGACCGGGACGAAACGTAAAGAAATCTCTTATAGCATCAAAATCTACATCAATTACAGTTCCATGAATTTGAACAGGGACATGACTTGTGCCCCGTGAACCTAAAGGTGAAGAAGTTCCGTCAGCAAAATAAATATCACTTTCATAATTTCCACTTACCTTATCTCCATTAAAATAACTTTGAACAGGATCCGTACTATCCGGATTTTTCCATACACCAACTACCTCAGTGGCATCACTTAATTCCCAGACATAAGAACCAGCAGGCAATTCATTAAAGTCGAGGCGGAGAGTTGCATTATCTTCGAAATTAATAAATTCCTTTTGTGCTAAAGGGGTTCCGGATACAGAAGTGTCATATCCGCTTGATGTCCATTGATAAAGAGTCAAAGTCAAATTTCCGATATTATTGCTCCAACTTGGACAGATGACACTGATACCAGTGAATGCTGAGTCAGCAGTAAACACCATCCCGGCTGTTTCACCCTCTTCAGCATATAAGTTATCTGAATATGCCATCAGTAATGGTTTGCCTTTCCAATAGAACCATAAATCTTGATATTTACCTTGGCTATAAAGATCAGTATAAAGTTCTGCTATCGCTTCTTTTGATCCTGTTGTTGGGCCAAACGGTAATAAGAATGAAATCTTTGGAGTATTAACACCATCTTCTCTTGCTTGTGCCCATGTTTCCAATAAAACAGTATAAGAAGATTTCCACGTAAAATTCCCATTTGTACAATCAAAAAACACAACGTCAACCCCAGCATCAGCAAGCATTTCCGCATGTTTCCTCAACACCCAAGTGTCTGTAGTTCTATAATATCCAAACAGCGGTTCATCCCACCAAAAAACTCCACCATCCCAAACATTTTGCCAAGCCGAATGATCTGGATCATCTTCTGCACCAGGGTTGTTGGTAATAATCTCTGTGGTGTTTGCTATTGAACCATCGGGCATTACCCATTCGGCAAGTCCATCCGTATGCCATGTCCAATAAAACATTCCAATATATTTTCCTTCTCTTTTTGGACCAGCTTCCTCATACGAAATGGTTCTTCTACCTAAAGCATCTTCAGCACTCCACTGGTCGCTGCTTACTTGGCTTACCAATATTTGAGGGAATAAAAGAAATATCGCTACTACAAATAATTGTTTTATCATTATCGTACATCCTACAATCTTCATAAATCAAAGCTCGAACATTTTGTTGATCATAATCTTAATTCTTACTCTCAATCTAAAAACAGACAGTACCTACATTATATTCACTATCCGTTTAACAATTTCAAATACTAACCTGCTTACCAAGTTTATCACTTTCAATAATGCCTTCAATTACTTTCATATTATCAACTGCATCTTGTAAAGGTGTTGGGACATCTGTATTATTGATTATGGCTTGGGCAAAAAGATCTGCCTGAATAGTATATTGATCACAAAGTTCAAAAATGATTTCCTCTGTTTTGTTGTCTCTATGCAAAAATATACTTGACGGTTTATTGGCGATCGGATTGAAAGGAATTTGAAATTCTATTTTACCTTTTGTACCAAATATTTGGGCTTCTTGTCTATCTTCGAAACGAATGGAAGAAAAAAACATTGACGTCCCCTCTCTGAACTTTAAAAGTGCTGTTGCCGATGTGTCAATTCCCAGCTCCGGATGGTATTCGACACTTCCAAATACTGTCTCCGGTTCATCGTCATAAATAAACCGGGATAATGAAATCGGATAGCAGCCAATATCCATTAAACTTCCACCGCCATATTCTTTGTTATTTACAATAGTGTTCGGATCATCATCGTAAAAAGAGAAAAATGATTGAATCGTTTTAACTTCTCCAATAGCACCGCTTTTAACAAGTTCCTTTGCTTTTATCCACTGCGGATGATGCTTATACATAAAAGCTTCCATTACTTTGAGATGTGGATATTTTTTTGATTCCTCCAATAATTGTTTGGCTTCAATACTACTAAGCCCAATCGGTTTTTCAACTAATACATGTTTGCCCTTTGCCAATGCATTAATTGACCATTGTATATGCATATGGTTTGGGAGTGGAATATATACGGCATCTATTTCCTTATCTTCAAGCAATTGTTCATAGCTATCATAATACCTTGCAATATCAAATTTTTCCGATACGCTTTTCGCCTTTTCCATACTTCTGGAAGCTATTGCAATGACTTCACCATAATCACTGTTCATTATTGCTGGAATCACATGCTCTGTTGCAATAGCTGCGGTACTTAAAATTCCCCACTTAATTTTATCATTCATTATTAATCCCTTATTTTAATAACATCATCTTTCTAGTTTTTGAATTTGCACCAGTTTGCAATCTATATAGATATACTCCGCTTGAAATATTCTCAGCATCAAATATGACTTCATAATTTCCGGGTTTCTGTTTTTTGTTTACAAGTGTTGCTACTTCACGTCCAAGAATATCATAAACTTTTAACTGTACGGACGAGGCATGCCACGTCCCTACATTTGGGATAGAATATTTAATAATTGTGCTAGGGTTAAACGGATTCGGATAATTTTGCTCAAGATTAAATTCATTTGGAAATACTGTTGACTTTTCTTGAATATCAGAAGTAATTGTGCTCAGCACTTTATACTCATCTACAAATAACCAAGCACTACTGGAGGTAATAGTACTAAACTCAACAAACCTTGCATTGACTGGATTAGATAATGTGTAATAATATTTATGAATACTGGATGATGTTTCGTTTGGTGTACTATCTAATAAAATTCCAATATTACTAAATGTAACATTATCGGTTGATACTGAAACAATTATCTTTTCTGGTAAATAAACAGCAGGTTGAGGATCGAGAAGATAGTTTGTTATAAAATACTGTACTTGTACATTTTGTCCCAGATCAATTACTACATTCAGTGTGTCAACGTTAACAAAACCCACCCATTGAGGATCTGCATAATAAGCATGAGAAGCTATTTTACCATCTGTTAATTTTTTATTACCAGTATCAGGATAGCTGTCACTTGGAGAATTAGAAATTGCATATGACGATTCAAGAGATAAATTTTCATAATTCTTTGTAGTAACCAAAATAGGCAAAGTTAAATTTGAGGTATTTCCAGCAAAATCGTATGCTTGAATCTGGTATGAATAATCAGTGTTTGGAGTTATGTTCGCATCCACAGCACTTGAAGATGCTGCAATATCAGTTGTATCACTATTTTTTAATGGAACTTGCTTTTTAATGATCATCTCACCATTACGATATACATTATAACCGCATACACCAATATTATCTGCCGATTCATCCCAATTCAAAACAACACTGCCAGGTAAAGATACTCCAGCTAAATTAGATGGTGTAGTTGGTGGTAAACTTTCAAGAGAATCATTCTCGAGATAGTCCAAATATGTATTGTGAAATCCGGTATTTGCTTTATATGGGCTATTGTAATAAGTGTATTCCCATGAAATGTAATTATCTACATATGGCTGTTCTATCTTTAGTTGCGAAACTACTCGACCAATGGTTGCCGATATAAAAGAGCTGCCATAAAATTCAAATGTCTCAACGTCAGCCCACATTTCAAGACCAGGTTTTGTATCAACTGCTCTTCGAAGCGCTGAAAACCAGCTAGCAATTTCATTAAGCTTAAGTCCCCCTGCCCCAACACAATCTTGCGGACAAAAGATATCCCCCGCTGTTGTGTGTAGCCCTGCAAACACATTCTTCCACATAGTCTCGTATGTCTCAGGCTCACCAAGGTCTGAATTCATAAACGGGCACCACATAAACGGAAGTTTTTTATTTGTTGAAGTAAGATGATCTAATTGTTTATTCATTGCATTAGTCAGTACTTTCTGTTGTTCGTTTGTCTGAAAATGCAGATTCTCAACTTCATAAGACCAATACCATCCATAAAATGTATTTGGATACTTATTCTTATAATTGTTCCACAATTCATCACAAATATTATTATCTAAGTCCATCTGATTGTAAAGCCATGTTGAATCATTTGCATACAGATCCCACCATTTATCACTAAAGTCAATTCCGATAAAGACTTTCATCCCGGCTGATTCTGCATTTCTCAAACACGCATCAACTACATCCGGATACGCAATACCGTTTGCTCCTTTTGCCATTTCAGTATTTGGTAAGGAAGAAGGATAAATTGTTTTTGTAACACGCCCAGGATAACTGTCAGCAACCGCTTGAATTACAACATATTGCATTCCGGCATTCTTCAATGCACTTAATTCCGCTTGCCATCTTTCATCACTCCAGAAATAACATAGATCGCCGGTTATAAAAGAGCCATCTAATGCAGCATTTTCAGCTTGAGCATAAATAATTTTGGATATCATTAAGATTGCAAATAACAATATCAACTTAAAGTAATGTGTGTTTTTTACCATAGTATATTTTTCATAAGAATTTAATAGGATGCATAATATTTTTCCTCGGTTATTTCCTCTTAGTTATTTCGACCCTAACTAATGATGAGTCGATATTTAACATTATTTTAAAAAGATCATCTTCTTTGTTTGAGTAAATCCACTTGTAGTTACCCTGTAAAAATATAAACCGCTTGTTAAATTGCTGGCATCAAATTCAATTTCGTAATTTCCAGGCTTTTGTTGTTTGTTTACAAGTGTTATTACTTCACGTCCAAGAATATCATAAACTTTTAACTGTACGGACGAGACATGCCTCGTCCCTACACTAGGAATGGAATATTTTATTGTTGTGCTAGGGTTAAACGGATTCGGGTAATTTTGCTCTAACTTAAATTGTTGTGGAATTGGAGTTGTTTCAGAGACTTTTACAATTGTTTCACCCTTGAATTTAAAGAGCTTTCCACCACCAGCACGAAAATGTACATTGAACGTTGCACCAGAATAACTGTTTCCGAAAGGCACATTTTCCCATCTGTCATTTTCTACATTGAATACTTCCAAACTATCTAAAATGTAGTTAAGAGTTATTTGTGTATATGCTGTATCTGTATAATCCTTATTCATCAGCATAAAATAGTTTTTATCATCATTACCATCTTTAAAGTACCCGACTACAAGATCAGCATTATTCGATACATTTTTTATAATTCCATCAGGTGGTAATTTCCATTTGTTTTCATTTGTAATAGTATGATAAGCACCGGTTGTAGTTAAGTTGAGCATTATCTCTTTTAATGAATCTATTTCCGCATTTATACTTTGTATCGATGGATAAATTTTTTCTCTATCCGGGTTACCTGTTACACCCCAATCTAAATGCCAATGAAACCAGATGAGTGCATGAACTCCATAAGTTAAAGATGAATAAACCAACCATCTATGTTCTGATGCACTAGGTGTCCTCCAGTTTAAGTGCTCCTCGACTGTTCCGTTTGTACCTATAGCCTGAATAATATTACAGAATGGAATATCATACTTTAATGCATATTCTCTGATTATACTTATATTGCTGAAATATTCACCACCATCATATCCATTAAAGAAATGATATCTATCATAGCTTAATAATTCCAATTTTGTTATTTGTAAAAGTTCGTCAATATATTCTCTATAACCTTCACCACTGGGCCAAATATTAACAAAGCTTAATTTTGTTGGGTCTTTTTTTCTTATTCGTTCTACCACTTTACCAATATTTGGGAAGGCTTGCTTATGTGGTTCATCGCATATGTGATATCCAAGCAGATTCGGATCATCTTTATATTTATCAATAACGGCATCCAGTGTTTGAAGCATTTCTTCTGTTATATCAGGTGGAGTCTCTCTATCAGGAGCACGCAAATATTCTTCTCCGATTATTGGTGTAATTAGTAAAAAATATTTTAATCCAAACTGGTGAACTTTTTGCATGAGGGCATCATCGTCTTTAACCCAGAGAGCATTATCAAAGTTTGCGTTTTTGTAATATGTAAAAACTGTATCCTCATAAGGAGGTCCATACCAAGCATAAGGCGGCGACCAAGCACTCAATAAGAATTCATCAGGGTCCCAATATTTATCAGTTACATTTATTGGAATCACTTTTTGAGTTGTATCAGTATCATCAAATAATTTTAAGGTTAAGTCATATTCGCCAAGATTAGCAAATGTAACAGTCCAATTCAGGGTATCTACAAGTTCTTTGAATAAGACACCATGATCATTATCCAATGAACCATTTACCAAAGAAGCTCCTTCTGGTAAAATCAATTTGCTATTTAATCGTGTCTCTACATCTCCTTCGTTTTTTACTATTGCAAAGAAAGGTATTTCAACATTTTGTTTGATGACAGTTCGAATATGAGTGAAATTTGTGATAGTTGGTTTAGGCCCCTTGCGAACAATACGGATATAATCGATCTCGACTAATGAACCAACATCGGGATTAAAATCCAATCTCATTATCTGAGTAATCTTTCCAGTCCAATGTTGATTCAAATAAACAGGAAGTTCAAACTCTTGGAATGTAGAATCTCCGCTAGGATAAAATTGGACATACCCCCAGGCACCTGTTTCGTTGTACCACATAAATTTTCCAGAACTTGCACCAGGAATTTTTAATCTAATCTGCACGTAACCATAATCCGCAGCTTCAAGTTCAAAAGGTTCACTTTTCAAAGACGGGAAAACATTTGCAACAGTAGCTTTTAGATAACCATTCTCAACCACAGAATCTTTAAAATTAGGACTTAGAATTATCCCTTCAAAATTACCATCCTCATTAAACTCCCAGGACTTTCCTATTTCTTGAGCATCGAGTAGAACTGCAAGAAACAAAAAAATTATTAAAATTAATTTCCATAAAATAATTTTCATGCTTTCTCTATATTCAATTAGTTAAAATATTTTCTGAAATTTCCATTTTAGCATCTCCATTTTTTTGCATAAAAACTTTCAACTCTTTTCCACTACCGACTTGAAAATATGAGAGTTCAATTTTATGTATTCCTTTCTGGAGTGCAATTTCACCGGATTTTTCATAAGCCCCATGCAGTCCGTCATTATCAACAACAAGTTTATCGTCAACTGATAACCTACTCCCATCATTTGATAAAACACTTAACGTGTAAATACCCGTACTCGGGACTTCAATATACCCTTTATAAATAAGACCAAACTGTTCCGGTAGTTTTTCATCACTATAAGGAAAAACAAATTTCTCTACTTTCCCTTTTTGTACTGGAGTTAAATCTTGTAATTCCAATGCAGAATTAATCTTTTCAGAAAATTCATAAAATTCGAAACTCAACCCTTTATTCTGCGTGTTTACTGTAACTGGCTCACGTGGTATCTCTTTTATATAATGAGCTTCATATACCGGACTGCTTTTTCCATTCGATGCAAATTCTTTTACTTTAAATACAGTTGATTCGGTTACCTTAATTGGCTTTGTGTAAAGCAGAGAATTTTGAGTTGGCTCACTTCCGTCTGTAGTATAACGAATCTCTGTGTTATTTCTTCCTGAAACGATTTTGACCGTTGCATTATCAATAAAAACATGGTTATGGCTTAACCCTTTCAAAGTAGGCCACCGATAATTCACTCCAAGTTCATCTAACCGGATGTAGTGATTATCCATCCTACTCTGAAAATTTTTCAAATCACGTTTCTCTTTTGGTGACCAAGCAACTTCTGCAAGTGCACATAAACGCGGTATTGTCATGTATTCAACTTGCTCTGATGTAGCAATATATTCTGTCCATTGATTTGCTTGAACGCCTATTACATATTTTTGCTCATCGGAATTTAACTCTTCCGGGACAGGTTCATAACTGTAAACTTTTTCTAGCGGTAAATATCCGCCGATTGCAAGCGGTTCTGTTTCAGGTTGAGCCTGATAATAATCGAAATAGCAATAATCAGTAGGAGTCATTACAACATTATGTTTTTGTCTTGCTGCCGCTATACCTCCTTCTATACCTCGCCAAGACATAACCGCTGCATTTGGTGCAAGTCCACCTTCCAAAATTTCATCCCAACCAATTATTTGCCTTCCCTTTGAGTTGAGAAATTTTTCAATCCGTGTTATAAAGTAACTTTGTAGTTCATGCTCGTCTTTTAAGCCCTCTTGTTTGATGCGAGCTTGACACTTGGGGCACTTCTCCCATCGGTCTTTAGGCGCTTCATCACCACCAATGTGTATATATTTTGAAGGAAAAAGTTCCATGACTTCTGTCAGAACATTCTCAAGGAAAGTGAAAACCGAATCATTTCCGGCACAATAAATATCATCTGAAATTCCCCATAAAGTTCGTACTTCGAAAGGACCGCCGGTACACGAAAGTTCAGGGTATGATGCCAATGCCGCTACAGAATGTCCGGGCATTTCAATTTCCGGAACGACAGTAACAAATCTTTCCTCCGCATATTTTACAATATCTCTTATTTCGTCTTGTGTATAATAGCCACCATAACGTTTATTATCAATTTTGTCGGTCTTCTCAATTTGCGTACCTTTTCGCCAAGCACCAATTTGGGTAAGCCGAGGATATTTTTTTATTTCAATTCGCCAGCCTTGGTCTTCCGTTAAATGCCAATGGAATGTATTTAGTTTATGCATAGCGATATAATCTATATATTTTTTTATGAATGAAACCGGAAACATGTGACGTCCGACATCCAGATGCATCCCGCGCCATTTGAATCGTGGTTTATCTTTTATTTCAACAATTGGAATTGACCAGTCAATATTTGAAATACTTTTTGAACTATAAACTTCTGCAGGCAATAGTTGGAGTAATGTTTGTACTCCATAAAATAATCCATGCGGTGTACCTGTTAATATTATTCTACCTTTACTACTATTTAAAGTATAACCTTCATCACCAAGAGAAGGATCTAGATTCCTATCGGAAAAAATTATTGTGTTCTCATTAGCATTATTCTTACTTGCCTTTATTACTTTAAGTGAAAATCCACTTGCAGAATTAAATTGTTTTATAAAATAATTAGCAACATTTTCTACTTTAGAATTATCCGAATCCACAATGATTTTTGTCTGCTCATTAATTTTGAACCGACCATCTTGAACTTCTATTTTTTCAGGTTCCGGAACTATACTCAGATTAGATCCGTCTTTACTGCATCCAATTACAAAAATAAAAGTTAAAAGGAATATTGCTGATTGTTTAAGAAAAGCAAATTTAGTCTTCATTTTCTTTCTCCAATAATTTTAGTTTCTAATTAGTCACTTTCATTAGACCTTTGAGGATTTTTAATAGAACTGTATTATAAAATTAGACAATCGTTTGTGTGATTGCAAAAAAAATTTTTATAAGAACTGAATAATTACCCAATTATTTTGTATAAGCAGCATATAAATCTTTAATCCAAGTCCTTTATAAAAAATGGGGAAAAGATTATTGATCATATTCTTATATATATCTTTCGTTTATCCAGCCAATATGTTATATACCAAAGAAAATACCATGTGAGAATACCTAGAATTATATTTGCCGATAATTCACCCATCCAATCAAATAATCCAAAAGTGAATGGTTTTAGTATATATGCTATAAACTTTCCTCCACCAACATGTGCAAATAAATATATGAACAAAGGATTCAACCCTACAACAACAGCAAATCGTATCCATTTTTTATAATCTTTGATATCGATGATCCAATAGAAAAATGCAAAGGTCAAAAGCGTCCACCCACCGCTTACAAAAACAAAGGAACTCGTAGATATTCTTTTTATTATTGGTGTAACAGTATCTAAACCATAACCAACAACTAACCCAATTACTCCTCCTATTATCATCATTCTCAAAATCTCATTTTTTGATTTCTCACTCAAAAGAATTTTCCCAATAATTACACCCCAAATTGTATGTGCTGTTGTTGGTATTGCATTGAACGACACCCAATGTCCACCAGAAAGTTCACCGGAGATCATCATATCAAACCAAGCGCCGAAATTATGATCCGGTGTAAACGGCTGATCAAAACCGGGGACCCAAAATGTTCTATATAATAATTCACTTATTGCAATAAATATTATACTTACAATAAATTGTAATTTTAACGATTTGTTCCTCAACAAGAAGGCAACTAAATAAGTAACCGAGAGTTGTGCTAATACATTTTGAAAACGAAATACAATTTTTCCTGGGCTAATACAATATAACGCCCATCCCAAGAATAACAATAGGAATGAACGAAATAATGCATGCTTGAAAACCTCTTTATCCGTACTTCCTTTCTTTAATCTGTTTCTTTCCGAAAATGGAATGGCAACTCCGACAATAAACATAAAGTATGGTTGAACTAGATCCCAAAAATGAAGGCCATGCCATTTGTGGTGATGTAATTGTTCACCGATAAAACCAATTATAGTTCCATTAAATGTAGGGTCAACCAAATAGTGAAACAGTCCGGCAAATTCAGCAATTAACAACCACATTGTAAATCCTCGAAATGCATCTAATGACAATAAGCGAGAACTCTTTTTCTTTTCTTCAGCTAAACTGTTAGTCATATAATTCCCTCTGAATCACAATATTATTTTTTAGGAAATAATTATATCCTTTTTTTAAATATGCTAAAAAATTACTTCCTTTCATTTCTTATTAACAAACAATTTTATCTTACTGTAAAAGCATCATCTTTCTTGTAATAATAAATGAACCAGCTATTAAACGATAAAAATAAACTCCACTGGAAACTCTCGTTCCATTATCATTTTTCCCATCCCATTGAACTTGATAATTACCAGAACTCTGTTCTTGGTTTATAAGTGTTGCAACTTCTCGTCCGAGAATATTGTATATTATCAATTGTACGGAATGAAGATTTTCGTTCTCTACGTTTGGAATGGAATACTTTATTGTTGTACTTGGATTAAACGGGTTTGGGTAATTTTGCTCCAATTCGAATTTAGATGGATAAATATATTCTTCAGAAATACTTGTTACAATCCTAGGATAGAAATATAAATGTGGGTGTAGTCCTTCGCTAAATGTATAATAGCCCGACGAATCTGGAGCCCAGCAAATACCTTCACCATTAGGTTCTTTTACATATGGTAACACTTTTGGAATTCTACCTAAAGTTTCAGCAACTGATTCGGTACTGTCTCTATACCAATGATATACAAAATCATCATCTTTAATTAAAATCTCCGTTCCACTATCGGAAATATCTGCAGCATTTGCCTTGCTACGAAATACCAGAGTATCAACAACCTCCAAAGTATCCACAATCCAATCAGGTACCCAATGGAATGAATCAGGCTTTGTTGCACGGAAGACTCTAGTAATATCATCTTTAAGCACAACATAAACATCGTTGGTCAATGGGTCTATCATAAGTGCTTCAGCATTATACTTTATTTCATCGGGGTACTTAAAAACCAACCTAGTTACTCCGTCAAGTGCTGTGTCGACCTTCGATTGGAGTGTGTCAACAAATGGTTCTATAATACGATAAATACTTTTATAAGTTCTATGATGACCGTTATCACCAAAATCTCCAATGTAAATGTAATACTCATTTTCAGTTGGGCCTGGTCCTATCGAAATATCCTCCCAATCCACATTTGATGAACCATTTATTTTATAGCTACCAAGGTCTTTGCCGGTTGAACTGAAAGCATAAATTTTATTCTCGCCACCGGAGTCATTGAAAGTCCAGAAAACCCCTGGGTTTTTACTACTTGCTTCAATACCAGACGCTTCGTTAATTTCATCCGACTCAATTATTCCCATATCAATTCTACTCCCGAATTGTTGAGGTACTACGGTAGTATTGATAAAAACAGAAATTGATAGAACAATAATTGACTGCTTAAAAAATGTGACTTTGTTTTTCATTTCATATCCTAATAATCGCTTATCTTAAAGCAAAAAACCTTTTAAGAACTTAACAGTTATCATTCTTAGTAGTTCATGTAACCTATCTTAATAATATTTCACTTGGGATTTTTTGTCGTTCCATTTTGCCGGACTCAAAAGAAACTTCCAAACCAAGTCCTCCTCCGGCTTGGAAATATTCTATTCTAATTTTGTGTATTCCTTTAGTCAGTTTTATTTTTCCCGTTTTAGTTGAAAAACCATGCATACCATCAAAATTAATTACAAGTTTATCATCAATAAATAATTTACTTCCGTCATTAGACATTAAGTAAAAGGTATAAATATCTTCCGAATCAATCATAATGTTTGAAGTAAATTCAACCGCAAATTTATCGGCATAATTTTTTAACGTATTCAAATCGAAATTAAAAACCTTTCCCTTGAAATCCGGTTTTAACAAATCGAAATTTGGTATTTTAGTCCAAGCCCCTTTGTAATATTTATAATTAATTCCGTTTTTTGTCGAATCTATAAAGTTAATTCTACTTACGATTGTAAAACTCGGTTTATTGCCTTCCTTAAAAACTTTTGCTTTTATAATTGTACTTTTATTAATAGTGAAAGGAGTTTCATATAATTTGGAAAGTTCGGTTGGTTCGGAATCATCCAAAGTATATCTGATTTCTCCCCCTTTTGAATCTTGCCGGATTTTTACTTGAATAGAATCCGGGAAGAACAAAGTTGTATCAGAAGGAATTATAACGGGAAGTGAAACCATTGGAGATTTTATTATTGAGCTAATATTTTTTGAATAAAAAGTATATTTTCCCGAAGCAACTTCAAAATGGATAAGGTTATTGTCTTTACCGATAGCTTCTACTCCGGATACATCGCAATTCACATTTTTAATTTTATTGCCTGGAATATAAACAGAAGCAGTTGTATTAGGTGGAATTGTAACTTCTGCTTTTAAATTTCCACTTTTATATTCCCAATCACATCTTACTTCACCATAATTTGATTGGTAAGAAGTATTAACAAATTCCAACTCATCAACAATTTGCGGTTTAATGATTATATGCTTAAACCCTGGTTGAGTTTCGTCCGGTATAATTCCACCTAAGGCTTGATAAAACCAAGTAATAACACTACCAAACATTGGATGGCTATGCGATTCCTTACCAGTCCACGTTTCCCACAGTGTTGTTGCTCCTCTTTCAATATTATAACCGTAACTCGGATAGTCTCTACGATTCATAATTGTATATGATAAATCTGCTCTTCCGTATTTTGTTAGAACTTCAAGCAAATAAGGAGTTGCCATCATTCCGGTATCGAAATGTCCTTTGTTTTTTACAACAACATTTCTTACTAAGTTATCGAACACTTTTTGTTCGTTGTTCTTATCCACTAATCCAAAAACTAAAGGAAATACATTTGCTCCTTGATAACCAATTGAATAGTTATAAGTCTTTTTACTAAAATATTTATTATTAAAAGATTTTTTTACTTGTTCCCCAATTACGGAAAATTGCTTTGCATCGGTTTTCTTTTTTAGCACTTCGGCAATTTTATTCATTAATGTTAAATCATAATAATAATAAGCCGATGCAACTAACACATTTGGAATGACTGTCGGAGCTGGTGGGACCCATTCTCCAAGATCCCAATAATCATCCGGGTCTATATAAATCAAACCATCTTTATCTGTTCTATTTTTAAGATAGTTAACATATTTTTTCATTCCTTCATAATGTTTTCTAAGTATAGCAACATCTCCGTAATAAAGATACATATACCAAGGAATAATAATATAAGCCGAACCCCAGGCAACTCCACCTCCGCCGGAATGATACGGGACAGTATTTGGGACATAACCGGTTTGCTTGTTTTGTGCATCGGCAATATCATTCAACCATTTTGTGTAAAAGCTTCTCATATCCAAACTATATATCGCCGCTTGTGCAGCAATTTGTCCGTCGCCCGTATAACCTCTTCGCTCTCGATGCGGACAATCTGTCGGAACTCCTCCGTGCATATTATCTAATTGAGTTTTTACATAATCATTATTAATCCGATTAAACAATTTGTTTGAACAAGTAAAATTCCCTGCTGATTTTACATCCGTATGAACAACTTGCCCTTCGACGTTATCTAATGTTAGCGGAACTGAAGAACCGGATATTTCAACATAACGGAAAGCATGCCATGTAAATTGAGGACTCCACTCTTCAACTCCTTTCCCTTTAAGAATATATATATCCCTTTGTCCGTATGTATTTCCGCTGTCTTCAAAATATTTTAATTTTATTTGCGTTCCTCTTTCACCCTTTATTTTTAGTTTAACCCAACCGGAAAACATTGTGCCAAAATCGTATCGATAAATATTTTTTTTCGGATTTGTAACCTTAACCGGTTTAATCTTTTTTATTACTCTATCCGGTGGAGACATTTGTGCATGTAATTTCCCTTCCGGTGAACGAACAACTTTTGCGTATCCCCACTTGCTATCATCAAATCCTAAATTATTCCAATCATGATTTTCAAGTCTTGCATCATAAATTTCTCCAATGTAAATATTGTTATCTAAAATTGGTCCTGCTCCTACCTTCCACGTATCATCACTAATTATCCGTTTTTTTAATCCATCGGTTTGTTCGATTTCAATTTGAGCAATAAAACGAGGGGTATCAAAAAATAACGGAAGATATTCATTTCTTTCCGTTTGATAATACCAACCGTTACCAAGAATAACAGCAGCAACATTCTCACCTTTTTTTAAATAATCCGTAACATCATAGGTTACATACAAAACTCTTGTTGACATGTTAGCAATTTTTCCGCCTTCATAACTACTTACTTGTCTTTTATCATAATTAGTCTGATTTGGTGATAGGACGTGATCACCAACTTTTTTCCCATTTATGTATAACTCGTAATAACCCAATCCGGTTATGTATGCACGAGCATTTTCGATATTGTTTTCAACAGTAAATATTTTTCTGAAATATGGGGCCGGATTTTTTTGCCCCGCTTTTGGTTTTCGCTCATCTACTTTGCCAATCCATTTTGCTTTCCAATCAGAATCATTAATTAAACCCATTTCCCAAGTCGCTATTTCACTCCATTTAGAAGCATTGTTGTTTTCATCCCATATTCTAACTTTCCAGAAAACCTTTTGTCTTGGTTTTAATTCAGCACCTTTATAAACAATTTGATTGGACTGCTCCGATAACATTTTATCAGTATCCCAAAGGTCGCCAACATTATCTTCCAATTTAGTTTTATCAGTTGCTATTAATATTCTGTATGCTTTTTGTCGAAAATTATTTTGCCCGGTTTTAATCTTCCAACTTAATCTTGGATTGACTACATCAATCCCAAGCGGATTTTCCAAATACTCACATTCAAGATTCACAACTTTAATATTATCATCAACAGAACATGATGAAAAGATTAATGCAGCGAACACAAATAATAATTTGTTAATATTACTTTTGATTAAAGGTTTCATACAATTGTCTTATTTTAATTTATTAAATAATTATTAATGAACTTGTCTGTCACTCATAATAAACCGTATTGTACCACCGTTCACAATCTCCGAGTGTTTTATCCATCTACGATTTAACAAAGTGCCATTCAAGAATACTTGCGATACATACATATTTGATGGGGAATAATTCTCTGCAATTATTGATAATGTTTTACCACCAAGATCAATCTCAACATTTTTAAAAAGTGGCGCACCAAGTTGATAAATATCCGAACCCGCAATGGGATAGAAACCAAGCGAACTAAAAACATACCACGCCGAGAGAGTACCGGCATCATCGTTTCCATCAATACCAACGTAGGTATTATCGTATTTGTTATTCAATATCCATCTTACCCACTTCTGTGTTAAGTCAGGTCTATCAGCATAGTTGAACAAATAAACAGAATGGATATCAGGTTCATTGCCATGCCAATAATACGAGCCCGGAGTCCATGTAGCAAGTTGAGGATCGGAAAGAGCAAAGAAATCATTAAGTTCCTCAACAAAATACTCTCGACTATTGAACAGTGAAATTAAACCTTCCGCATCATACGGCACAGCCCAACGCCATTGAAGTGCGCTACCTTCAACATATTCCCTTGTATATTCCTCATCCCAATCTGTATAGGTTAACTGTAAAGGCTTAAATTTCTCCACAAAACTTCCGTCACTGTTCCTTGCTTGAAAATATTGAGTTTCCGGGTTCCAAACATTCTTATAATATTCCGCATGTTCTGCAAACAGAAGTGAGTCTTCTGTTCGTCCCAACGCTCCGGCCAATAAACTTATAGATTTATCTGCCCAAGCATACTCCAAAGTTTTACTCACCGCCTCACCACCTCTTATTCCAGCAGGACAATATTTATATTTCAGATATCCTTCAATCCCTCTTCTGCCCGAAAATGCTGACCCTTTTGGAGTAGGACCTAATGCTGTTTCCTTCATTTTTTCGAATGCAAGATCAACATCAAAATCCGTGATCCCTTTAAGGTAGGAATCTGCAACCGTAATATCAGCAGGAGTTCCAAGCATAGAGCCAGTGTATCCATTACCAGAGGGCCATCGTGGTAGCCATCCGCCTTCTCTTGCCATTTGCACAAGTGATATCAACATATCACGTTGATAGTCTTTCGCTATCAAAGTAAAAAGCGGATGAATTGTTCTGAAAGTATCCCACAACGAAAGATCCGTATAATATGTAAAACCGTTTGCCCTGTGAACTATGTTATCAAACCCCAGATACTCTCCGTTAACATCGTTAAATATTGTGGGCATTTGAAAACTTCTGTAAAGCGAACTATAAAAAATCACTTTCTCATCATCTGTGCTTCCGTTTATCTTTATAATGGAAAGTTTATCTTCCCACTTTGCCATTGCATTCTGTAAAATATCATCAAACGAATTATCTCCAACTTCACTATCCAAATTCAACCTGGCATTTTCTATGCTAACGTATGAGATTCCAACTTTCACATTAACAGTTTTACTTTGACTGATTCTATCAAAACCAA
>Ga0256913_10000635_pt1 | contig 18330 bp, 14 predicted proteins | sample Axial_MatmetaG_FD_185970 | JGI IMG/M metagenome (GOLD analysis project Ga0256913, IMG submission 185970) | Deep-sea worm associated microbial mat communities from Axial Seamount, Juan de Fuca Ridge, Pacific Ocean - Axial_Mat | ecosystem: Environmental > Aquatic > Marine > Oceanic > Microbial... | reverse complement strand
GCTACCTGCCAAATGTCCATTGATGCCACAATAAACAGGATGACCGCCCCCAAAAGACCGAAGATCACAGCAAGCAATACAATAAAACGGCTTCTCCAGATGGTACCTTCAAAAATTCTTTCGATCATACCAATCTCCTCTTTTGATTTAAATTGCTTCACTGCTTCTTCTGTATCGTGCGCCATTTAATCCTCCAGCTTGATCCATTTTTGCGCAATACGCACGGCATTGGTCGCCGCACCTACCCTTACCTGGTCTGCCACACCCCAGAGGTGCAGAATGTTCTCGGCAAAAATATCTTTTCTGATACGCCCGACATAGGTTAGATCCGTATCGGTAGAGATGATCGGCATCGGGTACTCACCCTTCTCAAGATCATCGATCACTTTGACATTTTCAAAGTTAGCCAGCACTTCCCTTGCCTCTTCCACACTGACATCCACACCCTCTTTGAACGTAATGGTGATGGACTCCGAGTGTGAACGCAGTACCGGCACACGTACGCAGGTTGCGGAGACGGCAAAATCGGTATGCATGATCTTGTTGGTCTCGTTGACCATTTTCATCTCCTCTTTGGTGTACCCGTTAGGCTGCGGTACATCGATCTGGGGAATGACATTGAGTGCGATCTGATGGGAAAAGGCTTTTACTTCAGACTCGTCCAGTTTAAACGCAAAGAAATCCTGCATCTGTTTGACAAGCTCTTCCATACCCGCTTTCCCTGCACCGGATACTGCCTGATAGGTACTGACATCCACACGTTTGATACCGTAGAGGTCATGCAGCGGTTTCAGCAGCTGCACCATCTGGATAGTCGAACAGTTCGGATTGGCGATAATGCCGGTATCTTCCCACAGTTGAATATCTTCAGGATTGACTTCCGGTACGACCAGAGGTACATCCGGATCCATTCGGAAATGGGAAGTGTTGTCGATGACGACCGCTCCCGACTCTACCGCATACTTCGCATACTTCGCAGAGATGCTTCCTCCAGCTGAAAAGAAAGCGATATCGATATCCCTGCCTTCAAAAACCGTTTCGGTCAGCTCCTCGATCTGGTATCTCTTCCCCTGGCACTCTATCTCCATTCCCGCACTGTTGGCACTTGCCAAAGGCAACAGGTTGTTGATGGGAAATTCAACTTCTTCAAGCACTCTAAAAAGTTCTTCACCTACGGCGCCGGAGGCACCGACCACTGCTACATTATATTTTTTCACGCTACTCTAATCCTAATGTATTATTTGTATTTTCTTCGCCTTCACTTATCTCTTCAGGCTTCTCTTCTTTCTGGCATTTTGCAATACTGACCACAATATCTTTTTTCTCAACGGAAACCACTTTGACGCCCGAAGTATTACGTCCGGCTTTTCTGATCTGCTCCATATCGACACGGATCATTTTCCCTACGGAGGTCAGACACATCAGGTCCTTGTCCTCTTCTACCATCACTACGCCGACTACATCTCCGGTTTTCGGTGTCAATTTCATGGAAATCACCCCTTTACCGGCACGGTTCTGTTCCCTATACTCACTTGCCGTGGTACGTTTTCCCAGACCTTTTTCGGAGAGCATCAGCAGTTCATCCTCTTCATTGTCAATCGTAGCGGCACCACAGACGTAGTCACCGTCGATCTTGAATTTGATCGCGGTCACACCACGGGACACACGGCCTATCTCTCTGGCATCTTCCACTTTAAAGCGGATACAGAGTCCTTTTTTCGTCGCGACAAAGAGCCATTTGGTCTCAGGGAATACGATCTTGGCTTCTACGATCGCATCATCCTCATCAAGGTTGATCGCCCTTACCCCGCTGCTTCTGATATTGGAGTATTCAGAGAGGTTGGTACGTTTGACGATACCGTTCTGCGTAAAGAAAACCAGGCTTTTGTCTTCAGAGAAATCGGTTGTCGGAATGATCGCCATGATCTTCTCATCCTGCTGGAGGTTGATCAGGTTGACCACCGCTTTCCCTTTGGCAGTACGGGAACCTTCAGGGATACGGTAAACCTTGAGCCAGTAGAGTTGTCCCCTGTCCGTCACGAACATCAACGTATCATGCGTGTTGGAGGTAAAGAAACTCTCAATGAAGTCATCATCATAGGTTGTTACGGCTGTTTTCCCTTTACCGCCCCGATGCTGTTTTTCATAAAGTTTGACCGGCACACGTTTAATGTAGCCTCTGTGCGTAATGGTTACAACCATCGGCTCGTTCGGGATAAGGTCTTCAATATCGATATCATCATAGTCATCTACGATCTCGGTACGTCTTGGAGTTGCGAACTTCTCTCCGATCTCAACAAGCTCTTCACGGATAATGGCATTGATCTTCTCTTCACTTTTGAGAATCGCTTCCAGTTCTGCAATCAGCTTGCGCAGTTCCGCCAACTCGTTTTCGATCTTCTCTATCTCAAGTCCGGTCAGCCGTCTGAGCCTCATTTCCAGAATGGCTTTGGCCTGTATCTCAGAGAGTTTGAAACGCTCCATCAGGTTATTTCTTGCCTCTTCATCATCGGCAGAAGCACGAATGATCCTGATCACCTCATCGATGTTGTCCACTGCGATCTTCAAGCCCTCTAAAATATGGGCTCTGGCTCTGGCTTTTTCAAGATCGAAGATCGTTCTTCGGATCACGACAGTTTTTCTATGGTTCAGGAAGAGATCGAAAAGTTCCATCAGGTTGAAGACTTTCGGCTCTTTGTTGGAGATGGCAAGCATGATAATACCGAACGTCACCTGCATCTGTGTCGATTTGAACAGGTTGTTGAGGACGATCTCGCTCATGGCATCACGCTTGAGCTCCATCACCACGCGTATCCCCTCCCTGTCCGATTCGTCACGGATTTCGGAGATTCCCTCTATCTGTTTGTCCCGTACGAGCTGGGCGATATTCTCGATCAGTCTGGATTTGTTGACCTGGAAGGGAAGTTCATCGATAATGATGACCTCTTTGTTCCCTTTCTGCTCGATGTGCGTCTTGGCACGCACTTTGATACGCCCGCGGCCTGTCGTATAGGCATCGGTGATCCCCTTGCGTCCGAAGATGATACCGCCGGTCGGGAAATCAGGCCCCTGCACAATCTTCATCATATCTTCTATTGTCGCTTCAGGATTGTCTATACGCAGCACCAGCGCGTCAACGAGTTCATTTAGGCGGTGCGGAGGGATATTGGTCGCCATACCGACAGCGATACCGCTTGAACCGTTCAGCAGCAGGTTCGGCACACGCGAAGGAAGTACATCCGGCTCCACCATGGAGTCGTCATAGTTGGGTACGAAGTCGACCGTATCCTTTTCTATGTCTCCCAGAAGCTCTTCGGAGAGCTTTGTCATACGCGCTTCGGTATATCTCATCGCCGCTGCATTGTCGCCGTCAATCGAACCGAAGTTCCCCTGGCCGTCGATCAGCGGTGCCTGCATGGAGAAGTCCTGAGCCATACGCACCAGGGCATCATACACCGCATTGTCGCCGTGAGGGTGGTACTTACCGATGACATCCCCGACGATACGCGCAGACTTCTTGTACGGACTTCTGTGCGAAAGGTGAAGGTCGTTCATGGCATACAGGATTCTTCTGTGTACAGGTTTCAGCCCGTCACGCGCATCCGGCAATGCCCTACCGATAATAACAGACATCGAGTAGTCAAGATAGCTGGATTTGATACTCTCTTCTATCAACACCTCTTCAACATTCTGGTTCTCTTCAAACAGGTCACTCATGAGACTCCCTCTTAAACTAAAAAAATTGCATTTATTATATCTAAGCAACTCTTAAGTACACCCTCTAAACGCGCTTAAATCGTTTGCCAGGTATCTTAAACGGGATTTAACGCATTTTTAACAGAAGTTTAACTATAATCTTCCACCTATATTCAAAAGGATCAAAATTGCCAATAGAACAGATAAAAGATATTGTAGACTACGGGATCATAGGCCTGCTTCTTTTCCTGAGTTTCATCACCTTTGCTTTTGCCATCGAAAGAGTACTTTTCTACCGCAGTATCAAACTCTCGGATTACAGTAACAAGATCGCACTGGAGCTTGATATTTCCAAACGTTTGGCAACGATCGCATCTATCGGTTCCAACGCTCCCTATATCGGGCTGCTTGGTACCGTACTTGCCATCATCCTTACCTTTTACATTATCGGTGACCAGCAGGAGACCATCAATCCCGGCGAGATCATGAAACACCTGGCACTTGCCCTCAAAGCCACTGCGGCGGGACTTGTCGTAGCGATCCCGGCTACGGTCATCTACAATGCGCTGCTTACCAAAGTGGATACCATCCTGGCGAAATGGGATATGTCTCAGCAGATGAGCGGTGCAGAAGGTAAGCAGATATAATGAGACGTGAACGTTTTGACAAGATGAATGTCATTCCATTCATCGATATCGTACTGGTTCTGCTGGTCATTGTGCTGGCAACGGCTACGTTTGTGAAAAACCAGGCGATCCAGGTCGATCTTCCGACAGCCAGCAGCAAACAGAGTGAAGAGAAAAAAAATATTCAGATCGCCGTCACCAAAGAGGGTGCCTACTCGTACGAGGGGGAGGATATGCCGCTTGACCTCATTAAAGAGAAACTGATGAAACTGGACCCCAAAAAAGACCTTATTTCACTGCGAATGGACCGAAGCAGCGAATTTCAGTATTTTGTCGATATTATCGATATCCTGAAGACCAAAGGGTTTGAGAATATTTCTATCATTACGAAGAAGTGATTTTACAAACAACTATTCCCATTAATCACACGAAGTGTGCCCATGTTGTGGTGAACGCCATTGAAAGCGAAGCGATTCGAGAACCACAACGATTTTTTGCTTCGTTTTTTCTAAAAAAATGAAGAGGGAAACAACACCTCACTCTTAAATTAAGAGGAAGTACCATTAAAATAAGATAAACATCTTATTCCGTCATCAATAGATAGGGCCGTTTCAACTGTTCCGTCATTTTATGCATACTGACAGCCCTTCCCTCTCTCACAAACTCCCTTCCATCGAGGAATACGATCATGGTCGGGACGGAGAATACCTGGTAATGCGCAGAGATCTCCGCATTCTCATGGGCATCAAGATAGATCTGTCTGATCTGTGGGAACTCTTTGTCAAAAAGCTCCTTGAACTTTGGCCTGAGAGCATGGCAGACGTTGCAGTTCTCTCCGGAGAAATAGAGCAGTACGCCTATCTCTTCTCTTATGGTGTTCTGTAGTTGTTCTAACGTCATTTCTGCCTCTTGCATATGGAAATTGTACGCAGCATTATAACGCAATAAACAATGAACAACGGCTTACTGTCTCTTTTGCGAAAGTATCCATCAGTCTTTCATGGTCAAGTTTTACATAACGATGCACTTTGCGGTACAGATGCCGTACATCTTCCTGATGGGAGAGGGCATAAAAATCACGTTCAAGCTTTTCGAGGTCCAGAATGTTCTGTCTGCAGCGGATTCTCTGGATACGATTGAGGGAGAGCAGCCTTCTCTCCTGTACCAGCCTCTGTTTGATACGGCGAAGACGGCTGAAAAAGTGTTTGAGTTCATTCTCAAGTTCGGCATAGCCGCACATTTCTATGGAAGTCAAATAGTACATACAAGCCTCCTTTGCAAAGATTGTATTTCATTATAAAACGTCTAAACTTAAAATCCAATCCTGCATAAACCTCTATTTGAAGCAAAGAGGCTTGCTCCTCCCGGCAGAGACGGCACAACTCCCTGTAAAAACGCCTCCTACATTGTGCCCTTAATTTAGTTAGGAGTATAATACGCCTAATAATTTAATAAAGGATGTAATTTATGGGTAGAGCGTTCGAATACAGAAAAGCCGCTAAAATGAAACGATGGGGGACAATGTCAAGACTCTTCCCCAAACTGGGTAAGATCATCACTATGGCAGCCAAGGAGGGTGGCCAGGATCCGGATATGAACCCTAAACTCCGTACTGCCATTCTGAATGCTAAAGCACAAAATATGCCAAAGGACAACATCGAAGCAGCGATCAAAAGGGCTTCTGCAAAAGATGCAGCAGATATCAAGGAGATCACCTATGATGTCAAAGCCCCTTATGGGGTACAGATGATCGTCGAGTGTGCAACCGATAACGGTACACGTACCGTCGCCAATGTCAAAGCGATCCTCAGAAAAAACAATGCTGAAATGCTTACCTCCGGATCACTCAATTTTATGTTCACACGTAAAGCGGTCTTTGTGATCGACAAGACAGAAGAGATGGATATCGAAGAGCTTGAACTTGATCTTATCGACTATGGTCTCGAAGAGATTGAAGAGGATGTCGAGCCGCAGGAGAATGGAGATGACAAACCAATCCTTCGTATCTATGCGGAGTTTACCTCTTTTGGGGAGATGGGTAAGGCTTTTGAAGAGAGAGATATCGAACCGAAGAAATCAACGCTTGAATACATCGCAAACACTCCTATCGAGCTTAATGATGAGCAGCTTGAAGAGATAGAAGACCTTATCGAGAAGCTTGAAGAGGATGAGGATGTGCAGACGGTCTATACGAATATTAGTTAGGGTTAAGGGTTAAGGGTTAAGGAGTAAAATATATACTCTCTTTCTTAAACCTTAATCCTTAGCACTTAATCCTAAAAAAACAGGCAAAGCCTGTTTTTTAATGCTTGCCGTACTTTTCTACAAACTCCTCATAATTGCCTTCAAAATCTATGACTGTTCCATCTTCATTGAACTGAATAATACGGTTTGCAAACGCATCGATGAGTTCACGGTCATGGGAGACACAAATCACGCCCCCCTGGTAGTTGTGCAGCGCTTCTCCCAAAGCAACGATCGCTTCAAGGTCAAGGTGGTTGTCCGGTTCATCCATGACAAGGAAGTTTGCACTGTCCATCATCATTTTACTCATCATGACACGATGCTTCTCCCCTCCTGAACAGGCATCGACCTTTTTCTTCTGCTCTTCACCGCTGAAAAGCATACGCCCAAGCGTCTTTCTGATATCGTCAATATGCCATTTGGCATCAAAGCCCTGTATCCATTGCGGCAGCTCCACATCTCCGGTCACCATGTCGGTGGTATTCTGAGGGAAATAACTTGTAGTGATCGTCTGCCCCCATTTGTAGGTTCCGCTGTCCGCTTCCAGATTATCCATAAGTATTTCAAGCAGCGTGGTCTTTCCGGCACCATTGGTACCGATAAGCGCTATTTTATCTCCCTTGTTCACTTTGAAGGTCAGGTTTTCAAAAACCTTTTCCCCCTCATAACTCTTGGAAAGCCCTTCGACTTCAAGCACTTCATTCCCTATGTCACGATGGGGTTTGAACATAATGGAAGGGTCCCTTCGGCTTGAAAGCCTGATCTCCTCCACATCCAGTTTTTCCAGCTGTTTCTGTCTGGAGGTCGCCTGTTTCGCTTTGGAAGCATTGGCCGAGAAACGCGCGATGAACTTCTCAAGCTCCTCTTTCTCTTTAAGTGCTTTGGATCTGTCCGCCTGTGCCTGCTTGGCAATAAGGTTGGCAGCGATATACCACTCGTCATAATTGCCGGTAAATTCACGGATCGTCTGGAAATCAAGGTCAAGGATATGCGTGACCACACCATTGAGGAAGTGCCTGTCGTGCGAAATGACAAGCAGCGTACCTTCATGGCGTTTCAGTTCATTCTCCAGCCAGGCGATCGTCTCCATGTCGAGGTTGTTGGTAGGCTCATCCAGAAGCAGGACATCGGGTTTGAGGAAAAGCACCTGTGCCAGCAGGATCTTGAACTTGTCTCCCCCGGTCAGTGAACTCATCAGGTCATCATGCTGTTCTACCGGAAACCCAAGGGTTGTCAGAAGCTTTTCGATCTTCACGTCACTCTCATAGGTCGGATCCTCGTCCGCACAGATCATTTCAAGCTCTGCCAGCCGGTTGTTGACCTCATCGGACTCGAAATCCCCCTCCATATAGAGTTTCTCTTTCTCTTTTTGGGCATCGTAGAGCTTCTTGTTCCCGTAAAGGACTGCATCTTTGAGCGTAAAATCCTCAAAAGCGTACTGGTTCTGCCCCAGCATTCCCAGTTTCAGACCCGGCTGAAGCTGTACTTCCCCGTCACTTGGTTCGATCTCCCCTGCAAGGATCTTCATAAATGTCGATTTTCCTGCACCGTTGGCTCCAATGAGTCCGTAGCGTTTTCCTGCATCGAGGGTCATATTGATCTTGTCGAAAAGTACTCTCTTTCCGTAGCGTTGTGTTAAATTGACTGTACTAAGCACGGTTTATCCTTCTGTCGTTTGGTCTTTTAGTCGTAAAATTGATGGAATTTTAGCATAATGTATTGAAAGTGGGTAAACGGCAGATAAACAGGCGATGCCGCGGGAGCTCTCCCGATATGCCTCTCTGCCGCAGATGGAGATCAGGAGTCCAGCAGATCGATGATCTTTTCGAGCGGACGGCCAATAGCCGCTTTCCCCTCTTTGATGACGACAGGCCTCTCGATGAGTTTTGGGTTCGCGGCCATCGCCTCTATAAGCTTCTCTTCATCATCCACCTCTTTAAGTCCGAGTTCTTTATAGATGCTCTCTTTGGTTCTCATCAGTTCCCTTGCAGGGATTCCCAGTTGGGAAAGCAGGATTTCAAGTTCCTCTTTTGTCGGTGGGGTTTCAAGGTATTTCATCACTTCCGCCTCTACACCCTTCTCTTCCAGCAGGGCCATTGCATTTCTTGATTTGCTGCATCTTGGGTTGTGCCATATCGTCACTTTTGCCATTTATACTCCTTAATCTTGTGTTGAATCCAGCTCTTTTGGGATCTTCTTGCTTGTCTGGGCACCCAGTTCTTTAAGCTGCTGCACCTGTCTGACAAGGTTTCCTTTTCCGTCGCTCAGTTTGTTCTTCGCTGCGGAGAAGCTGCCCTGAATGGCATCGATCTGTTTGGAGATCTTCATCAGGTCCTCCGTAAAACCGACGAATTTGTCATACATCGCACCCGCCCTTCTGGCGATCTCCTGCGCATTCTGGTTCTGCCGTTCATACTTCCAGACATTCTCTACCGCACGCATAGCGACCAGCAGCGTCGTAGGTCCTACCAGCAGGATCTTTTTCTTGAACGCATTGTCGTAAATACTGCTGTCATGCTCCAGCGCTACGGCCAACGCGCCCTCTATCGGCATGAACATAAAGATGAAGTCCAGCGTATTGACCTCTTTGAGCCTCTCGTAATTCTTGCGCGAAAGCCCTTCGACATGCAGCCTGATGGACTCGAGGTGCGCCGCCAGATATTCGGCTTTGGCAGATTCATCCTCGGCATTGACATAGCGTTCATAGGCAAGCAGCGAGGTTTTGGCATCGATAATGAGATCTCTGTTGTCCGGCAGGTGGACGATGACATCGGGACGCAGAAGGTCATTGTCATCGGTTCGCAAACTCACTTCCCTCTCGAACTCATATCCTTTTCTGAGGCCTGAAGCTTCCAGTACATGTTCCAGCACCATCTCGCCCCAGACCCCCTGCTGTTTGTTCTCCCCTTTGAGCGCATTGGTAAGGTTGATGGCATCTTTACTGATCTTTTCATTGAGCTCTTTGAGGGAGTTGATCTCGTTTCGAAGTACCGCCCTCTCCTGGCTTTCACTGTTGTAGGTATCTGCCACCTGCTTTTTGAACTCCGTAATCTGGGTTTGAAGCGGCTTGATCATACTGTCGAGGTTTTGCTTTGAAAATTCGGCAAAACGTTTCGAGTTTCCATCGAAGATCTGTTTCGCCAGCTGCTCGAACTCCTCTTTGATCTCTCTTCTGTGCTCCTGCATCATTTCAAGACGGTTCGCCGCATGCCGGCTCTCCGTTTCCAGCTTGGTCAGCAGGCGCGCATTGTTGATGCGGTGTTTACTGTTCTCTTCCAGCAGCTCTTCATGACGCTCCTGCAGGTTTTTATGCTCCTCCTGCAGCTTTCCATAGGCATCTTCCGTACTTTCAAGCTTGCTTTCAATATGGCTGTAGGCTTTTTCCAGGGTATTGTGTTTTGCCTGGAGTATCTGCATCTGTTCTGTTTTTGAAGCCAGCTCCTCTTTGGTCTGGGAGAACTGCTGCAGCTCCTGTTCATTGCCTGCATTGCGTATCTGCACAGCCTGAAGCTCTTTCTCCAGCATTTCGATTTTCAGATTTTTTTCTTTATCGACTTCTTTGTAATCCCACAACTTGTCACTGAGCGATTTCACTTTTGTGGAGAAAACCACAACGATCAATACGATCACCAGCAGTACGACCAGGGCGATACCGGCGATCATCATCAAAGTCGAATCATTCTGTATCCGTAAAATAAGATCCTGCATGGCTATCCTCTTATCATGTCGTAGGTTTTGGGATAATGACACTGCATACTTTTTCTGTCAAGGTCTCCCTTTCCATATTTCATATGTTTGAACAGGATCTGGACTTTATTGTCCAGGTCATCATAATAGGCGATACTCTGTATCTGCTGTTTCCCGTTGAGCTGTATCGTATAACTTTTGTTGTCATGCTTAGCCACATAGATGTTTTCTTTATACTTTTTTGCTTTTTTCAAGATCTCTGCGAGGTCAAACCCTTCGTTGATCAGATAGGTAGAAACCTGTTCCAGGTCATGGTCGACCACGACCAGTTCAACACCGTCGGTACAGACCTCTTTCTTGGTCGGTTCAAGGTACTCCCATTTGAGCAGTGTCCTATTTGAGAAACGGACTTTTCCACTGTAATCGATCGTCTTTTTCTTGGCGTTGGTGATCGTCTGCATGAAATCTGCACGGAAATTGTCGGGCAGAGTGATCGCGTCTCCCGACACAATGGAAACAAAGAGTAATAAAGCAGATAAAAATTTCATTCTGTAATTCCTTCTTTAAGTCAATCGAAATATACCAAAATAGCACTTTCTTTAGGGTTATAAATGACATATTGCCACAGAATTGTACAGGAACTGTGGCACGCTGATTTTTCATAAAATGAATTTGGAAAACCCTAACGACTTATTAATAACTTTTTGGATAAAATAATAGGAATTTATCAAAGGCAAACAAATTATGATTAAAAGCATACTTAAGGTTTTTGGCACCCGCAATGACAAAATCGTCAAAGGTTATCTCAAAAAAGTTAAAAACATCAACATACTCGAGGCAGATTATGAAAAGTTGAGCGATGAGGAGCTTCAGGCTGCATTCAACGCACTCAGGGAGGAGGTACAAAGCGGACAGAAAAGTCTGGACGATGTACTTTACGACTCGTTTGCGATCACCCGTGAAGCCAGTAAACGTGTCCTTGGACTGAGGCACTATGATGTCCAGATGGTCGGTGGTATGGTCCTGAATGACGGGGACATCGCAGAGATGAAGACCGGTGAAGGTAAAACACTGGTAGCGACCCTCGCCGTCATACTCAATGCCATGACCGGCAAAGGGGTACATGTCGTCACTGTCAATGACTACCTTGCAAAAAGGGACTCCGAAGAGATGGGCGTGCTCTACAAATTCCTCGGCTATACCGTAGGATGCATCACAGCTGATGTCTACGATGAAATGGACAGAAAAGCGCAATATGCCGCCGATATCACTTACGGTACGAACAATGAATACGGCTTTGACTATCTGCGGGACAATATGAAGGTCCGCGCGGAGGAGAAGGTACAGAGAGAACACTACTATGCCATCGTGGATGAAGTAGACTCCATTCTTATCGACGAAGCGCGTACCCCGCTTATCATCTCCGGCCCTACGCAAAGAGACCAGAACCATTATGCGAAAGCCGATACCATTGCCAAACAGATGGAACGCGGTGAGAAAATAGAGACGGCTCCAGGAGAGGATGAAAAGACCACCGGTGATTTCATCGTTGATGAGAAGAACCGTACGATCATCATGACGGAACAGGGACTCCAGAAAGCCCAGGACCTTTTCGAGGTGGACAACCTCTACAGTCTGGAGAACGCCGTACTCTCCCATCATCTCGACCAGGCGCTCAAGGCGCACTATATTTTTGAAAAAGATGTCGATTACGTTGTGCAGAACAATGAGATCATCATTGTCGATGAATTTACAGGAAGGCTCTCCGAAGGACGACGCTACTCCGAAGGCCTGCACCAGGCTCTGGAAGCCAAAGAGGGTGTGGCGATTCAGGAAGAGTCCCAGACACTCGCAGAGATCACTTACCAGAACTACTTCAGGCTTTATGAGAAACTTGCAGGGATGACAGGGACGGCACAGACAGAGGCGACGGAATTCGCACAGATTTACGACCTGGATGTCATCTCCATTCCTACCAATGTACCTGTCGAGCGTATCGACAAGAATGACCTTATTTACAATACCGAACGCGAAAAACTCGATGCGGTTGTCAGAAGGGTCAAGGAGCTTCACTCCAAAGGCCAGCCGGTACTGATAGGAACCGCTTCCATCGAGAAATCGGAACTCATTCATGAACGGCTTAAAAAAGAGAAGATCCCTCACAATATCCTCAATGCGAAAAACCACTTCCAGGAAGCGGAGATCATCAAGAATGCCGGGCAGAAAGGTGCCGTGACCGTTGCAACCAATATGGCGGGACGCGGGGTCGACATCAAGATAGACGATGAAGTACGTGAACTTGGCGGCCTTGCCATCATCGGAACGGAGAGACACGAATCACGCCGTATCGACAATCAGCTCAGAGGACGTTCCGGCCGTCAGGGCGATCCGGGGGAGAGCCAGTTCTTCCTGAGCCTCGACGACAACCTGCTGCGTATCTTCGGCGGTGAGAAGATCAGGAATATCATGAACAAACTCGGCGTTGAAGAGGGAGAGTATATCGACTCCAAGATCGTCACCCGTTCGGTAGAGAAGGCGCAGAAAAAAGTAGAGAACCAGCACTATGAGTCCAGAAAGCACATTCTGGAGTATGATGACGTTGCCAACCATCAGAGAAAAGCGATCTACGGGTTCAGAAACCAGCTGCTTGACCCAGAGTTCGACATCTCCGCCAAGATCAAAGAGAACCGCGCGGAATATGTGCAGCATCTTCTTGAGATATGCGAGATCTATACGGGTATGCCGAAAGAGGACTATAATGTTGAAAAACTGGCTGCACTGATCAAAGAGGAGATCAATATAGAGGTGGACCATAAATATTTTGTGGATAAAGAGGCAGATGAACTGGCATCCATGATCCTTGAGATGATGGAGAATATCTACGAAGAGAAAATGTCGCAGATCGATCCTCAGCAGAGAAAAGAGATCGAGCGTATTCTCTACCTGCAGGTACTTGACCCGCAATGGAGAGACCACCTCTATGAAATGGATGTCCTTAAAACGGGAATCGGCCTGAGAGGATACAACCAGAAAGACCCTCTTACAGAGTACAAGCAGGACAGTTTCAAACTCTTTACGGACCTGGTGGAGCGCATCAAGTTCGAAGCGGTCAAAGTTCTGCAGCTGGTGCAGTTCGACTTTACGACACCGGAAGAGGAAGAGGCGGCCGTTGAGCATATCAGGGAAGAGTTGGAGAGTGAAGTGGCTGAAACGACCCTCAACCAATCCTTTGAAGAGGGTGTCATCGCAGAGGACAGTTCCAAGCTTGCACCCATCACAGGAACCAAAAAACCAAAAAGAAATGAGCCGTGCCCTTGCGGTTCCGGAAAAAAATACAAAAACTGCTGCGGACAGAGCGGACCCAAAAAAGGCCTTCTTGCCTAATGTCCTCTCCCAGAAAGCTCTCCAAGCCTAACACACTCTTTGTTAGGCATATCATCAGACACTATTTGAAATATGACAGAGAGAACCCTTTTATTTTCATCTCTGCGATCCTCGCTTTTCTGGGCATCGCCACCGGTGTCATGGTACTGATGATCGCCATGGGGATCATGAACGGCACACAGGAGGAGTTTACCAAGAAACTCTTTGTCATGAACTATCCCCTTACGCTGCTCCCCATAGAAGAAAATGCCGTGAACGACACCCTTATTGGAGAACTTTCGCAAAAATTCCCCCATCTGAAATTCAGCCCCTACTATACGACGCAAGTCATTACAAAGAATGACAGCGCTGTACAGGGCTCTCTGCTTTACGGAGTGGATTTTGCCAAAGAGAGTGCCATCAACCCTGTTTTTGCCAAAGCAAAAGGAAACACACAAAGCAAATTCAGGGTTGTCATAGGCGACTCCCTCTCTTTTGAAATGAATGCGCCGGAAGGTAAAAAGGTTACCCTCTATTTTTCAGAGCAGCAGGCTATCGGATTTGGTACCATGCCTTTACAGAAACGTTTTACCGTAGATGGTGTTTTCGACTCAGGGCTCAAAGCGTACGACAAGGCGATCATGTATACCTCTCTGGAAGCTTTCGAAAAACTCCTTAAACGTAAACAGGGTATCTATGACGGCCTCCATATCTATACAAAAAATCCTCTGGATGAAATAGAGTCCATTAAAGCTGTCCTGCCTCAGAACGTCATTATCGAAGGGTGGTGGCAGCAGAACGGCAACTTTTTTGCAGCGATGCAGATGGAGAAGAAAGCGCTCTTCCTGGTCCTGCTGCTGATCATTCTTGTCGCCTCACTCAACATTATCTCCTCTTTGCTGATGACCGTTATGAGCAGAAGAAGCGAGATTGCCCTGATGCGCACGCTCGGAGCGACAAAGAAAGAGATTAAAATGATCTTTTTCAGGCTTGGGTTCATCATCGGGTTCTTCGGGATCTTTGCCGGGGTGATTTTAGGAGCTTCAGGGATATGGGTATTGAAAACTTTCGATATCATCTCCATACCTGCGGATGTTTATGGTACCTCCAAACTTCCGGTAGACTTGACCATCGGTGATTTCGGGCTGATCATTTTGGGTACTTCGGTCATCATTCTTCTCTCTTCACTCTATCCGGCGAGAAAAGCATCACAGACCGATCCGCTGACTGTCTTGCGCAATGAGTAGATTTATTTATTCATAAGGTGCGCAGGGGATTCTATCGTCCGTTTAATCAGCTGCAGCGGTAATGCAAGTATCTCCTCTGCCGCCGATGTCTCCACTTTTGGATTTTTAAGCGGGCCGCTGATCTTCAGTCCCACTGTCATACTCTTATCCTTCCCCATAAGAATGTATCCAAGAAGTGGAAGATTTCCGACCAATTTGCCAAACTCTCTTGCCGTCTGTATGGCAAGATCCATCTGTATGCTCTTCTTTTTTAGGTCTATCTCCCCTTTCCCGACAAACGTTGCAGAGGCCCCCTGGATATAGATAGAATCAAATACAAGCTTCTCTTTGAACATTCGGTAATCCACTACCCCCTCCTTGATCTTGAAACCTTTTTGGGAAAATCCTGGGCTTTTCAAGGCAGCCAAAGCAGGAATCGCATTGATAAATGCCAATATATTGTTGTAGGCTTTGAAATCACTCAGTACCCCACCTTCAACAATGATCTTTCCTTTCATCTCTTTATCGGGATCTCCATATTTTTTCAAAGAGTAACGCCCCTCTTTCAATCCGTTAAAATCGATCAGAGGATGCAGCATCTTATCTTTGACACGCAGTGCCTGCATGGAGAATATCTTACCTGTTTTTGAGAATTTGACAATATCTCCGTCCAAACTGCCTATGGCTTTAATGTCCCCGTTGGGTTTAATCTCAATATCATAGCTGTCTGTCACCAGCGTATGGTTCTCATACCGGATATTGCTTTGCTTCCCCAGGATCACCATGCCTTTCATTTTATTTTTCTCCGCTCTCTTTTTAGCAGCAAGAAATTTTTTAAGATCGATATTCAGCTTCGTAAGTTTGACCCGTGACTTGGCTGCATCGTAAAAGAGCCGTTTGTCAAATGCATAAACCTTTAATCCTTTGGGTGTGAGTGTACCGCTATAGGGAATCAGCACATAACATGCATTATCGTTATCGTAGAAGAAACAGTCATTTTGTTTCAGGACTCCCTTAAAGGAGAACTCCTGCAATGTTTTGGTAAAGAGCTTGAGATCTCCACCCTCCACACTCATGCCTGTATGCTGAAGATAAGGTTTGATCTTCGTCAGGTCACTCAGTTCTATGGCAACCTGTTCTGCTGTTTTGTACACTTTCAATCCAAGCAAAGGGACACTTACGGCCAGTGCTTTGGTATAATCTATCGTAACGGGAAGCATCTTCTTTTTTAAGACAAAGAACTTCTCTTTCCCTTTTCCTATTTCGATAGATTTCACCTCGAATTGAAGCTTCGATTTTTTTGCCTTTACATCCACCTTTCCATTCACTTTCCCCTCATACCACTGCTCTTTAAGCATAATATCACGCAATACGATCATGCCCTTTTCATACTGTACATTCCCCTTTGTGACAGGGAGCCTGACATTCCCGATATAGACATCACCCTCCTCCAGCTCAACATTGACCAGTACGGACGTTTTCCTGCTCTGATCGGATAGAGGAACGCTGATGTTCACATCTGCTCTGGCGGCCCCTCCCTCCTGGGTAACGGGTATTTGCAGCCCATAGGCCCGGAAGATCTTCTGAACGGTACGGTCCATAGGGCTTTTGATATGCAGGTCGACCTGAAGTACAATCGGTTCCTTGCCTGTAAAACCTGTGATCTTGACCGAACTCCCGTTAAGGTCTCTGTTCTCATACACAGGCTCCTTCAGATCGAAATAGAGCCCTCCTTTGCGGTATGAAAGTGTCAGTTTCTCCGTCAGGACGGGAGACAACCCCTCTTTGTAGTAGATCTTTGCATTTTCAAGAAATGCTTTTCCGTACAGTGAACCGACATCAAGCGAAAGCCCGTTCTTGTCTATATTGACACGTCCTTCCAGTGTATGCAGCCTGTAACGCTCCGCCTGGATCTTATCGACGATCCAGCTTCTGACAACCGGATGGAGGGGGAACTTCCCTATGATCGTTCTCAGATCGGTGAACGGTTCGCTTTTTAAGGCGAAGCGGATATGCCCATCTTCCTGTTCCGCTTTAAAAGAGCCTTTAATGTTGTAGGCATCGAATCTACCCTGCGTCTTCAGCCTGTTTCTCTTCAGGTCATAGGCAAGTTTCCCGTCTATGCGGATATCCTCTTTTTTGATGTACAGCAGAGAGACATCCGCTACCAGTTTTTGCCCTACCCTCTCTATGTTGCCGGCGATCTCATACTCATTACTGGTAATGTAGAGTATGTTATCCACGAAAACGACCGTCAGGACATTATCGTTAAAGTGCACCCTTTTGAGTTCGATAGAATCAAAAAAAGTGAAAAGGTACTTGATATTGTCGAAAGTCCTATCGACATTTTTAAAAGAGGGTTTGGCTTTGCTTTTGGGGATAATGATATTCTCTGCTTCAAGTATGAGTTTTTTATCGAGTTTGATGTATAATCCGTCTATCTCATAACGCCCAAAAGTCAACTTGTCCGCATGGATACCTGCTTTAAGCCAAAAGAAAAGAGCTGAAAATATGACAACCGACAAAAGTAAACCGTTCCGTATTACCCGATGGATCTCATGGGCAGAAGCTTTTATACTGGTTTTGATCATCTCTTTTGCCTTTTACACTACACTGCCCGTTAAAACGACTCATACGCTTTTCATACCGAAGGGCTCTATTGGAAGTATTATATCACAGCTGACCAAAAAAGGGTACGAACTCTCTATCGTCGATACCTATATTCTGCGCTTTATGGGTACCCCTAAAACCGGGTGGATACACATAGGAAAGTCCCAGCTCAACCGTATCGATTTTCTCTATAAACTCACCAGTTCAAAAGCAATGATCCACAAAGTCACCCTGATCCCGGGAGAGACTTCCGTACTCTTTTTCAAATCGCTTGCAGAGAAACTGAATTTGGAACAGAACAAACTCGAGAAGTACTATCATGAGTTCTCCCCCTATCCGGAAGCCGGTATCTATGCCGATACCTACTATGTACCCTACGGGATCAAAGAGAAACACCTTATGCATTTTCTGGTACGGGAGTCGGAAAAAAGATATAAAAGTATTTCAGAGAAGATTTATGGCAACTACAACCAAAAGCAGTGGCAGAAAGTGCTGACGATCGCCTCCATCATCCAAAAAGAGGCAGCCAACGACAAAGAGATGCCCCTGGTCTCCTCAGTCATCTACAACCGGCTGAAAAAAGGGATGCGCCTTCAGATGGACGGTACGCTCAACTACGGGAAATACTCCCATGTCAGAGTCACGCCCGAACGCATCAAAAACGATGAGAGCAGTTTCAATACCTATAAACATAAAGGGCTGCCCTCCTCACCCATAGGTGCAGTCAGCCTCTCTGCCATCAAAGCGGCTATCAAACCGGCAAAGACAGAGTACCTGTACTTCATGAAAAACGCAAAAGGCACGCATGACTTCAGCAAAACTTTCAAGGCGCACAGGAGAAGTATCATCAAACGCAAAAAGCAGCAGGCGAAAAAGCT
>Ga0256913_10000634_pt1 | contig 18336 bp, 16 predicted proteins | sample Axial_MatmetaG_FD_185970 | JGI IMG/M metagenome (GOLD analysis project Ga0256913, IMG submission 185970) | Deep-sea worm associated microbial mat communities from Axial Seamount, Juan de Fuca Ridge, Pacific Ocean - Axial_Mat | ecosystem: Environmental > Aquatic > Marine > Oceanic > Microbial... | reverse complement strand
GTTCGTGCCGGCGATGAACAACCTGGCCTGGCTGTACGCCGAACACGGCGGCAATATTGACCGGGCTTTATCTTTGGCCGAGGATGCCAAACGGCTCCGCCCCGATGACCCAAGGATAACCGATACCCTGGGATGGATTTATTACAAGAAAAATATTTTTACCCGGGCGGCGGTCTATTTGCGGGAAGCGGCTGAGAAGTTGGGTGACAACCCGGTGGTTCATTACCATTTGGGCATGGCGCTGGCCAAAGGCGGCGACCCGGCCGGCGGCGCCCGTTCACTGGAACATGCCCTTTCACTGTCTCCGACTTTTGACGGTGCCAAGGAAGCCAGGAAAATGTTGAAAGAGTTGAACCAGACTTGATTTGAACCGGTTGCCGTTGTCGACATACATTCTTTGCAACGGCAACCGGCGTAAATTGTAACTTTTTGTAAGGAAAAAGGAGTGAGTCAGAATGGATTTGCAAAACCAAGTGCAGGGCATGTTGGATAAACATGCAAAAGTGGAACTGAACCCTTCTCGCAAAGCATTGATCCAGGCAACGGTGGATAATCGTGAAGTCATGGTTGCCGCCAACGGGGCGGTGGCAACCTGGACGCCGCCTGAATCAACCGGTCGAAGCCCCAAGGATACGGTGATTGTCAAGAGGGGGGCAAGCCAGGACAATATCGACTGGGATTCTCCCAACAACATTCCCATCGATGAAGAAACATTTGACCTGCTTTTTGCAGACGCCCTGTCCACCCTTTCCGGCAAAAAATGCCTGTATGTGACTGACCGGGTGATTGGCGCTGATGCCGCCTATGCCTTGCCTACCAGGACCATATCCGATTTTTCTTTGGCCGCTCTTTTTACCGACAACATGTTCAGGGAAGTTCCCGATGATATCGAGAAGAGTATTTTCTCCCGGCGAGGTTTTACCCTGCTGGTGCTGCCTTACGACAAGCTGGACCGCCAGCGCTATGACGGCCGGTTGAGGAAAATGCCGGGGGGGATGACCAGCAACATGGCGGTGGCCATGGATATGGACCGTTCCATGGGCATCGTGTATGGTTCCGCTTATTGCGGCAGTATCAAGAAACTGATGTTTACCGTGATGAATTATTATCTGCCGGCGGAAAACATTCTGCCGCTTCACTGCTCAGCCAATGAAGGTCCTGATGGTGATATTGCCCTGTTGCTTGGTTTGTCTGGGACGGGAAAAACGACCCTTTCCGCCGATCCTGAAAGAGCGTTGCTTGGTGACGATGAGCATGCGTGGAGCGACAGCGGCATCGCCAATTTTGAAAACGGCTGCTATGCCAAGCTGATCAACCTGGATCCCCGGAAAGAACCGGACATCTATGATGCGATCATGCACGAAGCGCCGTATCTGGAACATGGTTCCATTGTCGAGAATGCCATGATTTACCCTACGGGACATTTTGATTTTGACGATGATCGGATGACTCCCAATTCCCGTGGTTCCTACCTGCTGTCCTGTTTAAAGAATATTAAAAAGTCCTCGGTTGGCGGTCACCCGACTACTATTCTTTTCCTGACCGCTGATGCCAATGGCGTCCTGCCCCCTATTGCCAGGCTGACGCCGTCCCAAGCCATGATCTGGTTCCTGATGGGGTATACCAGTAAGCTGGCCGGTACGGAAACCGGTATTGTTGAGCCGGTTACCACTTTTTCCCGCTTTTTCGGGGAGCCGTTTATGCCTCGCAATCCGGATGTTTACGCTCGTATGCTGGGTGAACGGATGGAAGCCCATGGTACGGAAGTATATTTGGTGAACACCGGCTGGAGTGGAGGCCCATATGGCGTAGGCCAGCGCATGGATATTGATGTCACCAGGAGTCTGGTCCGGGCGGCACTGAACGGTGAGTTGAAAAAAGTTGATTACCGCGATGATGACTTGTTCCATATTCAGGTGCCCCAAAGTTGTCCCGGAGTTCCGGCTGATATCCTGAATCCCAGGGACACTTGGTCTGACAAACAGGCTTTTGATCAGCGGGCTGCCAGGCTGGCCAAGGAATTTGCCGCCCATTTTGACAAGGCCTATGGTCAAAAAAATATTGCCCCGGAAGTGGTCAGGCAGTGCCCGGGGAAATAATGTTGTTGTTTCGATAGCTGCTGGTAAAATAATAGGCGGGTCCGTAAGGACCCGCCTATTATCATGGTTTTTGTTTTTTGCGCTGATAGCACCAGATGTAGATGCCGGTGATGATGAGAATCACCGGCACAAGATAATAAAATGACTGGTGGGAATATCGTTTGATCAGTTCCTGATTGTTGCCAACCAGGTAACCAATGATGGCCAGAATGACAATCCAGATGCCGGCTCCCAGGCCGGTATAGAGGATGAAAGAAGCGACCGGCATGCGGGCCAGGCCGGCCGGAAATGAGATATACTGTCGGACTCCCGGAATCAACCGGCCGACGAACGTGCTGAAATTACCGTGGCGGCGGAATGATTGTTCCACCCGGTTGAACTTTGTCTCGTTCAGGCCGAAAAAGTGTCCAAACCTGATAATGGCCGGTCGGCCGAACTTTACCGCCAGCCAGTAGTTGAATAATGCTCCCAGGATGCTGCCTAGAATGCCGGTGGCCACAACCAGATAAATATTCATCCGGCCAATACTGGAGAGATAGCCGGCTGGCGGAATGACCACTTCGCTGGGAAAGGGGAAAAAAGAACTTTCCAGGAACATCATGATGACAATGCCGCTGTATCCCAGTTTGCCGACAATGGCAATTATGGCGGTTACTGCCGAGGTTAATATTTTGTGCATGGATGCGCTTTCAACTTGAGGGGCATTTTCTGCCTCCGGGAACATCGATTGAGACTATTTTTATAACCCGGGGCCGCTTGTGCATCGTTGCTGAAACCAGCCGCAAGCCTCCTGAGAATCATCTGTTTTTTATGGATTTCATAAAAGTTATCAACAATTTCGCCACGATGGCGGTAATAGTAGATGGACTTGTTAAAAGAAGTCCGCTTAACTGTCATATGCTGTATAACCCATTGATAATAAAGGGGAAATTAATAGGTTAATGATTACAGTGACTTGTGTTGACCGGGAGATTTTCCTAATGATTGTAGTTATTTCTGGTTTTATTCACAGGTTATCCACAGAAATATTCCTCGGATAAATCCGTGCCATAAATACATGAAAAAATGTCGATGGGTTTTTTCCTTGAGTTCTATTGCCAGGAGTGTCAGCAGTTTTTCTTTTTATCAGCTACTCCACTTGTTTTTATTTTTTTAGCTGTTTGCCAGTGTTGTCATGTTTGAGGTATGATATCAACTGTTCGTATAGATGATATATTCTGTCATTGAAACAGACCAGGTAAACCTCTTTGATGCCGGGGGCCTGAGGAAGAGTGTCGATAACAGCTTCCATGGCCAGTCGGCAGGCCAGTTCAGGGGGGAAATGATAGACGCCGGTGCTGATGGCGGGGAAGGCAATGCTCTTTACATCATGGTCAGCGGCAGTGCGTAAAGCATTTTGATAGCACTGTTTCAGTAATTCCGGTTCATTTTTGCTTCCTCCGTGCCATACCGGGCCGACGGTATGGATGACATAGTGGGCGGGTAGGTTATATCCCCCGGTGATTTTTGCTTTGCCGGTACGGCAGCCTCCCAGGGTGCGGCATTCAGCCAGCAGTTCCGGACCGGCGCTCCGATGAATGGCGCCGTCTACTCCGCCACCGCCCAGCAGGCTTTCATTGGCGGCATTGACAATGGCATCAACCTGCAGGCGGGTTATATCCCCTTTGATGATTTTGATTTTATCCAGCAACTCAGTATTCATAAAATGTTGTCCTCTCTTGTCGGGCAATACTATAAAGGAGCCGGGCGAAAAAAGAAAGGGCTATCATGGCCGTGTGGAAAAGAAAAGTTCCAGTTGGGCAGCAAGATCAGATTCTTAACCTGCATTCAACCAGCAGTTTTTTAATTATTTGTGGAGATCTGATTGACATTTCCCCGGTGGTATCATAAAAGTAGCAAAAAAGCACTGGAGGATTAATTCCATGGAAAATAATGAGAGGCTGAACATACTGGCTTTACTTGCATCTCCCAGAAAGCTGGGGAACTGTGAAATCCTGGCGAAGGAACTTTGCCGGCATGTGCCGCAAAACCATACGTTGAAGCTTTTGCGGCTGCCGGATAAAAATATCCTGCCCTGCAAAGCTTGCTATGCCTGCCTTGAAGACGGCAACTGTCCCCAAAAAGATGATTTCTCACTGGTGGCCCGGGAGATAGCTGTCGCCGACGGGGTGATCATTGCTTCACCCACCTATTTTATGGGGCCCAATGGGGTGCTGAAGGTATTTCTTGACCGCTGCCTGCAGATGTTTGGGCATGCGCACAGCCTGCGGGGAAAGCCGGCCGTCAATATTGTTACCGCCGGCCTGGAGGGAGAAGCCGGGTATGCGGAAGCGGCCCTGAACAGTTTTACCCTGATTCTGGGGATGAAATTGCAGGCGTCAGCTGTTTTTTATGGCGCTCTTCCCGGAGAGTCACTGTGGCAAAAGCCGGAACAGCTGAAACGGATCAAGAGTTTGGGTAAAATATTTTTTGACGATGCTCCTCCGATTGTCGACCCTTGGCGCTGTCCTTTATGTGGCAGCGACACCGTGCAGCTTCTGGGCGGCAACCGGGTACAGTGCCAGGTCTGCCGCAATTATGGCACGTTGAATGCTGATGATCATGGTCTGGTCCTGAAAACTTCATTGAAACCGGAAAATATTTTCTTTACTGCCGAACAGGCCGCCCACCATCACCAGTGGCTCCAGGGAATGAAAGAAAGGTTTTTACAGGTTCGCCGGCAACTGGCAGATTTTCAACGGGTCTATGCCGATGATGGCGAATGGGTGTGATTTTAGCTCAGTGCCATCAGGTTATTTCCCTGAGAATGCCGTGGTATGTGTCAATGAATGCTTCGACTACTGTGGGGTCAAACTGTGATCCTGAGCCATCGGTTATTTCTCTGAGGGCGATTTCCTTGGCCAGGGGTTTGCGGTAGGAGCGGTCCGAAGTCATGGCGTCGTAGGCGTCACAAACGCAGATGATCCGGGCCAGCATGGGTATTTGTTCGTGGATCAATCCATGGGGGTAGCCTTTGCCGTCATAGCGTTCATGGTGAGCTTCAATGATGGGTAGGATGTTGTCAAGAAATTTCAATGGCTCCAGGATCTTGACTCCTTTGGACGGGTGAGTTTTTATTATCTCATATTCGACTTGGTTCAACCTTCCCGGTTTGTTCAATATCTGTTCGCTGATGCCGATTTTACCGACGTCGTGGAGCAGGGCGGCATATTCAAGTTCTTTCTTTTCCTCATTGTTGAGGTTCATGGTCTGGGCGACCATGGATGAATAAAACGCCACCCGGTGTGAATGGCCGCGGGTGTATTTGTCTTTTTCCTCGATGGCCATGATCAGGGAACCGACAGTCTGGATGACGCTGTTGTTAAGCTTGGCGGTAATTTCTTTGACTTGGGCTTCTAGGGCCTCCTGGTAGCGAGCCTGTTCCTCCTTTAATGAACGGAATTCCAGCGCCCGTTTTACCGTTAAGGCCAGTTCCTTAAATTTGAACGGTTTTGACATGTAGTCAAAAGCCCCCATGCGGATGTGGTCAAGGGCCATGTCGAGTTGGGCAAAACCGCTGAGGATGATGATGGGGATGATCGGATGCTCGCGAGCAACAAAATGAACCACCTGGTCCCCGGAGACTTTCGGCATTTTCAAATCGCAGATGATCGCCGCAAGCTCTTCATATTCCTTTTTGATGATTTCAATCGCTTCGTCACCGTCGGCGGCAGTACAGGTGTGGTAGTCAAGGCTTTCCAGTGAATCAACCAGGATCTCGCGGATATCTTCTTCGTCATCAATAATAAGAATCTTTTTTTCGTGCAATTCCATTTTATATGACCATCAGGTTAAAATTGATACTCATTTTCAGCTTTCCGGGGAAACGTAATCAATGAATGCAGAGACCATGGAAAATCGTGTCATGCCAGTTCAGCGACTGCGGGAACAGCTGCTCGGTCTGCGGCAGGACGGCAAAAAAATAGTTTTTACCAATGGCTGTTTTGACATTTTACATCCAGGACATGTCTTCTACCTTGAACAGGCCCGGGCTCTGGGTGACGTATTGGTTGTTGCTATTAATTCCGATCAGTCCGTACACCGGCTTAAAGGTAATGACCGGCCTGTTCATGAGCAGACCGTCCGGGCTCTGATGTTGTCCGCGCTCCGCTCTGTTGATTATGTTACAGTTTTTGATGATCCTGACCCCTTAAAGCTCATTGCTTTGCTTGAACCGGATATCCTGGTCAAGGGTGGAGACTGGCGACGACAGGATATTGTCGGTCGTGAGCTGGTGGAAGCCCGGGGCGGCCGGGTACTCAGTCTGCCGTTTGTCGGTAATTACTCTACCAGCAATATTATTGCCGACATTGTATCCAGGTTCTGCCCACCGGGGTAGCAGGTTGCCGCTGCTTTTCTGTACCGATTGATTGTGCCGATGGCTGGTAAAAATGCCGATCGAGTGAGCAAAAAGGTTTTCGTTGTACGGCATGATTACCACTGAGTCCCGGCGGCTTTTCAACAATAGTTGCAGGAAGTTGCTCATGCTTTTTCCGGAAACGGGATGGCCGCTTTCCCAGTCAATGGCTTGCAGTTTGAACACGACCTGTTGTTTTCCCCCTTCCAGAAACTTTCCAGCGTCGAACAGTCTTGCCATTGTTTCCTCAAGTTTGCAATTATTTTTTATTCCCAATTCCCGGCTGATCTGCTGTTGATATGCCATGACGAAGAAATAGTCAGCGGTTGAGGACCGCAGAACCTCGGGAACCTCAGCAAACCAGGCTTTTCCCCAGCGGGGATTGAGCAAGGTTTCATAGTGAATATTCTGGGCAAAAAGCAGATCTGGACTGACATGTCTGCAGGCGGCCATAATCGCATTGTTCAGAGTTTGCAATGTCCTGCCCTTGTTGTTGCACCATTTCCAGAAAGGTGGTTGGTAGCCGGATATGTGGGTGCCGTCAGCGGTAATATGATAAAGTGTGGCCGGGTCGGGATGCAATTCTTTGCCGTTCCTGCCGGGATGAAATCCTTCCGTATGTCTGAGGGTCAGATCATCCTGAAACATGATACCGTCAATGGGATTGACGGCCAGGTCGCGATAGAGGGCCAGAAGAAATTCCCGGTTTTCACGGGCGGTAGGGTCAAGGGTTCCAGTGGGTTGTAGACAATGTCTTCCCGGGTTATAGCTATATGTTTTTGGTAGTTGCGGGCGGCGGTAATTGGCATGCAGTGTGGTCATCCAGGCAAAAACCTTGAGTCCTTCCGCATGGGCGTCCCGGCAGATGTCCGGCAACAGGTTGCCGATAACCGGAACCTGGCTGGTGTTAAAATAGACGCCCTCTTGCGGAGCCGGTGAGTTCAAATTGTTAAAGTGATGGTAGCGATCACCGTGATTTTGGAAAACCCGCACAATGATGGTATTGAAACCGCTGGTGCGCAGTTGGGCAAAAAGGTAGCGCCGTTCTTCCCGGGTTTGTGGTTTCAGCAGGGAAATCTGAGCGCCAATAAGAGGTTTTTGGGCAGCATTGCTGGCTGCTGGCCGGCCAACAGTTAGCAGTAACAGGCTACAGCTGAATAAAAGGGCTACTGACAATATGGTTATCCTGCTGGTTTTGAAACGCATGTATCCTGCTACATTATTATGAATCATTATTCGGGAAGAGAATAGCCGGTAGTTCAGTAATATTATTGATTTCTTCTATGGTTATAGATGTTTTATCGGCAGCTCCCAGATTATTTTTAGGTATTATTGCTCTGGTAAAACCGAATTTTCGGGCTTCACCCAGACGTTGTTCCAGAAAATTTACCCGCCTGATTTCACCAGTCAATCCAACTTCTCCCAGCAGCAGAGTAGAGGCGGGAACCGCCCGGTCCAGGTAGCTGGACACTATGGCTCCCATCAGTCCAAGATCAATGGCTGGTTCAATGATTTTCAGTCCGCCGATCACGTTGAGAAAAATATCCTTGTCGGCCAGCAGGAGGTGCAGCTGTTTTTCAAGGATGGCAATCATCAATGAAGCCCGTCCTTTGTCAATGCCCAGAGTGGTGCGGCGGGGGATTCCGGCCATGCTGGAACCGGACACCAGGGCCTGAATTTCGGTCAGAATGGGGCGCGATCCTTCCATGGTGGCAGTGACCAGAGAGCCGGCCAGTTCGGCCGGTCTTTCGGCCAGGAAGATATGGGAAGGGCTGTCGACTCCTTTGAGGCCGCTGCCGGTCATTTCAAAAACACCGATTTCATTGGTGGAGCCGAAACGGTTTTTAACCGCTCTCAGGATGCGGTAGGGATGCTGGGTTCCGGATTCAAAGTAAAGAACCGTGTCCACCATATGTTCCAGAATGCGGGGACCGGCGATAGTGCCTTCTTTGGTGACATGGCCGATGAGAAACAGGGGGATGTTGATGGTTTTTGCCAGCTTGATCAAATGGGCGGCCGCCAGACGAATTTGCGAGACGGAACCAGGGGGCGAAGTGCTTTCCGGGGCGGTAACGGTCTGAATGGAGTCGATGACCAGAGCCTGGGGCTTCAGTTCCAGGGTATGGGCAATGATGGTTCCCACCTCCGTGGCTGACAGGAGGTAAAGCGAGGGAGCCACAATCCGCAGTCGTTCACTGCGCAGTTTGACTTGGCCGGGTGATTCCTCCCCGGTTACATACATGGTTCTCTGGCCGTTGTTGGAAAGGTTTGCCAGCACTTCCAGGAGCAGGGTGGATTTGCCGATGCCCGGATCGCCGCCCACCAGGGTAACGGCTCCGGGAACAATGCCGCCGCCAAGTACCCGGTCAAACTCAGCAATCCGGCTTTTTCCCTGGACCGGGGGGGTGTTTTCAATCTCCGCGAGCAGTTGCGGCCGGCTGTCTTGGTTCAGAACCGCCAGTTCCGGAAACGTTGCCGTTTTTTCCGTGGCTTCACGTTCCTCGACAAAGGTGTTCCATGCCTGGCAGCCGGGGCATTTCCCCAACCATTTTGGTGACTGGTAGCCGCAGGATGAGCAGTAAAAAGTGGTTTTTGCCTTTTTTTTTGCCATCAAGTATTTTCCTGTTCCCTGCTGTTCCGGTTTTGCGCGTGAAATCGTCAGAAGATGATTAAAAATATTGTTTGCGAAAATGGATGTTCAAGAGAATGCCGATCAGGGTCATGGACGTCAGCAGCGATGTGCCGCCATAGCTGATCAATGGCAGGGGGATTCCTACCACCGGCATTAAACCGAGAACCATGCCGATATTGATGCAAACCTGCCAGAAAAAGATGGCGGCAATGCCGATGGCCAGGTAGCTGCCGAAAGGATCTTTGGCTTCCTGGCTGATGATCAGACTACGGATCAAAAAGAGCATAAAAAGAATAATGAGCAGGGATGAACCCCAGAAACCCCATTGTTCGGCGTAAACTGAAAAAATAAAATCGGTATGCTGTTCCGGAAGAAAATGGAGCAGATTCTGGGTTCCCTTTAAAAAACCTTTGCCGGCCAGGCCGCCGGAGCCGATGGCTATTTTTGACTGGGCAATATGGTAGCCGCTGCCCTGGGGATCAAGCTCAGGATTGAGGAACGTAAGAATCCGCTGTTTCTGGTAATCATGTAGAAATTGCCAACCGGCAGCCGCCAGGGCCATGGCGGCAAAAAAAAGGGCGGCGATGGTTTTCCTCGTCAATCCGGCATAAAAGATAATGCTGCATGAAATCAAGGCGACCAGCATGGCAGTGCCGAGATCCGGCTGTTTTAATAACAGGATAAAAGGAACCCCAACCATGGCAAAAGGAATAATCAATTCTTTAAGGTTGTATGGTGGTGCCAGACGTCTCTCGGCAAAGAAACGGGAGAGGGCGAAGATTAGTGCCAGTTTGGTCAATTCAGAAGGTTGGAAGGTAAACCCGGCAATGATCAGCCATCTTTTGGCGCCCATGGCGCTTTTGCCGACCACCAGGACCAGGATGAGCCCCAGAATGGCCAGGCCGTAGGCCAGGTAGGATATTTTCAGATAATAACGATAATCAATGACGAAACTAAGCCCCATGCCGACCAGACCCATGGTAAACCAGATGAGTTGTCGGTAGCTGATCGGACTCAGCCAACTGGGGCTCTCCGGTACGTAGGTCGCACTGTAAATGGTTAACATGCCGATACTGAATAAGAGAACCGTGAGCAGGAGAATAACAAAATCCAGGCGGCTGATCTTTTTTTTGCCAATTTGTTTCATGCTTTCAGGATTGTTCCAGACTTTCCAGGTAATGGATGATGGCTTGTTTGACAATGGGGGCGGCGGCGCTGCCGCCATGTCCTCCGTGTTCCACCACTGCTGAGATCACGATGCTGGGATCACGGAAAGGCGCGAAGCCCACGAACCAGGCATGATCGCGAAATTTCCAGGGAAGCTCTTTTTTGCTTTTGAGTTTTTCCCCCGGTTGGGCGACAACCTGGGCCGTACCGGTTTTTCCGGCCATTTCCCAGCCTGGTACCGTAATTCTTGATGCGTGCGCGGTGCCATGTCTTTCGTTGACTACTCGCCACAGGGCATTGCGAATCAGTTCAAAATATCGGGTGTCAATGTTTATCGGTTGCGCCTTGTGATTGATTTGTTGTTTCCTGCCGGAATGGGGGTTGCTGATTTCAGCGACAATTTGTGGACGGTAATAGGTGCCGCCATTGGCAAAAGGTACGTAGACAGCGGCCATCTGCAAAGGGGTGACGAGGACATATCCCTGGCCAATGGAGGTGGACAGGGTTTCTCCCCGATACCACTGGTCGTGAAAATGTTTCAGCTTCCAGGAGGAGGAGGGGATGAATCCCGCTTTTTCCTGGGGCAGGGCGATGCCGGATTTTTTCCCCAGTCCAAAAAAAGCACAGTAATGGGCAATGCGGTCAATAGGCATCTTGCAGGCCAGATTGTAATAATAGACGTCGCATGATTCTTTCAACGAACGGCTCAGGTTGACTTTGCCGTGGCCGTATTTGTTCCAGCAGCGGAATTTGCTTCTCCCCAGTTTGAGATAGCCGATACAGGAAAAAATAGTGTCAGGGGTAATGATGCCGTCTTCCAGGGCGGCGGCGGCCATGATTACTTTAAACGTCGAACCGGGTGGGTATTGCCCTTGAATGGCCCGGTTCTGCAAAGGCCGCAGTGGATCTCCACTGATTTTCTGCCAGTCTTCCTGTTTGATGCGGGTGGCAAAGAGGTTGTTGGAAAAAGAAGGGGTGCTGACCATAGCCAGAATTTCACCTGTATGGGGATCCATGGCGACAACGCTGCCGACCTTGTCTTTCATCAGCTCATGAATGTATGACTGCAGTTCAATGTCAATGGTCAAAGTGATGCTGCTGCCGGCAACGGCCGGTTGGCTGATGCGTGAATGCAGTTCACGACCGACGGCGTTGACTTCAACCTGTCTCTTGCCATCGGTACCGCGCAGCAACTCTTCATACCGGGCTTCAATGCCGGAGCGGCCAACCAGATCATCCGGATAATAGGAAGCATAAGATGGCCGTTCCAGTTCCTGCTCATTGATGAAACCCTGATAACCGATTAAATGGGCGCACTGCTGGTCGTAAGGATAGTTGCGAATGGGTTCCACTTCAATAAGCATACCCGGCAGGTCCATTTTGTGGGCTTCCAGCCGGGCCAGTTCATTTCGGGTCAGGTTGTTGCGGATTTTCAACGGCCGATATTTGAGATGATTGGGAATAGCATTAAAGCGGTTGATGATGTCATCCTGATCAAGGCCGTCCAGGTATTTCACCAGTTCGGTACTGACTTTTTCTATGTCGTTGATGTTTTCCGGAATGACGCTGAGACTGAATCCCGGGTGATTGTCGGCCAGGATTTTGTGGTGGCGGTCATAAATAATGCCTCGCAAAGCCCGGATGCGCCGGACCCTGATGTGGTTGTTCTGTGACAGCTGGTTAAAATATTCTCCTTTAATGACTTGCAGGTACCATAAGCGAATCAGCAGCAGGCTGCCGGCCAAAACTATGGCCAGCAGGAAAATTTTACCATTTTTACTAATTTGTTCCTGTTTTGCTTTAATATCCAGAACTGACATGTAGACTCTTAATGTTGTTGTTGTCTGGCAAACATGGTGACATTATGGCAGGTGCTGCATCAGGACTGGGAGGAGGTGATGGTTTTCTGTATGGCAAATTCCCGGTTGAAACTCTGCAGGACATGCAGCAACGGTATGGCAAAAATGCCGGTGGCCACTGCCGCACCTATACCCTTGATTAATTGAAAATTGGAATAAACATGCTCAACCAGGAAAAGTTGCTGCAAGATAAACAGGAAAAAACAGCCCAGGGCTGCCAAAAATGCTTTGAAAAGCAGGTGGTCAAAATAAATGGTTTGCTGCAGGCAGACCAGGATAAAATAAAAGCTGAGAAAGCCAACGGCATGGAAGCCAATGCTGGTCAGTAAAAAAGTGTCAGTGATGATGCCCAGAATAATAGCGATGATAGTTCCCAACCAGACCGGCAGCGTCAGTGGCAGGGAAATGATCAGGACGTAATGCAGGTCAGGAGAAAGGTGAGAGAAGCCCAGGCGGGGAAAAACCGATGATTGCAATACTGAGAAAAAAAGAGCGGCAACAAGATAGAAAATCGCGAGGAACAGTTGTCTACTGGACATGGTTGCTGACCTGTTCACTTGCCGTTGAGATAATAATTTCTTCCAGGCCGTTGAGATTAGCAAACGGTTGGACCATCACTTTCTGGCACAAACCGTCATCTTCCCTGTCCACCGCAACTATGCTTCCCACCGGGATGCCTTTGGGATAGACGCCATCCATTCCCGAAGTGATGATTGTGTCCCCTATCCTAATATCTGCAGATCTCATCAAATAGCTGAGGCGGCATAATTCCTGGTTGTTGCCTTGGAGAATCCCCCTTTCCCTGGTACGCTGAACCAGCACGTCGCATGAACTGTGGCTGTCGGTAATCAGCATGATTTTAGCGGAAAAAGGAGAAGAGGTGATTACCTGCCCGACGATGCCCCGGGGAGTCAGGACCGGGTCATGGACTTTGATCAGATCACGGGAGCCGTGATCAATAAAAATGAGCCGGGAAAAACTGCTGGCATCTCGCCCGATGACATTGGCAATGGTGGCATGGACCGGCAATTGGTGCTCTTCCTGAAAATGCAGCAGTTTGCGTAATTGAATATTCTGACGCTGGCTTTCTTCCCGGGCAATCAGTTGTCTTTCAAGATTGGCAACCCGGTTTTTCAACGCTTGGTTTTCCTGTTTGACATGGACCAGGCTGACATAGTCGTCAATAATTGAATCGCAGCTGTCAATGACCATGTCAGCCCCTTTCTGGAAAGGATAGGCGAGGGCCATGATTCCCTGTTCGGCCACGGAAAAAAGCTGTTGGTGTCGGGCTTTGATGCCGAAAAAAATGCCTGCCAGAATAAACACCACCAGAATGTAGAACAGCAATTGATAACGTTTGACAAAGGTGGTCATTGTCTGTTTTTGCCCATTTAAATCAGGGATTAAACGTTCGTCCTGCCAATAGAAAGTTAATCGTGGAGTGCCACGTCTTTCAACAGGCTCAATTCATCGAGAACTTTTCCCGATCCTCTGACGACGCAGGTCAGGGGGTCGTCGATAATGGTGATTGGCAGGCCGGTTTCCTCGCGCATCAGGGTATCCAGGTTGCGCAGCATGGCGCCGCCACCGGTCAGGACGATGCCTTTGTCGACAATATCAGCGGCCAGTTCCGGGGGCGTCCGTTCCAGGGAAATGCGAACCGCCTCGAGGATGGCGTTGAGCGGTTCGGTCATGGCTTCGCGAATTTCATCGGCATTGACCTCAATGGTCTGGGGGACGCCGGCAACCAGGTCGCGACCCTTGATTTCCATTGCTTCCAGATCTTCCAGGGGGGCAGCGCTGCCGATATTGATCTTGATGTTTTCCGCCGTGCGCTCCCCAATCAGCAGGTTGTATTTTCTTTTGATGTACTGAATAATGGATTCGTCCATCTTGTCGCCGCCGACCCGCACCGATTTGGCAAAAACAATGCCGGCCAGGGAGATAACCGCGACCTCGGTGGTGCCGCCGCCGATGTCCACGACCATGTTTCCGGAAGGTTCGGTAATCGGCAGGCCGGCGCCGATCCCGGCCGCCATGGGTTCCTCGATCAGGTATACTTCCCGGGCCCCGGCGGACTCAGCCGATTCCTTGACCGCCCGCCGCTCAACCTGGGTAATTCCCGAGGGAATGCAGATGATGATCCGCGGTCGAACCAGGGTCTTGCGGTTGTGAACCTTGGTGATGAAATGGCGGAGCATGGCTTCGGTTACTTCGAAGTCGGCAATCACTCCCTCTTTCATCGGCCGGATGGCGATAATGTTGCCCGGCGTCCTGCCAACCATCTGCTTGGCCTCGCTGCCGACTGCAAGGACCTTTTTAGTGCCGCTGGCATAGTTCTGGACCGCGACGACGGATGGTTCATCAATGACAATGCCTTTTCCCTTGACATACACCAGGGTATTGGCCGTTCCCAGGTCGATGGCAAGGTCATTGGAAAAAAAACCGAAAATTGAATCGAGAATCATGAGTTTTATATATCCTGCAGCTGAAATGCGCGTGGCGGTGAAAAATATCGAGAAACGCTTTGGCAACGATACTATAATAATCGACCAGAAATAGCAAACCATTAGTAATTATTCAAGAAAAATCAGCACTGTCCGGTATGTTTCTTGAGTGATTGTTTATAAACACTGAAATCTGTACCTTATCACTGGGGACAAGAACCTCTTACCGGATAACACTGTAAGGAATGGAGAATTTTTTGAATCGACCGAGAAAATATCAATTGCCTTGTAGTGGCCGCATGCTTTGACAATTTTAAAGATGAATGGTATTGGTCAGCCGAAAGGAGCGTCACCTTGTTTGATGATTTGCATGTCTATACCATATCCCAGTTGAATCAGGATATCCGTCTGATTTTAGAGGGGAATTTCGGTTCCGTCTGGGTTGAGGGCGAAGTGTCGAATTTTCGCGTTCCCCGCTCGGGACATTTTTATTTTTCCCTCAAAGATTCTCAGTCCCAAGTGCGGGCGGTGATGTTCAGGCGGCAGAACCATTCTTTGCATTTTCTGCCTGCCGATGGTGACCATGTTCTCTGTCTGGGTCGGGTCAGCCTTTATGAGCCCCGGGGCGAATGCCAGCTGGTGGTTGAGAGCCTGGAATTGAAGGGGCTTGGCGGGCTGATGCGGGCCTTTGAGCAGCTGAAGGCAAAGCTGGCGGCCGAAGGTCTTTTTGACCAGGAGTTGAAAAAAAACATCCCGCTGCTGCCCCGTCATGTGGCGGTGATTACGTCTGCCAGCGGGGCGGCAATCAGGGATATCCTCCAGGTTGTTCACCGACGTTTTGCCAGCCTTGCCATTACCGTCATTCCGGTTACGGTCCAGGGCAGTGCTGCGGCAACGGAAATTGCCCGGGCCATTCAACGGTGCAACCGGAGCCTTGCCGGCCAGGTGGATACCATTATCCTGGCCCGGGGGGGCGGGTCCTGGGAGGATTTGGCTCCGTTTAACGAAGAAATCGTCGCCCGGGCGATTTTTTCCTCCCGCATTCCCCTGATCAGTGCGGTCGGGCATGAAATTGATTATACCATTGCTGATTTTGTCGCCGACCTGCGGGCGCCGACGCCGTCGGCAGCTGCTGAGCTGGTGGTAGCCCAACGCGAACAGCTGGCTGAAAAAATACAGTTTCTGGCCCAGCGCTGTCGCCAGGCGGTGTTCGGGCAATTGGAAAGCTGCCGCTCACGCCTTCAGCTTTGTGCCGCTCGTCTTTCCTGGCCGGAAATTTTATACCAGCGCCGGCGCCAGCGGGTTGAGGAGTTGTCCTATCGCTTTACCAGGATGATGACGGACCGCCTGCGGCGTTTGCAGCAGCGGCTTGAGCAGGCTTCCCGCTCGCTGGCGGTCCGGACGCCGGAGCACCGGTTGACTGACTGTCGCTTCACCCTGGAACGATTGTCTCGCCGGTTGCTGCATGCCTGTCGTCAGCAGCAGCAGCGCCGGCATCATGCCCTGGATCTGCTGTCCGGAAAGCTGGATGCCTGCAGTCCCCTGGGCATCCTGCAGCGGGGCTACGCGGTGGTTGAAAAGCTGCCGGAGCGGCGGCCCGTTGTCGATGCCGGCGAACTGCGAAATGGCGATCGAGTGCTGGCCAGGTTTGCCCGCGGCCGGGCATACTGCGGTGTTCAGGAGGTGGTGCGGGATGAATCCTGATTCCAGCTTGGGAAAACCGGTCATGGAAGTGAAACTTGTGCTGCCGATGGTTCTTTTTTTGCTGCTGCTGGCTTCATTTCCGTTTCCTGATCTCTGGGCCCGTTCCGGGGCGCCGGGCGGCGGCGTTGTCTACGAGGACGACAACCTGCTTGTTTCCCTGCAGCCCCAGTCTCCCCTGCAGGGGCAGGCGGTTGTCGTCAGCATCCGCTGTTGGAAGCCTTCAGTTGCTCCCCGGCAGTTGCGGCTGCTGGGGAAAACATACCGGACCGCCGCCGTGGGCAAGAGGGAATACAAGGCGGTATGCGCGGTGCCCCTGAATGCCCCCCTGGGAGCACAGCCGCTGGAAATTGTGCTGTCCGACCGCAAAACAGTGAAAACATCCCTGGCGGTCAGGAAAGGAGACTATGGTGAGGAGCATCTGCGCCTGCCGGCTGAAATGGCCAACCCGACCAGCCCGGCCCACCTGAAGCAGATCAAAAACGACCGGCGGCGTCTGCGGCGGGCCTATGGTTCATCGGAAGCGGTCATTCGTTTCTCCCATCCTTTTACCAGGCCACTGTCCAGCGCGATTATTACCCCTTTTGGCCGTCGCCGCTATCTCAATGACATCCCTAAAAGTCCCCATGGCGGCATTGACCTGCGGGGCAAAACCGGGACCCCGGTGCCGGCGGCAGCCGGGGGAAGGGTGGCTTTCAGCGGCCGGTTGTACTACAGCGGCAATGCCGTTATCATTGATCACGGCCTGGATATTTTTTCACTCTACCTTCACCTTAACAACATTGCCGTAACGGTGGGAGACCAGGTGAAACAGGGACAGGTAGTCGGTACCGTTGGCAGCACCGGACGGGTGACCGGCCCGCATTTGCACTGGGGGATCAAGGTGAACGGTATATTTGTTGATCCTCTTGAATTTATTAAAGAAAGCCGACTGCTGCTGCAGCCGGCCGGGGAGGAATAGGATGGCAAAGCAGAGCTTTGAGGCGGCCCTGAAAAAGTTGGAAGAGGTGGTGGAAAAGTTGGAGTCGGGAGAGGTTTCCCTCGATCAGTCGCTGAAACTGTTTGAACAGGGAATCGGCCTGGTGCGCCAGTGCAGCCAGAGACTGGATGAAGTGGAGAGCAGGGTACAGATGCTGGTCAGCGATGAGCGGGGTGAACGGCTGGAAGATTTCTCATGAATGGTGATTTGAAAACCTATCTGCGCCGACAGGCTGGTATTTTTGATCGTTACCTGGAACAGTATTTCCGCCGGTCGGAAAATGTTCCGGAAGAACCGATGAAAATCCTGCGACAGTCCATGGCCTACAGCCTGCTGGCCGGGGGGAAGCGCCTGCGTCCCATCCTGGCCATGAGCAGCTGCCGGCTGTTTGACGGCGACCAGGAGCAGGTGCTGCCGGTGGCCCTGGCCATCGAAATGGTTCATACCTATTCACTGATTCATGACGATCTGCCGGCCATGGATGACGACAACTTTCGCCGGGGGATGCCGACCAACCACAAAGTGTACGGTGAAGGAATGGCCATCCTGGCCGGCGACGCCCTGCTGACCGACGCCTTTAGTTTTTTGGCTGAGGTTGATGCCCTGACTGAGAGCATCCGGTTGGAACTGATCCGGGGATTGTCCCGGGCCGCCGGCTCGGCGGGGATGGTGGCCGGCCAGGCCATCGATTTACATTGCGAGGGCCGTGCGGATGTTTCCCGGGAAGTTTTATTTGACCTTCACCGGCGGAAAACCGGGGCAATGATTACCTTTTCCGTGCTGGCCGGGGGAATAGTGGCCGGGGCCGGGAAAGAAGACCTGTCCCGCCTGGAAACCTACGGCCGGTCAGTTGGCCTGGCTTTCCAGGTTGCTGATGATGTCTTGGATGAAACCGGCACCCAGGCGGAACTGGGAAAGGATGCCGGTTCCGACCGGGAAAAGCACAAGCTGACTTCCGTCAGCCTGCTGGGGCTGGAGGCGTCACGAGTACTGCTGGAAGAACTGGTGCTGGAGGCGGTTGCGGCCCTGGAACCTTACGGCGAACGGGCTGTCCAT
>Ga0256913_10000633_pt1 | contig 18345 bp, 14 predicted proteins | sample Axial_MatmetaG_FD_185970 | JGI IMG/M metagenome (GOLD analysis project Ga0256913, IMG submission 185970) | Deep-sea worm associated microbial mat communities from Axial Seamount, Juan de Fuca Ridge, Pacific Ocean - Axial_Mat | ecosystem: Environmental > Aquatic > Marine > Oceanic > Microbial... | reverse complement strand
GGCAGCTCAGGCGGCCACAGACCTCACCTGGGCCCGCTACCAGGAGGGCATGACGAGCTTCCTGGAGGTCCTTGACATCGAGCGCTCCCTGTTCTCCTCGGAACTCGGCGCCACCGACGCCCAGGCGCAGTACATCAACGCCATCGTCCAGCTCTACACCGCCCTGGGAGGCGGCTGGTCCCCAAGGCAGACGCCTGCGGCTGCGCCCTCCTCCAAATGACCACCATCCCGGCACTTTCCGGCCTTTCGCAACGATCTTTGTGAGAAATGCGGGCTACAAAAACCCCTTCCGGCAACCAGCACCATGAAAATTTCTGCCCATTTACTCCGACTGAAACTGCTCCTGCTGGCCGGCATGGCAACCCTGTTGTTCCCTGCCCGCGTTCATGCCCTGCCCGCCTTTCCGGGCGCGGCCGGCGGTGGCGCAGTCGCTGTCGGCGGGCGTGGCGGCCGGGTAATCGAGGTCACCAATCTCAATGATTCCGGGCCGGGCAGCCTGCGCGCCGCCCTTAGGGCAACAGGCCCGAGAACGGTTGTCTTCAGGGTGGGCGGCACCATTACCCTGCAGTCACAGATCGTTATTGATACGTCTTTTCTGACCATTGCCGGTCAGACCGCGCCCGGTGACGGCATCCTTATCCGCTCCAGCGAGGGCATGCGGTATTCTCCACTGCTGATGAAAAACTGTCACGATATCATTATCCGCCATATCCGGGTCCGGCCCGGACCATACGCCCAAGACCAGGCCGGCGACGCGATCAACACCTATGAACATGTCCATAATGTCATCATTGACCACTGTTCCCTGTCCTGGTCGACCGATGAAAACAGCGAGGTCTGGACCAAGGCAGAGCCGGGCTATAATATCACCTGGTCATGGAATATCATTGCCGAGGGGCTGAACATGAATCACAGTCACAGTTGCGGCCTGCTGGCCGGCAGCAATGACAATGCCGAGGGCATGCTCAACTTTTCCGTGCACCACAATTTTTTCGCCCACAACTCCAGACGAAACCCCAACCTCAAGGTCAAGAGTGCCGAGATCATCAACAACCTGATCTGGGGCTGGAAGGATTACGCCACCCAGATCGGCGGCGGCACCATGATCGACATCATCGGCAACAGGTATGTTGGCCAGGATGGCTTGACCAGCACCAGGCGGGAGGTGCTCTGGAAACCATACAATCCCAGTCCCGTTGTCTATGGCCACCCTGTTGATCCTGCCTCGACCGGCCCGGCAGGCAATCCCTCTATCTACTTTTCCGGCAACATCGGCCCGCATAACAGTGACCCGGATACGGACGCCTGGCACCTGATGATGGAAATGACGGATCTGGATGGATGGGGATACCCGGATGACGACGGTCATCCGGACCGGACCGATATTCCGGAACAGTACAGGAGATTTTCCAGGCAGACCACGCCCTTCCCTGTCAGCGTGGCCAGCGCGCTTGTGCTGGACGACCTTCTCCTTGCGCCCCTGGGTGTGGGTGCATCCATGCGGTTAAATGAAAACGGAACCATGACCGCCAGCCGCGACAGTGTGGATGCGCGGATCATCAGCCAATACAGGGCCGGAACAGGTAGTATTCCCAACCTGAGCCCGGATGAGGTGGGTGGCTATCCAATCATGGCAGACGGCGTGCCCTACGCGGACCAGGACCATGACGGCATGGCCGATGCGTGGGAAAGGGCCCATGGCCTTGATCCCGGTGATCCCCGGGACGGAAATCAGACCAACCTCAGCGCCGAAGGATATACCAACCTGGAAGTTTTTCTCAATGCCCTCCCGGTGGCTGGTCCCGTGACTGGCCCCCCTGCCCCTTTATCCAGGGCCTCGCAGACCCCGATTTATCTGCTGCTGCGGTAAGTTGACAAAAGCGGGCCGCTGCCCTGCGGATATTTTTTCCTTTTGAGCCGGGCCAGCACGCTTCTTCTTGTATTGCGGCGCTGGTTGAGCAGGATGACAAAGGGATTACCACTGGGCAGATAGCCGGCATAGTTAAAAATACCCTTCATGGTCCCACTTTTGACAAGTACATTGTAGCGGCTGCGCAACAGGTCGGCATGGGGCCGGAATGCCTTCAACAGCTTGAGCATGACCCTGGCCGTGACCCGGCTGTGCCGGGACAGGCCAGCGCCTTCCTCCATGACAACCAGGGCAGCGGTGCGTGGCCCAAGCTGGCTGACAAGCCCGTTATGCATGGCACGCCTGCCCTTGGTCCAGGTGGCCGGATAGCCATACTGGTGCGCGCCAATGGTAAGAAAGACAAGGTTGGCGATAAAATTACTTGAATACGTCAGCATGGTGGAAAGCACCTCGGTCAGGGGCCGGCTGTTGGCATGGACCAGGACCAGCTCTGCTGTCTTTGGAACCTGTTTGCGGCCGATCCTGCCCCTGCCCCGGATACCTGCCTTTTTCTGCAGGCTGCGGAACAGCTCTCCGGTCAGGCGGGCCATACGTTCTTTTTCCCGGCAGCCGCCCGGACAGATATTGATGAGATGGTAGCCGGAGCGCCGGCTCCGGCCAAGCTGCCGCATAAGGGGCAGGGTCGGCGTCTGTTTTTCTCCGGAACGTACCCCATGCCTGTGAGTCTTGCGAAAGGAGACACAGTTGAAATTGACAACCGTGGCGCCGATGGGCGCGTCATAGGGATTACTGGACAGCTCCCGGCCCGGCGGCTGGTGTTCCAGGGCAAAGAGAGAATCATCAATATAGATATTATTAAGCATGCGCACCCCCTGATCATGCAGTTCGCGCAGCACGTGCAGCACTTCCTCACTGATCAGGAGCGGGTCACCATGGCCGCGGATATAGAGATTGTTTTCTGCATCCAGATACAGCTCGGTGGTAAAATGATATTCAGGGCCAAGGACCTCAAGGGCGACCAGGGCCGTGGCGATTTTTATGATCGAGGCGGGGATAAAGGGACGGTCAACCGAACAGCCGGCCAAAACTCTGCCCCGGCTGTCGGCAACGCCATAGGCGCCGTTTTTGATAAGATCGGAAAACTCCGGGCAGCCGGCCAGGGCCGGCTGCCCGGAAAAGCAATACACAAGAAAACAGCAGGCCAGAAACAGCCGTACCGCTCTCACAAAATATCTGTCAACCGATCTTGGGCAGATGGGAAAGAGACTCCGCAATCTGTTCGGTCGGGTAGGCATAGTCGTGCAGGTTGCCGGCCAGGTAATTGTCATAGGCTGCCATGTCGATCAGGCCGTGCCCGGAAAAGTTGAACAGGATGGTCTTGGGGTTATCCGGTTCCTTCATGGCCTCGATGATGGCACCCCGGATGGCATGGGTGGTCTCCGGGGCCGGGATAATGCCCTCGGTCTTGGCAAAGAGGACGCCGGCCTCGAAACACTCGAGCTGGTGCACGCTTTTCGGGGTCACGATATTATCGCGGATCAGGGCCGAGATAATGGGCGCCATGCCATGATAACGCAGGCCGCCGGCATGAATGCCAGGTGGCATGAAGTCATGGCCCAGGGTGTACATATAGAGGAGCGGCGTCATCATGTTGACATCGCCTGAATCATAGGCAAGCTTCCCCGCGGTCATGGTCGGGCAGGAGGCGGGCTCGTAACCGACAAACTCGATCTTTTTACCGTCGAGATAATCAGGCAAAAAGGGGGCCATCAGACCGGCAAAGTTGGAACCGCCGCCGCAGCAGCCAACCACTACGTCCGGATATTCACCGGCAATTTCCATCTGCTTTCTGGCCTCAAGGCCGATAATGGTCTGATGAAGAACCACGTGGTTGAGGACCGAACCAAGCGCATAGTTGGTGTCATCCGTGGTGGCCGCATCCTCCAGGGCCTCGGAGATGGCAATGCCGAGCGAACCGGGGGTGTCCGGATCCTTCTCCAGGATGGCCCGGCCGACGTTGGTATCCGGGCTGGGACTGGCGACAATTTCGGCGCCAAAGGTCTGCATGATCGACTTGCGGTACGGTTTCTGATCAAAAGAGACCCGGACCATGTACACCTTGCAGTCCATGCCGAATTTAGAGGTGGCCAGGGACAGGGCCGAGCCCCACTGGCCGGCGCCGGTCTCGGTGGAAAGCCTTTTTACGCCCTCGCGCTTGTTGTAATAGGCCTGGGCCACGGCCGAATTGGGCTTGTGACTGCCCACAGGTGAAACACCCTCGTTCTTGAAAAAGATCTTGGCCTTGGTGCCGATGGCCTCTTCCAGTTTCCGGGCCCGGACCAGGGGCGAGGGGCGCCAGATCTTGTAAATCTCAAGGACCTCTTCGGGAATATCAATAAACCGATCCGGGCTCATCTCCTGTTCAAGCAGGCCCATGGGAAAGACCGCAGCCAGCTTTTCCGGGGCCATGGGCTCCAGGGTTTCCGGATCAAGGGGCGGCTGCATGCCGCCGGGAATATCAGGCACGACATTGTACCATTGGGTGGGCATCTCATCTTCACGCAGAACGATTTTTTTCATGGTCATCTTCTCTCCTTGGCTGTCAACGTACAGGGCTGGCACGCACTCTACATGCTACCGGCCAGGTTATTATCCGCCTTTTTGTAGCGCAAAATTCTTAAGAGTACAAATCCTTTTGTGATTACCATCAAAACTCAGCAATCGCTATCTATCCTCGAAAGAAGACATGGATTTGATGAAGCGAGCCATTCCCGCGCAAGCCCGAATATGGGCAACAATGCCATCTCCCGCACTCCTGGATTCCCGCCTTCGCGGGAATGACAGCGAAAGCTCCCAGTTTTTCCTCGTTACACCGCTTTGCAGGGTAACGTTTTTCCTGGCGCTCTGCGCCATATCCACCCTGGCCGATCAATATCCGGCGCCGTCCTTTCCTGTTTCCTGAGGATTGATGGTCATCACAAATCCTTTTGTGAGTGCAGCCAATCCTCAGAAAAGAGGAGACAGGAAACGGGAGACAGGAGACAGAGGTTAGCATTGTAGGTTGGGCATTGCCCAACACCAAACAGACGATCCAAGATATGGTTTGGTATCTTTTTGATGTGCGATGCCCATCCTACAGGTTTGTTAAACTTGATTACCACCAAAGCGCAGCGCTCCCGGTCATCTTCAACTGCAGACACCGGGTTGGTGGGAACAGGCCATTGCTGTGACAATTTGATGATAGAATGACAGGATGGATTTTTCTCCTCCTGTCCTTACTGGTTTGCGCTCCACGCTGTATTTTCGGCGCCGAGCGCCATGATTTCCGGGTTCACCGCAGAGCGGTGGAACCAGAATTTTCCAGGACAAGCAGCATGTTTTTCAATCCCGACATGGCCGCATGGAAGTTTTCAGGACCCGGGCGGCCCGGGACTGGCTGCCGCTCAGGCCAAGAACATGCTCCATGGCCTCATAGGGACCGACTCCGGCCCTGCCATGGGGATGAAGCAGGATTATCTCGATAACCGCCTCTTCTTCTCTGACCGACAGAACCAGGGGACGAATATCAAGAATTTTTCGTTTTCCCTTGCGGACCCGTTCAATGGGCCAAGTTTCTGCCGTATGAAAAGCATCTATCACCTGACTGTAATCCCGTTGGGGAAGCGAAGAGCGCCTGATCCGGTAGAGAGCCTCCTGGTCCGAAATTTTTTTCTTTTCGGCCAGCTCAATGGCTTGAATCTGAATGGTTTGAGGGAACTGCCCATCGAGGTGAAGACGGGTTGTTTCAATATCGGCAAGGGGATGGGCCAGATCAACCAGAAAAAATTCAGCCAGACTCTCCATGCCCAGGGGCAGGGCCTGGCTGAAGGAGACCTTGGGCGAGGGATTATATCCCTTTGAAAAAAGAACCGGCAGCCCGGCCCGGCGCAGGGCCCGGAACACGAGCTGGAGCAGTTCAAGATGGCCCAGAAAACGGCTGTCGCCAAGGCGGGCATAGCGAACCTGGTAACGAAAACCCTGCTCATCCGCCGGCCCCACCTTCCTGGCGCGCTGCATGGATGCCCTGCCGGCTTTTTTGTCTGTTTTTTTGTTGGTTCTGGGAAAGATGGTTTTGAAATCACACAGGCCGCATTGCTGGCAGCCATGATTGCGGCAGTCCGGGGTATATTCCCGCTGCAGGGCTTTCCCATACTCATCCTTGAGAAAGGCCTTGTCCACCCCGCAGTCCAGATGGTCCCAGGGCAGCGGCGCGTCCATGTCGCGGGCCCGCAGGTAGGTGTCCAGGTCAATGTCGCACTCCGCGGCCGCCTGTTGCCAGTTTTGCAGGCGAAAATGCTCGGACCAGCCGTCCAGGCGCACCCCGTCTCGCCAGGCAGTCTCGATCAGCATGCTCAACCGCCGGTCGCCCCGGGAGAAGACCCCTTCCAGAACCGAGGTATGGGGATCATGCCACTTGAGCCTGAATCCCTTGCGGGGCAGGAGTTTTTTTAAGAGATCAATCCGTTCCCCGGCCTGTTCCAGGTTAAGCTGTTCATGCCACTGAAAGGGAGTATGCGGCTTGGGCACAAAGGTGGCCACACTGACATTGATCTGGATCCTGCCCCGGCCAGATGTTTGAGCGCGCGCCTTTCTGGCCAGCTCGACAATGGCCTCCACATCCTGCATGGTCTCGGTGGGCAGGCCGACCATGAAATAGAGCTTAATCAGATTCCATCCCGCGCCAAAGGCATCCCGGCAGGTGGCAAGCAGGTCCTGCTCGGTTATGCCCTTGTTGATCACCTCGCGCAGCCGGTCGGTGCCGGCCTCGGGCGCGACCGTGAACCCGGTCTTGCGCACCCGCTTTATCTGGTCAATGACTTCAGGGGTCAGCGTACCCACCCGCATCGACGGCATGGAAACAGAGACGTAGTTGTCGGCAAACCTGTCCATGAGCCGGGTGAGGAGCTCGGGCAGGCAGGAAAAATCACCGGTGGAGAGTGAGAGCAGGGCAAGTTCATCAAAGCCGGAATTTTCGATTCCCTGTTCGGCAAGGTGCAGGATATCCTCCATGGAGCGCTCCCGGACCGGCCTATAGATCATGCCCGCCTGACAGAAACGGCAGCCGCGGGTGCAGCCGCGGGCAATCTCTATGCCGAGCCGGTCGTGAACAGGCTTGACCAGGGGTACCAGGGGCTGGCTGAGCAAGGCGGGATCGGGAAGTTCCGGCAACACGCGGCGCGTAGCTTGTATGTATTTTTCAAAAAGCGGTCGCATCCCTCTGAACTCTCCCCGCTCATATACAGGTTCAAAAAAAGAGGGCACATACACCCCGTCAATGGCGGCCAGTTCTTCCAGAACCTGGTCCCTTGCTACCCCTTTATCCCTGGCAGCAAGCAGGGCAGTACCGATCTCTATCACCGCTTCCTCACCATCTCCCAGGACAATGGCATCGAAAAAATCAGCCACCGGCTCGGGATTGAGACCGCAGGAGCCGCCGCCGATCACCAGGGGATGTTCACTGGTGCGTTTTGCGGCTCGAAGCGGCAGGCCGGCGAGATCAAGTATGGTCAGAATATTGGTATAGCAGAGCTCATAGGGCAGCGTGATCCCCAGGACATCAAACTCGGTTAGAGATTTCTTTGATTCCAGGGAAAAGAGCGGCAGTTCTGCCTGGCGCAATTCCGCTTCCATATCCACATCAGGGGCATAACAGCGTTCGGCATGGAACCGTGTATCTCGATTGAGGATGTGATAGAGAATCTGCAGTCCCTGATGGGACATGCCTATTTCGTACAGGTCTGGAAATATCAGACAGAAATCGAGCTGGTCCCGGCGGCATGGCGTCTGGACAGCGCCCAGCTCGCCGCCAATATAGCGGCCAGGTTTTTTCACCCGTGGCAAAATGGCGTCAAGAAATGCGGCTGTCTGCCGGATTTCAGAATTTTTTTCAATAGCTCCGCTCCGGTCTGCTCCTGATCTGTCTGCGGATACAGACGGATCAGGTTCCCCGGCCGGTGATTGCAAATGTTGGTGATACTTCATTGACTTAATTTTCTTTATTGCGTAAACTTTTTAATGATATGGCATGTTTTTCTGGTTATCAGGCGGCATGAAGCATCGCCTGACCAGACGGTCCCTGAAAAAGCTCTTCTTTCAAAATATTCTGACCATGCCAGTGTTGATCTGGTGTCTTTCCATGAATACACGCATGAAAAACAGCCTGCCTGCTCTTTTGCTTGTTCTGTTTCTGACCGGCTTCTGCCTGCCGGCATCAGTTGCAAGCGCTGCTGAACGACCCACGCTTAAGGCCATTACCTTTAACAAGGTTAAGCGGGACCGGGAAGAGATTGTTTTTCAACTCAACGGCACCTATATTCCAAAAACCTTTGCCATTAAAGGAAAAAAGCCCCGGGTAGTCTTTGATTTCTATGGGGTCGGCATGGCTCTTACCCTGCCCAACGCCATTGAAACAAGCGGGGACTTTGTGGAACGGATACGGCTTGGCCGTCACGAAGGTACATCTCCCAAGACCAGAGTCGTCTTTGATCTGGTACCAGGAAAGAAGATACGCTTCAGCCAGGACCTTGATCAGGACAGCAATACCCTTACCATTGCCATCCTTCCTGCTGATACGCAGCTCAAGGAGGCCGCCCGGCCGGAACCTGTTGCCGAAAAGAAATCCCGGCCTGTCCGGGAGCAACCTCCGGCAATACAACCCCAGGCTCAAGAAAAGCAGGCTGACAAAACCGATGAACCGCAGGCACCGGCTCCCCAGGGCGACAAAAGCCCTGCGGCCGTTACTCCATCGGAAGCTGCTGCGGTTCAAAGCCCCGCAGACGATACCCAGCCGGAAGCTGCTACGGTTCACGTGCTTCCTGCAAGAAAACCAGCTCATCCGAGCAGCAAACCGGTTCAGGCAAAAACTCCAGACCGTACAAAAACAACTCAGACAGCGTTGTCAACCGATTCCATGGGTATCAAAGCCGCTGTTCTTGAATCGGTTGTTTTTGACAACAGCTCAAGACGCGGGGAAATGGTCCAGTTCACCCTTACTGATTTTCACCCTCCCAAGATTTTTGGCATCGAGGAGGGGGTGCCCAGAGTGGTCTGTGATTTCACCACTACCCGGGCAGGGGAAAAACTGCCAAAAATCATTAAGGCAAAAGGCCGCTGGGTCAAGGCCATCAGGATTGGCAGCCACCAGAATCCTGACCGGGTCAGGGTCGTGATTGATCTGGCACCCAACAACAATTATGACCTGCAACAGGTTTTTTTCACGGATGAGAATCTTTTTGTCATAATTGTCAACACTGTCAAGGAATCTCAATCATCCAAATCCGATAAGGGCAAAAAGGAACACAAATAACCGACATCCACTGCCGGAGTATTCCTGGCGGCACCCTTTTTTCAACTTTTGTCCATGTGTTCTCTTCGTTTTTAAAAAATACCCGGATTCAAGTCGTTATCATTTTTACTGTTTTTTCCATTCAGTGAAAATTGACTTTTCCCTTGTGCGGGACGTGGAAACGATTTATAAGCATTAAGAATATTGGTCGCAGGAAGCGTTTACTTACTCTACCTATTAAAGGAGAGATATTATGTATATTGAACAGAATAAAGAAGCGTGTCGTGGATGTGCGGCCTGTGTCGCCGTATGTAGGAAAAAACACAATGGCGTTGCCATGAGTACCTTTCGCAAGGGTATGAATGAGTTCATTAACTGCACCTCCTGCCGTGATCTTTCCTGTATCCGGATCTGTCCTACCGGGGCCATGCAGATGCATTTTCTTGGCGTACCGGTCGTTGACACGGAGGAATGCGTGGGTTGCGGTAAATGCGTGGATGCCTGCCGTAACCATGTACCCCAGCTGATTGAAGGCAAGGCCGTCAAATGCGATATGTGCGTTGACCGGCAACTGCAGGGACAGCTGCCCTGGTGCGTGAAAGCCTGCCGGCGGGGTCGCCTCAAAATAATTGATGGTGTGATCTCCAGTTAATCTCAGGTAAACGGGCAGGCCCCAGGCTGGGCCTGCCCGCTGTTTTCTCTGTCACTGTCTGTTGTCTTTTGCCTTTATTCTGTACCCTTTCCCGGGCCGATGACTGCAAAATAGCCGATATGATCCGAGGCCGGCCAGTAAGCGGCCCCAAGCAGGCCACAGTCATACACGTTAAACCTTCCCCGATCGACAAGAACATAATCAATGCGTTTGATGCCGGCCCGTGCTCTTTTGCCGGTCAGGGTTCCGATTTTGTCCATCCTGGCCTTTCTGGCTGGTTCCGCCCTGCACAGTTGCAGACTGTCCTGAAAACGGGTGGAGAGAATTGCCATCCTCCTGTCCCCGGGCTTGATATTGAGATCTGCAAGCAGGACAAGCGGATCAGTTATGGACTGCACCGCACTCATGGTTCTCCACAGGGCTGCCCCGTCCTGCTGATCCTTGTCCCGGTGCATGACGATCACGCACCAGGATGTGCCGCCAGCATCTATCCTGGCAAAGAGATTTGATCTAGTATTGCCCGGTCCCTCGCTGATTTCCTGGCTCCATGCGTCCATGATGGGAAATCTGGATAACAGAGCCACCCCCCACCAGATACCATACCGCTCCCAGCCATGCGGGACATAGACATAATTCATATCCAGGACCCTGGCTATGGCAGCGGCCTGATCCTCGCCAAGCACCTCCTGCAATCCAACAATATCAGCCTGAACAGAACCGATTGCAGCGATGATTGGTCCAGTTTCCGGCTGCAGCTCGTCTTTAAGCAGATAGGGGCTGCGGCCTGGCTTTCGCAGGCCCGCACCAGTTCGGATATTATAGGTGAGAACAGTCACCCTGTCTGTGCCGGGCACCGGCAAATCAGTTGGACGAATATTGTGATAGCGCGTACAGCCGCCGGCAAAAATCAGCAGAACAAGAAGGCAGTTCCAGCACAAACGCCCAGGCCCTGCCTGATCGATTCGTCTTCTTTCTCTTTGCACGTATCCATTTCACTCCAGGTAAAAAAAAACGCAGGCCTGATTGAATCAGACCTGCGCATACATTACAGGCATGCAGCCTGTATGCACTCAATAATCGAGATTACTTCTTGGCGTTCAGACGCATCTGATCGGCCATCTCCTTCATCTCGACGATGGACTCCTTCATCTTGGCCAGGCCATACCAGGTGGTATAGTCAGGCATGATATGGAAGGCGGCCTGATAGGTCTTCATCCGGAAATCCATGAACATCTCGTAGAGGACTTCCTCAATCGGCGTGTTGACCTCATAGAAGGTAAGCAGATCAGGATAGGGATAGGTGAAGGCATTGGTGTCCTTCTTGATAATGCCATCCTCATACAGGCCCTTGACGATGTTGATACCTTCGGCAAGCAGTTTGTCGGATGCCTTGATCATCTGGTCGGCATTCTTCAGGTTATCCTTGGCAAAGGTGGCGGAATGGCATTTTTCGCAGATTGCCTGCATGCGGGCCCGCTCATCATCCCAGCTCTTCTTGTCCAGACGGGCAAGGTTGGCGGCCTTGACAACCTCAAGCCGGGCAGTGGGCTTGCCGTCCTTGTCCAGAACGCCAAGACCCTGCAGAATGGTGGCGCGGTAACCCATCCACTCCTCATCGGATTCCGGCAGCCGCAGAGCCAGGAAACCCCAGGCGGTCATAACCTTGTGATTGCCGTTTTCCATGTGACAGTCCTGACAGGTCGGTCCACGATGGGCCTTGGGATCAGTCTGGTAGGCAGCACCATGCTTGGAATGCTGCCACATTTCCCACTGAGCATGATCAAAGCCGGTGTGGCAGGAATTACATGCCTCCGGCCGCTGGGCCTCGGCCTTGGAGAAGGCGTGGCGGGTATGACAGTTCTGACAGTCCATGCCATACTTGTAGTATTTTCTGAACTCGTTGTTGCGGGCGCCCTCGTCGGTGATGCCAAGGTTATGGCAGCCGTTACAACCCTTCTGGCCGGCAATAAAGGCGGTGGGCTGTTTGTGAGCAAATTCAGGGAAGGCGGAAACCGGCAGCAGGCCAAGGGCGTGTTTGCCGCTCATGTACTGCTTGACCTGTTTTTTATGACATTTCTTACAGGTGGAGATGGTGGGAAGTTTGACCTTATCCACGTCATCGGCACTCATGTGTCCTTTACCGTGACAGGTTTTACAGGTCAGCTTCTTGGCCATCTTGCCCCGGTTGAAGTCCTTGACCAGACCAGGATTCAGCTTGACATGACACTCTTCACATTTGGACGGCTTACTCCATGCCGATGGCAGGGACAAACCCAGTAACAGAATCGGCACTGCCACTGCTACGATAAACAACCTCTTTGAAACCATACGTTTTCCTCCCTTTACATTTGGATCTCTGTTCAACACATTTCCACTGACACCAGACCGGACAACAGGGCTGGTGTCAATAAACACTCACCAGTGAGAACCTTTGCCAAAATATACCCGTATCAGGCAAAAATTCCAACTGAAAACTCATGGCCACTGCCATGAAATATCAACAGTTTCATGGCATTTCACTATCTCCCTGTCCAGCCAGGACAACCTTGCTCAGTACCTGCATGGGTGCATCTACGTTGCAAGAGAAAAAAATCCTTTTTATGAAAGCCCGGTCATGTCCGTTATCACGGGCAACGGCTTTCATCCCTTGTTGTCACGGGGTGCCGGGATGGTGGTTACTCGTGAATCTTTTCCACTGTAAAGGAGGGCGGAACGCGAAGATGAAAAATACCTGACGCAGGTTCAGGATGCGGATAGTACTGCTGAAAATCGATCTGCACCGAGCCGGAAAGCTTTTCCCCGCTGATCCGGACATGGACGGGAAGCAGGCTTGTCCCTGCCGGAGAAACCGAGCCTGTATAACGAAGATCCAGGGCAACGTGATGCTCAGGGGAGACCAGAAGCTGACGCAGGGGGAGAGGACTGGTATCATCAGCCAAAATCATCCGCTGCCAATGATCATTCCGGAAAAAGACAAACCAGAACCCCTGCCGGTCACCAGCGGCTCCATGGATACGTTCAGGCTGTCGGGCCGGGATTTCATCGACAAGCAGGGAATAAACAAGAGACAGGGTAACCGGGGCCGGAACATACTTCTCTACGAGGTGATTGCGGACAGGCCCGGTATAGGCATGTTGCCGCTGCGTATCGATCAGGGTAAATCGATCTGCCTTTGCCACAAGCAGAACCAGCGGCCGGCCAAGGGGATCAGGCACGGAGAGCCGGAACGCGCCGCTCCGGATTGCCTGTACTTCAGCAGGTATCTTTTTTGTCTGGCCGTATCCCTGCCAGGTCAGGGTAAGATCAGCATCAAGGGCCTCGGGTAACCGGTTCTCCCGCAACCGCTCAAGAAGCTTTAGTCCCTGCACCTCTTCGGCTGGACCGAGCGACTGCAGGTGCGGCAGATGGTCCGCGCAGCCCGTAACAAGCACAGCGACCCAGACAAGGCCTGCCAGGGAAATGGTTTTAATCAGCGCCATGTTCCTGTGCAAGGAGTTGCATCTTGCCCCTGATCCGGGCCTCATCTTTGCTGCTTTTGTCAAACCGCTTCACGGCCTTGCCATAGGCATGCAGGGCCTCCTCTGTTTTTCCCATGGCCACATACACATCGCCAAGATGTTCCCAGATCTCGGCATCCTCATCAGACAGGGCCAGGGCTTTTTTCAGCTCAGCCACTGCCTCGTCATAGCGGCCAAGGCGAAAATAAACCCAGCCAAGGCTGTCACGGATATAGCCGCTTTCCGGCTTCTGTTCGACAGCTCTTTGTATGTACTCCAGGGCCTTTTGCAGGTGCTGGCGCTTATCGGCCCATGTGTAGCCGACATAGTTCAGAGCCGCGGCGTGTTTTGGTGCAAGGGTGATAAGCTGTTCCATGACCGACATTGCCCGGCTCTGCCTGCCGGCCTGATCCAGAAACAGCCCATAGGCATAGAGGAGTTGTTCATTTTTCGGATCCTGACTCAGGGCAGTGTCAAACACCTGCTCTCCCTTGTGCAGCTCACCCTGTTTCAGATAAAGACGGCCGAGCAGGGCCAGGAGTTCACTGTTTCTGACACTTTTCTCATCAAGCAGTGTCCGTTCCAGAAGCGATATGGCCTCATCCTCCCTGTCCAGCAGCCTGAGCAGCTTTACACGCACGAAAAGGCTGTCTTCAAAAACGCGTGATTGTGCCGGGATCAGACGAAGCTGCAACAGGGCATCTTTATATTTTTTTTGCTGTACATACAAAACAGCCAGCATGTATCTGGCCTGTGGCATGTTCTCCCGGACCAGAATTGTACGTAGTATTGCCGCCGCCTTTTCATACTCCTCGTTGCGGGCATAGACCCTGGCCAGGGTCAGTTCGATCTCGCCGGGATTATCGGCAACAGTCTTCAACCGGTTGAGAAGCAAAATGGCCTGCCGGTTCATATTTTTCAGAAGATAGACATGAACAAGCGCCAGGCCGGCCTCCCGATTGGCCGGTTCACTGGCAAGGATGGAACTGTAGATCTGTTCCGCCCGGTTATAATTTTTCTGACGGAGATAGACCTCGGCCAGCTCCAGCTCCAGGTCGGTTGACCAGTTCAGGTGCAGGGCAGTTTTATAAAAGCCGATAGCCTTGTCGTACTTCTTTGCCTCGGCAAGAATACGGGCCGTGAAAAGATGGGCCGCATAACTTTCCGGCTCAATGGCAAGGGCCTGCTCCAGGGTTGATAATGCCTTCTGCTGTTGTCCCTGAAAAAGATAGAGCTCACTGAGGAGAAGAAGTGATCTGATCTCCCGGGGATGCAGTCTGTGTACGGACTCATACTGGTCGACTGCCCTGGCAAATTGTTTTTCACGAATGTATATCCTTGCCAGAAGCAGGTGGGCAGCAACCGTATCCGGGTGTTTACCTATGTAATCAAGAAGTTTTTCTCTGGCCTCATCTTCCCGCTGCAGACGAAGCAGGATCAGGGGGAGTTTACGGGCGATATACCCTGCCTCCCTGTCGCAGATAAGCGCCTTTTCATAGGCCTGCAGGGCCTCTTCGTACTGTTCGTTGAGCTCGGCATGACGTCCCCAGAGAAAATAAAAATAACTGCAGTCGGTCTCGACAGCGCCGGACAGCTCCTCCTGATGGGACAGGGGATGCGAAGCGTCCTGATCGGAACTGGTGCCGGCAGGTTTCCGGGCGCAACCGGCCAGAAGCAGAACAACCAGGACAAACAGTATCCGCGGCCATCCTGTTTGACGGGTCAGGGAAGAAAAAGACCGGCAAAGACCACTAATTCGCGTCATGGGCAATAATTTAGGAGGGAGGTACACAACATTTTTCGTAATTGATCACAGGATTCGTAACTATATAGTTTCATTACCTCGTAACGTGTACATGTTGGCACGGGTGCCCTGGATTTGTGCAGGTAAGCGAAGCCTGCGAGACTCCGGGCGTGGTTGTTCACTATAGCCCGCTATGTGGGCAACCACGACCGTGCAAAGAGGTAAGCGAGGTACGAGACTCCGCAGGGTGCCCGTGACGACTTAGCATTTTTCCGCTCAATGCTCATCATCAGCTCGATTATCAAGCAGATTCCGGACAACATGGCGGATATCATCCTGGACCTGATCAAGGGGACGATCAGCATCTATTCTGGTTATACAGAGATGAGGAAAAGATGTAAAGAGAGCCGCAACCCGGCGCAGCTGATCAAGCTGCTCAAAATCATTGAGGACTTCACCACGCAGATCACGGATACGGGCAACACTTTTTTCCGGATCCATCTCCAGAATCAGCACAAGGTCGGGCTCGGGGGCAAAACTGTTGGCCGCGAAAATCGCTTCGGGGTCGCTGCCGGCCGCTCCCTGGTAGGCAGCGGTTGAAAAGTAGTAACGGTCCGTAAGGACTATTTTCCCCTGTTCAAGGGCCGGCTCAATCAGATCCCGGACATGTTGGCGGCGGTCCTCGACAAAGAGGTTGAGCTCCTCTTCCAGGCTGTGACTGCCGCGGTCGGTATAGAGGGCGCGGATCTTCATCCCATAGGGACCGTCAGTAGGTTCCCTTGTTGTGATCACATCATGGCCCTTTGTGCGCAGGTACTCGGCCAGAAGCTCCAGCTGGGTTGATTTTCCCGTGCCGTCAATCCCCTCAAATGCGATGAGCAGTCCTTTTTTCACTGTCCTTTGATCCTTTGTTGTCTGTTGTGGCTGATCATATCGGCAAGCAGGATCGCGCTCTTCAGGCTGTCCGTATCTGCAATGCCCTGGCCGGCGATATCATAGGCCGTGCCATGATCCACCGAGGTGCGCACTATGGGCAGGCCAAGGGTTACATTGACCCCGTCCTGGAAATGGAGCAGTTTGAAGGGAATAAGGCCCTGATCATGATACATGCAGACCACTGCGTCATACTTGCCGCGCATGGCCTGATAAAACACCGTATCCGGCGGCCATGGTCCGCTGACCTGGCCAGGTCCCCGCCAGGACGTAACAGCAGGCGCGATGATCTCCTGTTCTTCGTTGCCGAACATGCCGTTCTCGCCACAGTGGGGATTGAGCCCGGCCACGGCTATCCTCGGGTTGCTGATCCCGAAATCCCGCTCCAGGGCCTGGGAGGTCATGGCAATACAGTCCTGTATCCGCTCGCTGCTCAAAAGAGCGGCCACCCGGGCAAGGGGCTCATGGATGGTGACCAGGACCACCCGCAGCCGGTCACCGGCAAGCATCATTCTAAATCGCTCCGTTCCGGTCAGGTGGGCCAGCATCTCGGTATGACCGGGAAAAGGTGAGCCGGCACGTTTCAGGCCCTCCTTGCTGATCGGGCAGGTCACCATGCCGGAAAACTGTTTGTCCATGCAGCCCCGTGCCGCTGTCTCGATATAGCTGATCATGGCCCGGGCCGTATCCAGACCGGGCTGGCCCCAGGTCACCTTCCCAGGCAGAGGATGGTCCGGACAGAGCACAGGCAGAGTATTTTTTTGGAGAGACTGGCCGGGCCGCCATGATTCGGCACGAAGAGCAATACCCAGGTCGGCAGCGGCCTGCCGCAGCACAGCCAGATCGCCGATAATCACACACCGGGAAAGCCCTTCATCTTTTTCCAGCTGCCCGGCAAAAAGACGGACAATGATCTCCGGACCGATCGAGGCCGGGCATCCCATGGTTACAGCAAGGGGCAGCGGTGGTTGCTGGTTATTGTCCATAACAAAACAGAGGAAAATCAGCAGGCATCAAAGGCATTGACCAGGATGGAAATTTCAGGTTTTTTCCCCTGGCGCAGTGAAACAGAAAGGACATCAAACCGGCAGGGAATATCGAGGCAGTTATGATGGAGAAGATAATCCTCGGCAATTTTTATCAGTTGTCGCTGTTTTCTCGCGGTCAGGGCATCGACCGGCAGGCCGAAGCGGTTCGAGCTCCTTGTTTTCACTTCAATAAAGACCAGATAACCATTATGTCTGGCTATGATGTCCACCTCGCCAAACCGGCGCCGGTAATTTCTGACCACGATCTCATAGCCCTTTTTGCGCAGCCATTGCACGGCCAGATCTTCACCATAGTGCCCTGTTTGGGTGGTTGTTGTCCGTGACAGGGCCATTTTCACTCCTGGCGGCAGATTACCAGAGAGATTGCTGGTCAGGCAGCGCGGCGCTGTCCCCTTGCCGCGGGCAGAACTCGCGCACCCCCTTGAAGGTGCGCCGGTGCAGATCACAGGGACCATGCTCGGCAATGGCCAGACGGTGTTCCCGGGTTGGATAGCCCTGGTTGGCAATAAAATTATATTGGGGATACTTCCGGTGGGCCCTGGCCATGATTCTGTCCCGGGTTACCTTGGCAATTATGGAGGCCGCGGCAATGGAGGCGGATCTCGACTCGCCCTTGGTCAGGCACTGCTGGGGAAGGGCCAGGGGCACCTGAAAGGTGCCGTCAACTAGAAGAAAGTCAGGCAGGCCGGAGCCAGGGCAATCCTGGGCTGCCCGTTTCATGGCCAGCAGGGAAGCCTGCAGGATATTGATCTCTTCAATTTTGCGGGGGGAACAGATACCAACACCAATGGCGGCATCAAGTTCCATCAAGATGCCAAAACTCTCATCCCGCTGGCGGGCTGTTAATTTTTTGGAATCTTTGAAAAGAGAGTGGTCACAGTTTTCAGGCAGGATAACACAGCCGGCAACCACGGGCCCGGCAAGAGGGCCACGGCCGGCCTCGTCAACGCCGGCTATGCGGCAATAGCCAAGCCCGGCAAGATGGCGTTCAAGGGAATAGGTGTCGCCGGGTCGCTCAAACGTCTCCGGACAGAACAGGGAGGGACATTGATCAAGACCCATTGTTCGGCTCAATATCCCTCCCCGGCTATCATAATATTACCTGATGCCCCGCTCACGGATACGGGCTGCCTTGCCGCGTCGATCACGCAGGTAATACAGGCGGGAGCGGCGCACACGGCCACGGCTGACCACCTCGATTTTTTCAATCCTCGGTGAATGAAGGGCAAAGGTCTTTTCAACGCCGACACCGTGTGAAATTTTGCGTACGGTAAAG
>Ga0256913_10000632_pt1 | contig 18347 bp, 17 predicted proteins | sample Axial_MatmetaG_FD_185970 | JGI IMG/M metagenome (GOLD analysis project Ga0256913, IMG submission 185970) | Deep-sea worm associated microbial mat communities from Axial Seamount, Juan de Fuca Ridge, Pacific Ocean - Axial_Mat | ecosystem: Environmental > Aquatic > Marine > Oceanic > Microbial... | reverse complement strand
GAAACCGGCACTTCCGGTAATGAGTATCTTCACATTCCCCCTTTATATGCGGTATCGCTCTGCAAGAGCCCTCTTCACCCTTTGTAGTTTTCGAGATATTTCGTATCGAAGTCGTTGGAGATGAAATCCTCGTTCTCCATCATCTTTCTGTGAAACTCTATCGTCGTCCTCACACCAGCCACTTCGAACTCCTCCAGGGCTCTCTTCATCTTGGCTATGGCCCTTTTTCTGTCTTCGCCCCAGACTATGAGTTTGCCTATCATACTGTCGTAGTGGCTGGGGATGATATAGTTGCAGTAGGCGTGGGTATCTATCCTCACATCCTTCCCGCCGGGTGCTATCCACTTCTGTATCTTGCCCGGACTGGGGAGGAAGCTGACGGGGTCTTCGGCGGTGATACGGCACTCTATCGCATGACCCTTGAGCTCTATCGCCTCCTGGGGAGGCAGTGTATCCCCTTCGGCCACCCTTATCATCAACTCTATGATATCGATACCGCTGACCATCTCGCTGACGCAGTGCTCCACCTGAAGGCGTGTATTCATCTCCATGAAGTAGAAGTTTTTGTGTTTGTCCACGAGAAATTCGAATGTACCCGCACCCTCGTATCCGATATGTCTGGTGGCTCTCACCGCCGCTTCATGCAGCTCTCTTCGCCTATCGTCGTCGAGAACCATGGCGGGAGACTCCTCTATGAGCTTCTGGTGTCTTCTCTGCATGGAGCAGTCGCGCTCCCCTATATGGATGGCGTTTCCGTGGCTGTCTCCCATCACCTGCACCTCCACATGGCGCGGTGCCTCTATGAACTTCTCCATATAGAGGGTACCGTCTCCGAAGGCGTTTACCGCTTCGGCTTCACATGCGAGAAAGGCGTTTTCTATATAGCTCTCGTCTTCGACCACTCTCATCCCTCTGCCCCCGCCGCCGGCGGCTGCTTTGAGAATCACGGGATAGCCGATTTCGGATGCGAGTCTGCGCGCCTCGTCGGCATCGGCCACCGCTCCGTCGCTTCCGGGGATGGTGGGGACTCCGGCTTCGGCCATCACCTGCTTGGCCTTGGATTTGTCCGCCATCATCTGCATGACCGACACTCCCGGCCCTATGAATTTGATACCGTGGTGTTCGCATATCTCCACGAAATTCTGATTTTCGCTCAAAAAGCCGTAACCGGGGAATATGGCATCACACTCCGCCAATTCGGCGGCCGATATGACTGCCGGTATGTTCAGATAGCTCTCCGTACTCTTGGGACCGCCGATACAGATGGCGGCATCCGCCAGCTTGAGATAGGAAGTGTCTCTGTCACCGGTCGAATAGACCGCTACCGCCTCTTTGCCCATCTCCTTGATGGTTCTGATGGCTCTGAGCGCTATCTCACCCCTGTTGGCTATCAATATTCTCTTTATACGCCCCATTTCAGATCTTCTCCACTCTGAAGAGGGGTTTGTCGTACTCTACGGGTTCACCGTCCTGCACCAGAACTTCGAGAATTTTACAGTCGTACTCCGCCTCGAGCTCGTTCATTATCTTCATCGCTTCGAGGATGCAGAGCGTCTGACCCTTTCTCACCGTATCTCCCGCCTGCACGAACGGAGGAGAGTCCGGAGAGGGAGAGGCGTAGAATGTCCCGACCATTGGGGAGGTGATGATCTCTCCGCCCATCTCCGCTGTAGCGGTGTCGCTCTCGCTCTGGGGTGTCACCTGTGTCTGTGCCGTCGTGGATACGGGGGCGGGGGTCTCTTTGGCGACAGTGGTCACGGTCACGGTTTCACCGTTTTTTTTCTGCATCTCTATCTCGAAATCCTTCTCCCTGAGTTTGAATTTATCGAGTTTGCTCTTTCCGAAAATTTTCATCAATTCTTTAATCTCTTCGAGTTTCATAATATTTCATTCTCCTTCCTGAAAATACAAAATAATAACGATATCCATTATATTGGTTATAATGGCACAATTATATCCTATGCTTCATAAAAGCGCTATTTTTCAACGATTGTCGGTCTCTGACGGGATCGGCTACAACAAGGAGTGCAGATGGGTCTGAAGTCGGACAGATGGATAAGAGAGATGTCGTTGAAACACGAGATGATAACCCCCTTTTGCGAAGGATTGGTTTCCGAAGGAGTGGTCAGTTACGGTCTGAGCAGTTACGGGTACGATATCAGAGTCAGCGACGAGTTCAAGATATTCACCAATGTCAATTCGACGGTGATAGATCCGAAGGATTTCGACGAAGCGAATGTGGTGGATTATCGTGGAGATGTCTGTATCGTTCCGCCGAACTCTTTCGCACTCGCCAGAACGGTGGAGTATTTCAGGATGCCATCCGATACCCTGGCTGTATGTCTTGGCAAAAGTACCTACGCCAGATGCGGTATCATCGTCAATGTGACTCCTTTCGAACCCGGTTTCGAAGGCCACATCACGATAGAGATATCAAACACCACCCCCCTGCCGGCCAAGATATATGCCAACGAAGGGATAGCGCAGGTGCTCTTTTTCAAAGGTGATGAAGCGTGCGAGACGACATATGGCGAGAGAAACGGCAAGTATCAGAAACAGACGGGAATCACTCTCCCCCGTATTTTGAGAGGAGAGTGATCTTCTCTATGCGTAACCGTGTTCGACGAACCATCTCGAGAGGGAGGCGAGAGCGTAAATATGGTGTTTGAACCTGTTGCTCCGTCTCCCCTTGGATAGTATATCTTCGAGCCTCTCCTCTCTGAATATACCGAGACTTCTCTGTACCCTCCATATCGTCTCCAGCTCTCCAGACTCTCTGAGCCACTCTATGAATGGGTAGCTGAATCCCCTCTTTTTTCTCTGCACGATTTCGGTGGGCAGATACTTTTCGGCTACACCCTTTAGCAGAGCCTTGTTGGTCTCCGTGAGTCTGATGGATGGATCGAGGGTAAAGATGTACTCTACGAGCTCTCTATCGAGAAAAGGGCTTCTCGCTTCGATGGAGTGGGCCATGGATACGGTATCGAGCTTTTTGATGAACAGTTCACCGAGAATCGTATGTATATCGCAAAAGCTGTACCAGTCGAGATGCTCCGTACCGCCGGCGGATAGAAATCTCTCCCGTATCTCGGAGAGGGCCTCCAGGGAGTTGTCGTCTCGGACATTGAGAGAGAGGAGTCTGTTGAGTTGCAGATCGGTATAGAGTTCCGACATCGATCTGAAGAGAAGGGTGCCGTCGAACACTCTTTTGTATCTCTCCCACTCCTTGTTCATCGAGAAGTTGGCTCTGAAGTAGTTTCTGAGCCAGTTTTTATGTCTCAGTTCGGAGGCTCTCTCTATGTCGAGATACTCTCCGTAAAGTCTGTATCCCATGAATATCTCGTCGCTCCCGTCTCCGGTGAGGATAGCTCTATATCCACTTTGGGATATCTGTTTCATCAGATGCCAAAGAGGCACGGACGCGGGGTCGGGCAGGGGTTCATCGAGGTGCCGTGCAAGCTCTATGTACGACTCCATGAAACTCTCTCTATCCATAGTGAACTCATGGTGGTCGGAGTCGATATGAGAAGCGGTGATTTCGGCCCACTCTCTTTCGTCGTATTTGTCGTAACCGTCGTAGCCGATCGTGAATGTGGATATCCTCCTGTCGATAGAGGAGAGCGATGCGATGAGTGAAGAGTCGAGACCGCCCGAAAGCAGTGCCCCCCATTTCACTTCCGTAGGGATTCTCTTTCGTACCGCGCTATGCAGAAGTTCTTCTATCCGGACGACTGCGTTTTGGAAATCGGTCTCTTTCTCTCGGGGGTGGGGTATATCCATCTCATACCAGTATCGTCTGTCGATATCTCCGGATGTCGAATCGTATATGACGCTCTCTCCGGGAGAGAGTCTGGATATTTCGCGGTATATCGTATCCGGTGGCAGGATACTCTGGAAAAAGAGGAGTTCGGACAGTTTTTCTCTCCTCGGCGAAATATCGTCGGTGAGATATTCGACTATCGCTTTGATTTCGCTGGAGAATATGAAAAAGTCTCCGAAGTCGGCATAGAAGAGAGGTTTTTTGCCGAAAGCGTCTCTATACAGGCGTATCTTTTCACCATCGAATAGAGCTATGGCGAACATGCCTTCGAGTCTATCGACGAAATCCTCTCCCCACCGTAGGAAAGCGGAGTGTATCGTCTGGGCTTCCGTCGCATCGTCGCGAAGGCCCAGCTCTTCGGCGAGGGTGTGGTAGTTGTATATCTCTCCATTGAAGAGGACGACGATTCCGCCATCTTCGAATGGCTGTATATCGTGTCGGGATATATCCGTTATGCAGAGACGATGTACGGAAAAGAGGTATCCGCCGTTTCGTATCGAGCTACTTTCGTCCGGTCCGCGGTGAAGCATCCTCTTCGAAGCCTCTTTAGCCGATTCGTCATCGAATTTTCCTATGATTCCGAATATCGCGCACATATCTTTCTCTTCGCTTTCAGGGGGCGAGAATGGTGAATATCAGCTCTTTCGGACCGTAACTGTGTCCATTTATCGTGAAACGCCCCTTCTCATATCTTCCCGAGAGTAGATAGACTCCATTGTCGAGTCGCGCCATACCTTTGTTCACCATGGATTCCAATATGAAAATGGCGTTGGGATAGACTCTCCTGAGAAGTTCTCTTTCGAGCTTGAATTCGAAAGAGCCTTCGAGAGAGTTTTCCAGAGAGGCGGTCGCTTCGGCTATGGCGTTCAGGATATCTCCATGAAGTTTTCGCCCGGTATAGAGCATGTCGAGTATGATTTCACTCTCTCTGTCCGCCACTATCTTCTCCTCTATACGAATCGAACTCTTTCCCGAAATGAATATGTCGTTGAATATCTCGACGAGTCTGTTTTCGAGACGGCTGTATTCATCCAGAGCTTTTCCGAGGGCCACGGCATCTCCCGTGCGGGAGGCTTCGGCGAGTTTTTGGGCCGTCTCATCTCTCATCTTCCTATACTCTATCGCTTCGGCGAGCCCTTTTCTGCCGAGATTTCGCAACTCCACTTCGCTATGGAGACTCTTTATGCCCATAGCCGTTTTCAAATCGGTACTCTCGTCGGGTACGATACTGTTGGATATCCTCATATCGAGGAGGGAATCTCCCCCCTTTTTCAGTCGGCTTTCGAATTCGGCGTAAGCTTTCACTATCGGGTGTCCCGGGACCGATATGGAGAGTTCTCCGATTTTGGAGACGATTTTTCCCAGAGATACACCATCTTCGCCCCTCTCGTATATCGTACTTTCGATTTCGGCATCTTTCATACGGAGAGTCTCTCCTGTGCGGGAATCTTCCATCTTCAAGAGAGAGGATTGCAGACGGCTTTTCGACTTCGCTCCATCCAGGGTGCTGTCTATGGTGATTCTCATATCGTCACCCACTATTTTCATACCTCCTTCAGGATGGTCGAGAATAACTCTATCGGTTTCGATACTCTCCACGACCCTGTCACCGAATCCGAACATCGCTCTATATCTCATATCCCCTTCGAGAGGTTCGTAGAGGTAGGAGAGATCTCCGCTCCATGAGACTCTCATCGAAGCCAGCGGGATATCACCGCCGATATCGGGGATGGGCCCATACTCTATATCGGTTTCGAATTTTTTGCCGTTACATGGAGTGTTCCCGCTTCCGCCGGAACTCTCTGCCTCCACGGTGGCGGTGGCTCCGAAGATGGAGTTGTCGTATTTCACAATCTTCGTCACCAGTCCCGATGGGCAGGGAGATGCGGCGCCAGATAGAAGTGTCTGCAGTCTCTCTTCGGCTGTACGGTATATGTATATTCTCGATATCACCGCGATTCCAGCGACTATCGCCACTGCCGTCGCTATCGTTTTTCCTACTCTCATTTTCTCGTCTCCATCTCTTCCCGAGCCGTTTTTCACGGTGCGAGAACCTTTTTTCCGTGATTATATAGGATAAAGATACGCCTGCGCTTATGGATTTTCCGATAGCGGGGTTTTTCTTTTTGTGTTACAATGACGAAAATTTTCAATCGGCCGCATAGGAGTCTCATGAAAAATCTCATAATCGTAGAGTCACCGGCAAAAGCCCGTACCATAAGCAATTTTCTGGGAAAAGATTATAAAGTGGTCGCTTCCAAGGGACATATCAGGGATCTACCCAAAAGTAGTTTCGGAATCACGCTGGAGGATGGAAAGTTCATTCCGAAATATACGATTCCCAGAGATGCCAGCGCTACGGTCAGGGAGCTGAAAAAACTCGCGAAAGAGGCCGAAACGGTATATATCGCGACGGATGAGGATAGAGAGGGAGAGGCGATAGGCTACCATATCGCCAAAGCCATAGGGGAAGAGCCCGACGAAGTACCGAGAATCGTATTTCATGAAATCACCAAAAACGCCATATCGCATGCACTGGAAAATCCGAGAAAGATCGATATGCAGAGTGTCGATGCCCAGCAGACGAGGAGACTTCTGGACAGGATAGTCGGTTACAAACTCTCTCCTCTCCTCGCCAGCAAGATACAGAAAGGGTTGAGTGCCGGCAGGGTACAGAGCGCGGCTCTGAAGATAGTCGTGGACAGAGAGAGGGAGATAAAGGCGTTCAAGCCCGAAGAGTTCTGGAGTGTCACCGCTCTGTTCGATGATAGCGTGGAGACGGAGATATACAGTTTCGACGGCAGGAAGATCGACAAGATGACTCTGGGTAACGAAAAGTCCGCTATGGAGATAGTCGAGTCCGCGAAAGGCGAGTCTTTCAGAGTCGCATCCATAGAGACCGCCAGACGAAAGAGCAAAACACCTCCTCCGTTCATGACATCCACCCTCCAGCAGGCGGCATCCACACAGTTGGGATTCTCTCCCAAGAAGACGATGATGGTGGCACAGAAACTCTACGAAGGTGTCAAGACGCACAAAGGTACGATGGGTGTCATCACCTACATGAGAACGGACAGCCTCAATCTCGCTCAGGAGGCGATAGAGTCGGCCAGGGCACATATAGCCGAACACTATGGAGATAGATATCTGCCTAAAAAGGCGAAAAGATATACGACCGGTTCGAAAGGGGCTCAGGAGGCTCACGAAGCGATTCGTCCCACGATGACCGATTTCACACCGGAGGTGGCGTCGGGATATCTCACCCCCGACGAGATCAAACTCTACAGATTGATCTACAACCGTTTTCTGGCTTGTCAGATGACCGAAGCCGAGTTCGAGACGCGAACGATCATGATAGAGGGGCAGAAAAGTATATTCAAAGCCAGCGGAAGAGTATTGATATTCGACGGTTTCTATAGAGTCACGGGCTATGGAGACAAAGACCGGCTACTGCCGCCTATGGAGTCCGGTCAGGCTCTGACACTGAGCGATATAGAGGCCAAACAGCACTTTACCGAGCCTCCGGCACGATACAACGAAGCCAGTCTGATCAAAAAGCTGGAATCTCTGGGTATAGGCAGACCGAGTACATACGCACCTACGATAACGATACTTCAAAATCGAAAATATATCGAAATAGAGAAGAAGAGGATTCATCCTACGGAGATCGCTTTCACCGTCATAGAGATGCTGGAAAAACACTTTCCCGAAATAGTGGATAGCGGATTTACCTCCCGTATGGAAGAGACCCTGGACAAGATAGCCCAGGGGAATGAAGATTGGCAGAAGGTACTCGCGGAGTTTTACGAACCTTTCATGGAAAAGATAGAGAAGGGCAAAAAGGAGATCAAATCTCTCAAGATAGCCAAACCGACAGGTGAAGCGTGTCCCGAGTGCGGCAGTGAACTTGTGATTCGCAAAGGCAGGTATGGTGAATTTATCGCATGTAGCGATTTTCCGAAATGCAAATATAGCAAAAATATAGACGGTACGGAGAAAGAGAAGCCGGAAGAGACCGATGAGGTATGCGAAAAGTGCGGTTCTCCCATGGTGATCAAAAATTCCAGAAGAGGGAAGTTTCTCGCGTGTAGCGGATATCCCAAATGTAAAAACGCCAAACCTCTGACACCGCCGAGAGAGTTGAGCGTGCCGTGTCCGGAGTGTGGAGGGGTATTGAGTGAAAAGAGTGGTAGAAGAGGTACATTCTACGGCTGTTCCAACTATCCAAAATGCAAATTCATAGCCAATTTCGAACCGGTAGATAGAAAATGTCCGGAGTGTGGATATCTGATGGGCCATAGAACACTTCGTTCCAAAGAGATATACGAATGTTTCAAATGTAAACACAGAGAGCCCGTCGAAAATCAGGACAAAACGGATAAAGAGCGGTGACGAGATGAAGATCGGCATACTATCCGATCCACACACCCGCACACGATTGCAGAGAGAAGCTTTGAAGATGCTCTTGCGAGAAGGTGTCGACTATCTGCTCCATGCGGGAGATTTCGTAGTGAGAGAGAATATCGACTCACTCGCCGAGAGTGGCATACCCTATGCCGGAGTGCTCGGCAACAACGACCATACTCTTGCGAGTTACGCTTCCGCATACAGGATAGGAAGAGAACCGTACTATCTGGCTTTGGGTGGGGTCAAAGTCAAACTGATGCATATGCCCTACTATATGACCCCCGATACGGATTTGATAATATATGGACATACTCATCGGTTCGAAGCGGGTATCGAAAACGGTACGCTCTATATAAATCCCGGTGAAATATGCGCCAGGGAAAAGAGTAGAAGCGAATGTGCCATAGCTACACTCAGCGATGGTGAATGGGAGGTGGAGTATCTCTATACGGCCCCCTCTACATCACCCGACTGGAAAAGGGAAAAGATACCGTTATATGGATGAGAGGCAATCTCCTGCTCTCATTTTCCGGGGAAGTTCTTCTTCATGAACTCTCTCACCATCTCGTCGAACTTTTTCATCCTCTCTTCACCTTTTGGAAGTTCGTTTCGCAGGCTTTTCATCCTGTCGAGAAACGCGGAAGTCGATTCGGGTACGATATTTTCGAAATATCTACGAATATGTTTGGCGAAGGCGGGTGAGGCTCCGGAAGTGGAGAAGGCTATAGTCAAATCTCCTCTTTTTAGATATGAGGGAAATATGAAGTCGCAATATGCCGTATCGTCCACACTGTTGACCATGATACGGCTATCTCTCGACTCTTCGAATATCTCTCTATGCAGTTCCACGGTATCGGTCGCCACTACGACGATATCGTACCCCTCTATATCTCCTCTTCTATACTCTCTGGTTACGGTTTCGAGAGAGTGCCGAGAGGCGGTTTCGGATACTTCGTCGGATATCTTCGTTGCCAATATCGTGATATCGGTAGTGAAATCGAGCAGTTTCTCCAGCTTTTCGGAGGCTATTCTGCCTCCTCCCACGAGAAGTATTCTCTTCTCTTCGAGCTGGATAAAGGCTGGAAAGTATGACATCAGAATTTCTTTTTCAGGTCTCCGTGATAGACCACTTCATCGGGATCGACATTCTCCCTATTCAATATTTCGGGTACCTGATCGGAATTTTCCAGCTCTTTGACAGCTTCGTCGAGGTCTTCCTGATAGGTCATCATCATATCGGCCGCGATTACATGTGGAGCCTGCTGTATCTTCATCAGCTTCTCTATCTCTTCGTTGACATCGGCGCCCTCGATAGTGATGATTATCTTGCCAGTCTCTTTATCACCGAAATGAAAGTCGCATATATCACTCTCTTCACACCACTTTTTGACATCGTCGTACCACTGACTGGTACACCTGACCACTATACTCGATATATTCATTTTTCACTCCTCTATTTTTTTAATTTCCACACCATCACGCTATTGTCCGCACTGGCACTGAAGAGCCGTTCCGGACTCTCGAACACTATGGCGTCGAGTGTACTCTTCTGTCCTCTCAGTATATAGGCTTTCTGCATACTCTTCATATCGTAGATGGTGATGCTGTTGTCCTCATCCATCGCATAGGCGACATATCTCTCGTCGGGAGAGATTCCTACGGCATATACGAGAAAAGAGCCGTTGAAGCATCCTTTCTCTTTCGTACCCATACGATAGTAGCAGGCTCTCTTGTCCTGACCTGCGGAAGCTATCAAATCTTTGGCGAAATCGACTCCGAAATTGTTGTCCACATGGAGTTTGTCTATCGTGACTATCTTTTTCCCGCTCATGGCGTCTATGACCGTGAGCACTCCGCTTTCACATCCGAATACCGCTCTCTTCTTCGCACTATCGAGAGCGAAATCGGAAAATTTGGACGGTGCGAGCTGTACCCTGTAGAGACTCTTTCCGCTATTCGCGTCTATGAGTTCGGCTTCATTGCTCAGGTGCCCGAGAAGTATATGGTCTTTATCTACGAATCGGGCCTTTATGATAGCTTTTCCATCTTCACCTGAAACGATCTTTTTCTCTTTGCCGTTTTCGTATATCCTCAAGTCGGCATAACCTCCTATACCGCTATCGCTGAGTAGCAGGTATCTGCCATCGCTATAATCCACGCTGAAGACTTTGGTATCGATCTCGTCACCCATGAAATCTTTGATTTTCGGCAACTGGAGGGAGAGTTTTTTCTCCAGGCTCTTCGAATCGTACACGACCATCTTGCCGCTGTCGGTACCGACGATCAGGAGCCCATCTTTATATTGCAGGTCTTCGCATACTCCATCGATCTCGAGCACCTTTTCCGGTGTGAGAGATATGGGTGACGCAGAGAGGATAGCGGTTATCAGAAGCAGGGCGGAGAGTAGCCTCTTCATGACTCTTTCTCCTCCGTTTCGATCTTCTCTACGGCGAGTCGGTCCAGAAGGGTCAGTACGATTTCTCTGATTCTCTCTTCATCGATATCGGACTGTATGCCGTAGAGGTCTCTCTCCGCATCGAAGAAATCTTCGAATATCTCCATTTCGGAGAGTTTCGAAGGTATCCTGGAGAAGAGCTCTTCTCCAAGCGCCTGCTCGACTCTATCGGGTATGAATACCATCCAGTTGTACTCGGTGGGGTCTATGATATCCGCCTCGTCCGCCTCATCCTCTATATTGGGGTCCACCACAACGAGATATCTGCTTTCGTCTATATCCTCTTCGATAAGCTTCAGAAGGTTCGGACACAGCTGTCCGAGCATCTCATTTTCGTTTTGCATCTCTTACGACTCCTTTTGGTTCGTTGTTCTCTCTTCGTGATGGGGATTTCCATCAGTGCTTGTGGCTTCGATACGCTCAATCGGCTCGAAGCCGATAGCGTAACTGGGACATCTGCTCAGACAAAATCCGCATCCTGTGCATCTGTCCATATCTATGACCGGATTGAAAAGACCGTTGAAGAGTATCGCATCGTCGATACACGGCTCTTTGCATGAGAAGCATATGGTGCCGTTGTGAGCCATACAGCTCGATGTATCTATGACGAATTTCGCCGATATTCTTTCGGGACCCCTTTGCAGGTCCAGCACACCCTCTTCACAGGCGTTCGCACACTCTTCACAAAAGGTACATCCCTTTTCGTTGATGTTGAGCTGAGGCGTTCCGTCCGCCCTGATGACGATTATCTCCTCTTCACAGCGTATGGCACAGGCTTTGTCGCTACATTGAGGACATACACTGTAAAAAAGCGACATATCTTCCGCATATGGAGGCCGAAGAACCGCGGGTACGGCTCCTCTCTCCTCCTTCACTGCGGAAGGTTTGAGCATGGAACGGAAAAAATCTCGTCTCGAGCTCTTCATGCAGTGTTATTTCACTCCATCGGTAATCATGTCTATCAGGTCGGACTTTTCCATCAGAGATTTGCTAGTGAACTCAGGCTGGAAAGTGTTTCCTACGATAGGCTTGACATTCGCCTGCGGTGCGTGACACTGACTACAGTTGTAGCGGGCAGGATTGAGCTTGTCGAGCTTTTTGAACTTGGCGACGACGACATCGGTCGTATTGCTTACAGCTTTTCCGTCTTTTATGACTTTTCCGTCTTTCATCTCCGTCTTGGGTCTGAAATCGGTGAAGTGGCTCGCAGGTATCGCAGTGGCACCTACGCCTTTGGCGGCTTCAGGCATATGGCATCCGAGACACTGGTTGTTGCTTCGTGTTATGGGAAGCAGACCCTCTACACTGTGGGGAATCATCGGTGGCGCGTTTACATACGCTCTCGCGAATCTTTTCGACGAACCGGGTGCAGGTCTGGAATAGTCCGTTTTGACAGGTACTACTTCGCTACCCTGCAGTTGTCCTTTCCTCAGTCCGAGATCTACAGCTTCGACCACTTTCTTGTTTCCCAGATCCTCTTTTTTTATCAGAGCCGGATCGTTGACTCCCTTGTTGATATCTATTACTTCACCCGCGAAGAGCGCCGTACTTGCCGCGATGGCACCTATTACGGATATCTCAATAATTTTTCTCATCTAATCCTCCCTTTCGTTATTTCAGGAAATTGCGCAACTCGAATCCCAAAGCCTCGTCGTCACATACATCTACGCATCTACCGCAGTTGGTACATTCGGCTTTCGAGACGAATTCACTCTTTTTTCCTATCATTCCCAGAACCTGCACTTCAGGACAGACATCCTTGCACTTCATACATAGAGTACAGTTGTCCTTGTCGTGTTTGACTCTGATCAGAGACCTCTTGCCTATGATGGAGTGTACACCACCCAGTGGGCATATATGTCCACACCAACCGTTTTTGGCCACGAAGAGATCGAACAGAAATATGGCTACGAGCAGACCTACTCCGCTACCGAACCCGAATATCACCCCTCTGTTGAGTATGGTTATGGGACTCAGAACCTCGAAGGCCGCAAGGCCTACGACGGCGGAAACGGCGAGTGAGATTACCACCATGTAGTATCTCAGATTTCTACTCAGCCATGTTTTTCGTGTCGTCTTGTCTATCAGCAGTTTTCGTCTGAGCCAGTTCGCCAGGTCCGTCACCATATTTACGGGACATACCCAGCTACAGAAGGCTCTTCCCCCTACGATTCCGTAGAATAGAGAGATGATCAGTGCTCCGACGATGACATTCACCCCCAGTGTGACACCGGTAGCGAGTATCTGAAGTACCGCGAAAGGATCGCTCAGCGGTATCTTTCCGAAAAGCAACGATGTGGACAGGTCTCCGGAGAGTATCTTCCATCCCCATGCGTTAGCCGCGAAATAGAGAAAGAGAAGTCCAATCTGTACGACTCTTCTGAGTACGAGATATTTTATATTACTCCATTTCATATCAGTACTCCACACCGCTGTTCAGATAGTCTTCCGGCTTTTTGGCACTCCGCTCGTCGTGAGTGATGATCTCCTCCTCCTTGCGGTTTCCGACTCTCTGCTGATCTTTTTTGTCCCACCCTTTGACATAGTGGTCACCCGGTTTCCCGAGTGCTATCTCCCGTGGCAGGATGAAAATGGCCGCTTTTTCGGTGACACATGCTTTTTCGCACAGGCCGCAACCTGTGCAGGTATCCATGTTCACTTCAGGTTTCAGGAAAGCGTGCTTGCCTGTTCTTTCGTTTCTACCATAGACCAGTTTGATGGCATCGTCCATCAGAGGGCATGCGCGATAACACGCATCGCACTGTATTCCCCAGAAGGCGATACAGGAGTTTGGATCGACCACTGCGAGTCCCATATCCATCATCTTGAAATCGAGCTCACCGCTTTCACTGTTCGTGACCAGGTCCACATCCAGTGCACCACTCGGACATGCGGTGACACAGGGGATATCGTCACACATATAGCACGGTACATCCCTCGGTATGAAATAGGGCGTGCCTATGGTCACATCGTCCTGCGCTTTGGCCATTATCAGTGTGCCCGGTTTGAACTCTCCCGTCTCTTTGTCTATGTTGTTGGGTCTGGTGGTACAGGCTTCCGCACACAAGCCGCATTTGATGCATTTGCGCAGAAAATCCTCTTCCGTCAGTGCGGCGGGCGGACGGAGCGTCAGAGTGGAACTCTTCGCTTTGTCGGCATAGCCGGCCCAGAGCAGACCGCCCATCACTCCCATACCTGCACTGTATGCGATATCGGTAAAAAATCTTCTTCTGTCGCTGATTTGCGGCTTTTTATCTTTTTCCTTCACCTCTGGGCCTTTGTATTACGCTTTGTAAATCTTGACTGCACACTTCTTGTAGTCGGTCTGCTTGGACATCGGGCAGGTCGCATCGAGGCAGACTTTATTGATGAGTACCTTCTCATCGAACCAGGGTACGAATACGAGTCCTCTGGCGGGTCTGTTTCTTCCTCTGGTCTCTATGTGCGCTCTGACTTTTCCTCTTCTGGACTCTATCCATACGAGATCGCCATTCTTGAATCCCTTGGCTTTTGCATCTTTGGGGTTCATATAGCAGAGAGCTTCGGGTACCGCTCTGAAGAGTTCGGGAACTCTCATCGTCATCGTACCACTATGCCAATGCTCGAGTACACGACCCGTACAGAGCCAAGTGTCGTACTCTTTGTCCGGAGACTCCGGCGGATCCATATATGGTCTGGCGAAGATTTTCGCTTTGTTCTTGAGAGACTTCTTCTTCTTGACCTTGACACCTTTGAGGTCTCCGCTGGGCAGTGCCTTGGCGAGAGGACCGTAGAATGCGAAGTCGTTGTTTCCATCCTCTTTGGCATGCTTGGCCGCATATGGATCGTATTTGGCGTTGAATCTCCAGGGAGTCTCTTTGCCGTTGACGACAGGCCACTTGAGTCCGCGAACTTTGTGATATGTGACGAAGTCCGCGAGGTCGTGTCCATGTCCTCTACCGAACCATGCATACTCTTCCCAAAGATACTGGTGGAGCATGAAGCCGTAACCCTTGAATACCTTGCCGTCGCTTCCTTTTACATTTCTGCTGTCACCGATACACTCCGAGTTGTCGTAACCCTTCTGAGGGAAGCTCTCGAGATCGATTTTGTACTTCTTGGCTCTATCGTTGGCGAAGAGGATTTCGAACATGGTCGTATCGGGCTTGTATCCCATCTTCTCGGCCGCTTTTCTGACATCGGGAAGTTTCTTGCCGTTTCTGAGAGTGTAGGGACCCCAGAGGTCTTTGACTGTAAAGCGCTTGGAGAGCTCTACCCACTGCCATGTATCGGACATCGCTTCACCTACGGGAAGTACCTGCTGTCTCCAGTGCTGGGTTCTTCGCTCGGCGTTACCGTATGCACCCCACTTCTCATAGATCATCGCGGATGGGAGAACGAGGTCGGAAACCATTGCGGAGATTCCGGGATAACCGTCGGAAGTGACGATGAAGTTGTCCATCTCTCTCGCGGCTTTGATCCAGTGTCTGGCACTCGCACTATCCTGATAGGGGTTACATACATTGACCCATGCGAACTTGACCAAACCATCTTCGATATCTCTGTGTATCTTCATGATATGCTGATTTCCGACAGGGTTGAGTGTACCTTCGGGAATCTGCCACTTGTTCTCTGTGATCTTTCTGTGCTTGGGGTTTTTGACCATCAAGTCGGCAGGCAGTCTGTGTGCGAATGTACCGACCTCTCTGGCCGTACCACATGCAGAGGGCTGACCTGTCAGCGAGAAGGCTCCGCTACCGGGCTTGGCCTGCTTGTTGAGCATGAAGTGGACATTGTAGCTGAGCGTGTTGTCCCAGGTACCTCTGGTGTGCTGGTTCATACCCATCGTCCAGAAAGATACGACTTTTCTATCCTTCTCCACATAGAGAGCGACCAGATCTTTGAGCTTCTTCTTGAACGCTTCGAGATCTTCGTCGGGATCACCTTTTACAAGCTTGGCGGTATAGTCGAGAGTATAGGGCTCGAGGCTCTTTTTGTACTCTTCGAAGCTGATCTCCCAGTGTTTGAGAGTACCGGGGTTGTGTTTCATCACATCACCGGCTTTATAGCCATAAGGCTCGAGAGCGGGACCTTCTCTGTCGGAGAGTTTTTTCGCCATCTCTTTGTTGATCGTCTCCATCTCTTTGGCGCTGTATTTACCGGCGGAACCGTCGGGTCTTACAGGAGTGATGGATTTCTCACCCTTTCTTCTCATTCCGTAACCGATATTGACGGGACCGGCACAGAAGATGATGTGCTTTTTGATGAAGTCCCAATCGATGGCTTCGGGGTGGTTGAAGACTATCTCATGAGCGATATAGTTCCAGAGCGCCAGGTCGGTACTGGGTCTGAAGATGATTTCGAAGTCCGCGAGGTCGGAGCTTCTCGTTCTGTAAGTGGTGATGTTGACCACTTTGACTCTCTCGGGGTCGGAGAGTTTTCTGTCGGATACTCTGGACCAGAGTATGGGGTGCATCTCCGCCATGTTCGAACCCCAGCTGATGACTGTATCGGTGAGCTCGATATCGTCGTAGCATCCGGAAGGCTCGTCTATACCGAATGTCTGATAGAAACCGACAACCGCAGATGCCATACAGTGTCTGGCGTTGGGGTCGATGGCGTTGGAGCGGAATCCACCCTTCATCATCTTCTGAGCGGCATAACCCTCCATAATCGTGTACTGTCCCGAAGCGAATACAGCTACACCCTCGGGTCCACTCTCTTTGAGGGCTTTTCGGATGTGTTTCTCCATCTCGTCGAAAGCTCTCTTCCAGCTGACTGGCTTGAACTTTCCTTTTTTGTCGAACTCGCCTTTGTCGTTCATCCTGAGAAGAGGAGTCTTGAGACGGTCGGCACCATACATGATTTTGGCTGTAAAGTAACCTTTGATACAGTTGAGGCCCCTGTTTACGGGCGCCGCTGGGTCACCTTTGACCGCTACGATTCTACCGTTTTTGGTAGCGAGCATGATACCGCATCCGGTACCGCAGAATCGGCATGCCGCCTTGTCCCAGCGCCATCCCTCTTCACCTTTGGCCGCAGCCGCCTCCACTTCCGAAGGAACGCTGATGCCTACTGCGCCAGCTGCTGCCGCAGCCGCCGAACTCTTAAGAAAATCTCGTCGATTCATTCCCATTCTAACCTCCTGTTATTGTTCACGGGATAAAACGATTTTAACACTCGCTACATTAGAGCGAGTTGATAGGAGTCAATTCGTCACTTATTTAAATTATTACTGTTTCGTAATGATTCGAAAAGTTTCATCATTCGAATCGAGGATATTGTTTTTGACGATTGTCAAAGTCCATGACGCTCTTTTCGGATAGAATCGTACAATATCATCTATCCCGAAAAGACGATTTCGGGGAAGAGATGGGTGAATCTGACCATATCCAACATATCAGGAGTCTATATGCGTGACGAGTTGCTTTACAGGATGCAAAACGAGTTTCCAATGAGCAGAAGGCCATTCGCCGAGATAGCATCGGCTATCGGCAGCGACGAAGAGAGTGTACTGGAGATGGTGGCGGAGTTGAAAGCGGATGGTATCATCAGGCAGACTTCGGCCATTTTCGATACGAGGAGACTCGGATACGCGTCGTCTCTCGTCGCGTTCAGAGTGGATGAAGAGGATATCCCCGACGCGGTGGATGCGATAAACTCCCACCCGGGTGTCAGCCACAACTACGAGAGAAACCACGACTTCAATATCTGGTTCACTCTCGCTGTGGCTCCGGATTCGAGATTGGGGCTGGAGGGGACGATAGAGAAGCTGGCGAAGATGTCGAAGGCGAAAGAGTATATAGCTTTGCCCACATTGAAGATGTTCAAAATTTCGGTCAAACTCGATACGACCGGAAAGAGGCCTAAAAAAGAGAAGGTACAGAGAGCCAGGAGCAGGGATATCGAGCTGGGGCCGAGACACTATGCGGTCATAAGAGAACTGCAAAAGGATATAGCGGTCGTCTCCGAACCATTCGCCGAATCGGTCGAAAAGCTTTCGATGGATTACGACGAATTCTTTTCGATAGCGCAGGAGATGAAAGAGAGTGGAGTCATGCGCAGATTCGCCACGATACTCAACCATAGAAAAGCTGGATTCACCGCAAACGCCATGAGTGTATGGAGAGTACCGGAAGAGAAGGGAGAAGAGCTGGGGAGGAAGATAGCCGGTTTCAGCGCGGTGAGCCACTGCTATCTGAGACCCAGCTATCCGAATTGGCCATACAATCTGTTCGCTATGGTACATGCCAAGACCCAGGAGGGGTGTGATGCCATCATCGAAGAGATAGCCGCTGAAACGGGACTGGAAGATTATGCCAAACTATACTCCACGCGGGAGTTCAAAAAGAGGAGAATAGTCTATTTCGATCCGTCGTTCGAAGAGTGGGAAGAGAGCGTATAGAGATCGTCCGGACGGATATCCGGCAGTGTGACGGCGGAAAATCGTCGATATTGCCGGAAGAAAGAGGTAGCTTCGAGGATTTTGCGATCCTCGCTGCCAAGAGAGATGGGCTCAAATAGCCGCATACAATCAGGAATGAACTTTCAAGGAAGTTTCTGACTCCAGAAATGGAGAGTGAAAGGCGCTTTGAGTACGTCGAGCCCCCTTCGGAGGATGGCCGGAGAAAAGGTGGTTATCTTGTAAAAGATAGCCACACGAACTTCAGCCTCCTCCGGAAGTTC
>Ga0256913_10000631_pt1:10000-18368 | contig 18368 bp, 14 predicted proteins | sample Axial_MatmetaG_FD_185970 | JGI IMG/M metagenome (GOLD analysis project Ga0256913, IMG submission 185970) | Deep-sea worm associated microbial mat communities from Axial Seamount, Juan de Fuca Ridge, Pacific Ocean - Axial_Mat | ecosystem: Environmental > Aquatic > Marine > Oceanic >... | reverse complement strand
TCGCCGCAAGAAGGGATGCACATATTTCTGCCATTGAAGCCTCCTGACATATGCTATTTCCTGATACCTTTATTTACATTTGACAACTTTTATAGAAAGTATTAACTTGATACTATCAGAAAACGGGGTTAAACATGAAAGTAAACAAGAAAAAACATCTGGATATGTATCTGAAAATGGTACAGACCCGAAAATTTGAGGAAAGAGCCGCAAAACTTTTTGTCCAGGGAAAAGTTCACGGTACGGCACATTTCTGTATCGGAGAAGAGGCTACCGGTATCGGCGTCTGTTCCGCACTGGAAGAGGAAGATTACATTCTCCAGACCCATCGAGGGCATAACCAGGGTATCGGTAAAAATATGGATATAAAGCTGATGATGGCTGAATTCCTGGGGAAAGAAACAGGATACTGCAAGGGGAAAGGCGGCTGCATGCATATCGCCGATTTTTCCAAAGGCAGCCTCGGAGCCAATGGAATTGTCGGCGGTGGATTACCCCTGGCTGTCGGGGCGGCTTTAAGCCAGAAGTATCAGAAGAAGAAAAATATTACCGTCGGTTTTTTCGGAGACGGTGCTGCCAATGAAGGAACCTTCCACGAATCACTGAATCTGGCATCAATCTGGGATCTGCCCGTTCTGTTTGTTTGTACCAATAACTATTACGGTATGTCCAACCATATCAGTAAGGCAATGAATATCAATGATATTGCAGTAAGAGCGGATTCTTACGGAATCAGAGGTTTGTCCATTGATGGAAACGATCTCCTCAAGGTATACGAAGAAACCATCAAAGCCCGGAAGTATGTCCTGGAACAGGGACCGATGCTTCTTGTACTCAACACATACAGATGGATGGGTCATTCCAAGAGTGATCCCCAGGCATACCGAACAAAAAAAGAAGTGGAAGAGTGGAAAAAGAAGTGCCCGATAAAACGCTACAGTAAATATCTACTGGAAAACAAAATCGCTTCTCAAGAGGAACTGACGGATCTTGATGAGAAAGCAGTCCGGGATATTGATGCAGCCGTCGAGTTTGCAGAGAACAGTCCCGAACCCCGAATCGAAAACATCTTTGACGATGTGTATGCGGACTGAGGAGAGAATTCATGCGTGAAATTACATATGCGGAAGCCATTAATGAAGCTTTAAGTGAAGAGATGAGGAAGGATGAAAAGATTATCTTTCTCGGCGAGGATATCGGGGTGTACGGCGGTGCCTTCGGGGTTTCCCGGGGAATGCTTGAAGAATTCGGAGAGGAGAGGATTCTGGATACACCGATTTCAGAGATGGCCATCACCGGTGCTGCTGTCGGTGCGGCAATGACCGGCTTGAGGCCGGTTGTCGAAATCATGTTCAGCGACTTCATGACTCTCGCCATGGACCAGCTTGTTAATCAGGCGGCAAAAACCCGTTTCCAGTTCGGCGGTCAGGTGAATGTACCTATGGTTCTCCGTGCACCGGGGGGATCGGGCACCGGTGCTGCAGAACAGCATTCCCAGAGCCTTGAAGCCTGGGTATGTCATGTACCCGGTCTGAAAGTGGTGATACCCTCGACTCCCTATGATGCAAAAGGTCTTCTGAAATCAGCCATGAGGGACAACAACCCGGTGGTGTTCCTGGAACAGAAGCTTCTTTACAGAATAAAAGGCGAGGTACCTGAACCCGGGGACGATTATGTCATTCCCCTCGGGAAAGCAGATATCAAACGGGAGGGAACAGATCTGACTATCATCACCTACGGACGTATGGTTCAGCGTTGTCTCGAAACTGCAGAGAACTTTGCTTCGGAGGGAGTTGATATTGAAGTGATTGATATCCGCAGTCTCGTACCTCTGGATAAAGAAGGTCTTATCGCATCGGCAAAGAAAACAGGTAAGGTGGTGATTGTTCACGAGGCCTGCCAGACCGGAGGATATGGAGGAGAACTTTCCAGTGTCATTGTGGACAGCGAAGCTTTCTTTTACCTCGATGCACCGATAAAGCGGGTTGGCGGACTGGATGTCCCCATTCCCTATAACCCGGGCCTGGAAGCAGAAGTGGTTCCGACGGTTGACAGTATCAGCAGAGCAGTCCGGGAACTGCTCTAGGGGGGTAAGAATGGCTGAAGCTGTTATCATGCCGAAAACCGGCATGGCCATGGAAGAAGGCGTCATAGTCGAGTGGTTTGTCAAAGAAGGTGATAAGGTCTCCACAGGCGATGTGCTGGCAGAAATTGAAACCGATAAAAGTACCATGGAACTTGAGTCTGACTGCAGTGGTACGGTTCTCCGTATCCTTTATGAAGAAGGAGCAACAGTCCCTGTAGTGGAAACAATTGCCTGGATAGGAAGTGCCGGGGAGGAAATCCCCATGGCTTCAGATACTGAACCGAACTCAGATAACGTACCTGCCGCCCCTGAGGGCAGGGATGCAGAAATTAAAGCTACACCGGCGGCCAGGCGGGCAGCTGGCGAGAAAAAAATCTCTTTGAGTATGATTACTCCATCAGGCCGTCATGGAGAAATCAGAGAAGCCGACGTACTGAAATCCGGCGGTTCAACGACACCCCTGGCCCGGCGTATTGCCGAAGATAAAAACCTCAGCCTGGACGGTATTCAGGGAAGTGGCCATGCAGGGCGGATATACTCAGCAGATCTGAAAAATCAGATAGAAAAACAGCCTCCATCAGAATCCGGTCAGGGCCGGAGGATCCCTCTGACCAGGATTCAGATTATTACAGGAAAAAGGATGCTGCAGAGTCATCATGAGATCCCGGCAGTATCCATGGACACAAAAGCTGATGTCACAAGACTGCTTGAGATTCGCACGGAACTCAACTCAGCACTCAAAGAGAAGGTCAGTATCAATGATCTGCTGCTCAAAGCTGCCGGCATGGCTCTAGAAGAAAATCCCAGACTCAATTCCATTTTTGAAGGAAATGAACTGATCGTAAATCCCTCCATCAATATTGCCATGGCAGTGGCAACAGAAAGAGGATTACTGGTTCCGGTGGTCAGGGATGTGAATCTGCTCAGTATCAGACAGTTATCATTGCAGACCTCGGAATTAATCCGGAAATGCAGGGAAGGCGATATTACACCCGGAGAAATGGAGGGTGGAAGTTTCACGGTAAGTAACATCGGAACTTATGGTGTTACTTCTTTCACCCCGATAATCAACCAGCCTCAGGCCGCAATTCTCGGAGTTTGTGCAATAGAAGATCATCTTAAAATGATGGATGGGGAAATCAGGTCCCGGAAGATTATGGGACTCAGTATTTCTTTTGACCATAGAATCGCAGATGGAGCAGAAAGTGCCGTTTTCTTCAGCAGGATACGTGAACTTCTAGAACAGCCGTTGACTTTACTGGCCTGAAGGAGATGAGAATGAGCGGAAAATACCGGATAATTGTAATAGGCGGCGGACCGGCAGGTTACGTTGCGGCCATCAAAGCTTCTCAATCAGGTGCCCGTGTTGCCCTGATTGAAGAAGACAGCATCGGCGGAACCTGTCTGAACCGGGGCTGCATTCCCACCAAGGCCTACCTGAAAAATGCTGAAATCATTGAAAATATACATAAAGCGTCCTCCCGGGGTATCAGGATAAAGGATTCCGGTATTGAAATTGACATGAAGGCAACCCTCAGAATGAAGAACCGAATCGTTACTCAACTCACCGGCGGGGTGAAATCGCTTCTCAAAGCCGGCGGGGTGGAGATTTATACCGGGCGGGGTGTTATACAAAGTGCCGGGACTGTTCTGGTAAACAATTCTCAGCTTCTAACCGGAAAGAATATTATTATTGCCGGAGGATCCGATTCTTCCAGGATTCCAATCCCCGGAATAGACAGCTCTCTGGTGTTGACAAGTGAAGAACTGCTCTCAATCGACGAATTGCCGGAAAGCCTTGCCGTTATAGGGGGAGGGGTTATCGGTGTTGAAATGGCATTGATTTTCCTGGCCTTCGGAGTGAAAGTTGAAATTATTGAAATGGCTGACAGCCTTCTCCCCTTTATGGACACCTCCCTCTCAGATCTTATCGAAAAGAAACTCCGAAGAAATGGTGCCGTAATTCACAAAGGATCCGGCCTGAAGATCATTGAGGAAGAAAAGGACAGTTTATCGTTAAAACTCTCATCAGGAACCATAATCAATGCTGAGAAAGCCCTTTTATCAATCGGTCGTGTACCGAATCTCTCAGCAATCCCAGCTCTTGAGAAACTGAATCTCAAGACGGAAAAAGGCAGTCTGGCGGTTAATGATTATATGGAAACCAGTATCCCGGGTATCTATGCTGCCGGAGATATAACCGCTAAAAAGATGCTGGCACACGCAGCATTTAAAATGGGAGAAATTGCAGCCGAAAATGCTCTCGGCGCACAAAAACCTGTCGATCTCAGATATGTTCCATCAGTGGTTTATTCTCTCCCGGAACTCGCTTCAGTCGGTCTGAGCGAAGAAGAGGCCTCCCGTAAGAAATCTATCAGAACAGGATTCTTTCCCCTCTCGGCAAACGGTAAAGCCCTAGCAGCCGGTGAATCAGAAGGTTTTGTTAAAATCATAACAGACAGCCGTTACGGTGAAGTATTGGGTGTTCATATTGCCGGTCCCGGGGCCTCTGAGATTATCAATGAAGCGGCTGCACTTATGGCTATGGAAGTAACAAGTCATGAAATAGCTGATATTATTCACGGACATCCTTCGGTGGGAGAAGCATTCATGGAAGCGGCCGCTGACAGCCTAGGCCGTTGTATCCACCTGCCTCCGGTTCGGTTACGGTAAAAGATGATCAGCAGAGACAGGGAATTCCTGATTGAGATTGCCAGAAAATACTACATCGACGGTCTGTCCCAACAGGAGATTGCCGGCCTATACAAGATATCCCGCCCCACTGTCGCCTCTCTTCTTAAACGATGCAGGGAGGAAAGAATTGTTGAAATCAGAATACAGGAAAGTGAGAAATCACGGATAACTTCTCTGACAGAAAGTCTTGGATCTGTATTTCCATCAGCCAGAATTATTCTTATTCCCACTGAGAATGAGAAAATATCAACACTGATTTCCGCCGGCCGTACGGCTGCGGAACTTCTGAGCTCATTAATAATGAACCGTATGAAAATCGGTTTGTCCTGGGGAAGCAGCCTCTACCAGGTAGTAAAGGAACTCCCCCTGCAGGATGTTACCGGTATCGAAGTAATTCAGCTTGCAGGAAGCATGGGGATGAAAAATACTGCCTATGACGGTTTTGAGCTCACCAGGGAACTGGCGAAGAAGCTGAACGGTGTAAGTAGATTCATTCAGGCACCCGTTATCGTGAAAAATCCGGAACTTAAAGAACTTCTGATCCAGGAGCATCCCATAAAAGAAACAATGAGATACATGTCCTCACTCAATATAGCCGTTGTGGGACTGAGTTCGGATAGGCCTGAATACAGTTCCATGGTCCGGGAAGGCTTTCTTGATGCTGATGAAGCTGATTTCATTCTGTCAGAAGGCGGCATCGGGCATATCTGCGGTCTTCACTATGATAAGTTCGGGAATTTCCTGACAATTCAGCAGAACAACCGCGTTGTCGGAATCAACAGAGAACAACTTCTGAAAATTCCAGAGGTCATAGGGATAGCCTGCGGTACTGAAAAGGCAGAAGCCATACTTGGTGCTCTCCGGGGGGGACTCATCAAGTCGCTGGTTACGGATGAAAATACCGCCATAGAAATTCTGAATCTGGCCGAGTGACGGTCGTCGCAAAAAAAATACCCCAAGTGACAGCGATTTATGAAAAGCAAGATGCTTATTCGCTACCTCTTGGGGTAAAAAAAACCTGGCGACGACCTACTCTCCCACATCAAGTGCAGTACCATCGGCGCTGGCGGGCTTAACGACCGTGTTCGGGATGGGAACGGGTGTGGCCCCGCCGCCGTAGCCACCAGGTTAAAATTCCTGATTGAATTGTGCGCGAATCCTGAAATCTTCCAGAACCGCTATGTCTTTATGCGCAACCCCTGATATGCGGGCTGCGACTTTTCGAAAAGAAGAGTCCCTGCAGGACTTCTCTTTTCTCGTCTCGACCACCTCCAGGCAAGCTTGGCTGCGGTCCTCGACTTCGAAAAGGATAATAGTATGATTCTCTTATGCCACACAAGTCCGGCAAAGCCGGTTCTGCATGGAAGAGAAGAATAATAATATGGTCAAGCCTCACGGAAAATTAGTACCGGTCTGCTGCATATGTTTCCACACTTCCACAGCCGGCCTATCAACCTGGTGTTCTCCCAGGTTCCTTCAGTTATCTTAAAGATAAAGGGATGTCTCATCTTGAGGGGGGCTTCCCACTTAGATGCTTTCAGCGGTTATCCCGTCCGAACGTAGCTACCCAGCACTTACCCTTGGCAGGATAACTGGTACACCAGAGGTTCGTCCATTTCGGTCCTCTCGTACTAAAAACAGACCCTCTCAAACATCCAACGCTCGTAGCAGATAGGGACCGAACTGTCTCGCGACGTTCTGAACCCAGCTCACGTACCGCTTTAAATGGCGAACAGCCATACCCTTGGGACCTGCTCCAGCCCCAGGATGCGATGAGCCGACATCGAGGTGCCAAACTTTGCCGTCGATGTGAACTCTTGGGCAAAATCAGCCTGTTATCCCCGGAGTACCTTTTGTCCGTTAAGTGACGGCCCTTCCACTCGGTTATACCGCCAGATCACTAAGACCTACTTTCGTACCTGCTCGAAATGTCTCTCTTGCAGTCAAGCTCTCTTATGCCTTTACACTTACATCACGATTTCCAACCGTGAAAAGAGAACCTTCGCGCGCCTCCGTTACGCTTTAGGAGGCGACCGCCCCAGTCAAACTGCCCACCTGACAATGTCCGCATACCCGCTTCAGGGCATGCGTTAGATACATAAATCACAAAGGGTGGTATTTCACCAACGACTCATCCCAGCCTGACGACCAGGAGTCATTGTCTCCCACCTATCCTACACATCATAATCCACATATCAATATCAGGATGCAGTAAAGGTTCACGGGGTCTTTCCGTCTAACTACGAGTACTCGGCATCTTCACCGAGACTTTAATTTCACCGGATCTCACGTCGAGACAGTGCCCAAATCGTTACACCATTCGTGCGGGTCGGAACTTACCCGACAAGGAATTTCGCTACCTTAGGACCGTTATAGTTACGGCCGCCGTTTACTGGGGCTTCAATTCACTGCTTCATCTCAAGGACTAACAGCTCCTCTTAACCTTCCAGCACCGGGCAGGTGTCAGTCACTATACTTCCCATTGCTGGTTCGCAGTGACCTGTGTTTTTGGTAAACAGTCGCTCGGGCCTGGTCTCTGCAACCTCTCATCCCTGAGTAGGCCATACTTCTCCCTAAGTTACGTATGTAATTTGCCGAGTTCCTTAACGTGAGTTCTTCCGTACGCCTTAGCATTCTCAGCTCGCCTACCTGTGTCGGTTTGCGGTACGGTTCCTGATAACCTAACCTTAGAAGCTATTTCTCGGCACGACGAGTCCACCCTCTTCAATCACCCGTAGGTTCATTACTCTTCACGGCTCGGCTCATTCTGCGGATTTACCAACAGACTTCAACACCTTGACCGCTTGAACCGGGATAACCAACACCCGGCAGGACTTCCCCCTATGCGTCACTCCATCGAAATTATCAGAAGTACTGGAATATTTACCAGTTTCCCATCGACTACGCCTTTCGGCCTCGCCTTAGGGGCCGACTAACCCTGGGAAGACTAACTTTACCCAGGAAACCTTCGGCTTTCGGCGGGCAGGGATCTCACCTGCCTTTTCGTTACTCATGCCTGCATTCTCTCTTCTGATACCTCCAGCTCGCCTCTCAGCTCACCTTCGTCGGCTTACAGAATGCTCCCCTACCCACTGTATAAATACAATGACGTAGCTTCGGTACTATGCTTAGCCCCGTTACATTGTCGGTGCATGACTACTCGACCAGTGAGCTATTACGCACTCTTTCAAGGAGTGGCTGCTTCTAAGCCAACCTCCTGGCTGTCTGGGCAATCATACTTCCTTTTCCACTTAGCATAGTTTAGGGACCTTAGCTGACGTTCTGGGCTGTTTCCCTTTCGACCACGAATCTTATCACCCGCAGTCTCACTCCCGGACTCTCACAATAACGGCATTCGGAGTTTGACTAAGTTTGGTACCCTGTGACAGGCCCTAGCCTAATCAGTGCTCTACCTCCGCTATTAAACATCCGAGGCTGACCCTAAAGCCATTTCGGGGAGAACCAGCTATCTCCGAGTTTGTTTAGCCTTTCACTCCTACCCACAGTTCATCACTGCCTTTTTCAACAGACTAGTGTTCGGCCCTCCACTTTGTGTTACCAAAGCTTCAGCCTGACCATAGGTAGATC
>Ga0256913_10000631_pt1:0-5000 | contig 18368 bp, 14 predicted proteins | sample Axial_MatmetaG_FD_185970 | JGI IMG/M metagenome (GOLD analysis project Ga0256913, IMG submission 185970) | Deep-sea worm associated microbial mat communities from Axial Seamount, Juan de Fuca Ridge, Pacific Ocean - Axial_Mat | ecosystem: Environmental > Aquatic > Marine > Oceanic >... | reverse complement strand
GGGCTTTGATGGATTTCGGTTTCACACCCTGATCCTGAAGGTACTTGATAATAGTGACAAGACTGCCTCCGGTGGCGTTCATGGGATCGGCAAAGACCAGATTCTTACCATTCAGAGACTCAAGATCGAAATACGACATATCCAGATCCAGGATGTACTCCATATCATTCTTGGTTTTTGTATCATCCCTTCTGATCCGGAACAGGGCAAAAGGTGTTACCATTCCGGTGGAACTGTATTCCTGTATTTCCTTACTCAGTATCATGGACGGAAGAAGGGCCCCACGAAGCATAACGCACATCACCGTATCTTCTATCAGATCGTCCACATCAGGAATTTTATGTACAGCATAATTCTGTACAGGGTCGGTAACCGGCGTTTTCACCACAAGGTGGTTTTTCCTTGTATTCTCAAGTCCGCCCCAGGCGAGATTGAAAAGCAGCTCAAAAGCCCTCTGTATGTAATATACAAACTCATCATTACCGGTCCGGGAATCCCTTAGCTTGGCGATCAGCCTTGAAACCTCACCGTGCTTTATCGTCGGGGTTTCAAAACTGTAGACATGCAGATGGGGTTCTTCCGCGGTAATCTCATGCATGAAATCACCCATTGTCTCATAGAGACTGATAATTCTGTCCGTTTCATTTTTCACCAGTGACGGATTGGATTCCCCGGCTTCGAGGGTTCTGAACGATTTTATCGCTTCATTATAATACGAGTGCATCCGGGAAATATTCTCCCGGTCCGACTCTGTAAGGTAACCGTCCAGGTCTTCGGCTTTCAGTATGATGTTCTCACTCATGGCTTATCCTTTTCTGCTCAGATTCACCGTTGAGTATAAACCGATTCCCGGTTGAGGGTCGACGGGCAGCAGGAAACTGCCCGGCTCGAACAAGCACTATCAGATTGTCAGATTTCTCAGAACGCGATGCCGCCGCTTAAAGAAGCAGACAGCCCCCGGTTACCATCGTCAAGAAGGTCCGTTCCGATTATATCGATAACGAGATTGAACCTGCCTTCTTTAATCGGATGTATCCTGATTCCGGTATTGAAGGCACCCCGATCTCCGGCATATATCATTGCATCCTTCACAGTATAGGAGAAGTTGGCGAAGTCGGTTACCCAGTAAACATAATTCTTGAAAGTCTGCGGGAAAAGACTCAAGGAAAAACCCATGCCGTAGATGAACTGGCTGCTGAAATTCCCCTGTTCCCAGAACTGCCAACCGATTGTTGCGGTGGTAACCGCCGGCATACCGAAAAAATCTCCCCCGTAGGTGGCCGCCAGATAGATTTTTGAACTGTCACCATGTTCGGGAGGAACAAAGAACTCGTAATCCCCACCGATGGCCAGAGCGGTCCCGCCGCTCTTGGTAATCTGAAATTTTCCACCTAATACGAAATTTTTAATTTTATCGTGATTCATCTGCATGAGCCCGGAAATTTCGAATTTTTCAAACAGACTCACCGCGAACCTGGGCAGATGATCGAAACGATCCCCTCCGGACCAGACGAATCCATATCCCATATCCACACCGAATTTGGATCTCTCCCAGCCCACATGGGCATCAGGAACCACAATGAGTCCGGTGGAACCGTTGAGAGTCATGCCGTTAACCGCTCCGGCGGAGACGTTCTGTGCAAAACCTCCAGCGGACACCAATACAGCAAGCAATACAGCCGAAACAACTATTTTTTTCATTTTTCACTCCTCGGGCATACTGCTCTAAAGGGTAACGTCTGATCCCTGATGAATGCAAGAAAGAAAATGACCTCTGCCGCGGGATGGGGAGATGCCTTTATCGGAAGCCTGGATTGTTACGGGTTGGATTATAAAAAGAGAAATCCCGCCGAAACGGGATTTCTTCTCATCTCCAGGGGTAATCGAAACCCCGTTGCCGGGATGAAAACCCGGTGTCCTAACCACTAGACGATGGAGACCTGCAAGTCCGGTTTCCCGGATATGAGCCGCAAAGGATTCGAACCTTTGACCCACGCCTTAAAAGGGCGTTGCTCTACCTACTGAGCTAGCGGCCCGCGAGGTAAGAATCTACCGATGGGACCGGTTTATGTCAACGCCCGCAGATAAAAAAATCAAAAAGTTTTTCCCACCGATACACAGCCCCCGGAATATCAGCCTCCGACACGCTCCAGACCCACTTTGGCCTCTTCCAGAGAAGGTTTCAGTTCCAGAGCCCTGGAGTAGGCTGTTTCGGCACCCGCGGTGTCATTAATCTGCTCCCGGGCATAACCCAATCGGGCCCACCACCGGGCAATCTGCGGACTGTGATGCAAGGCTGTGGAGAAAGCGATATCCGCATGCCGGAACTCCGCAAGACGCAGAAAAATTTCTCCCATATAAAAATATACAGAATCAATACGCTCCCCTGTCGGGCTCAGAGATACGTATTCTTCAAAGAGTTTCAACGCTTCCAGATTTCTTCCCTGAGAATACAGTGCTTCGGCTTCAATTTCGATAATCCGCACATCGTAACGCACCTCCTGCCGGGCGGACTCGGCATACTTCAGGGCGTTTTCATATTCTCCAAGACGGAGATAGGACCATCCGAGAACGGTATAGGAATCCATCCGACGTTTCGATTCGTCGGCTCCACGGTCTTCAAGTTCCTGAAGACATACCTGAACAGCCTGGGCATAATGCCCCTGGCGATACAGTTCCAGAGCATCGGGTTTCACCTGAGCCCCCAGAGGGGAGGCAACTGAGAGAATTGACAGAACAAGTATCAGGACAATGGGGCTGCTGAATATATTTTTCATAACTTACCCCCTTCAGGAGACCGCATCCGGCTGATTCCGTCAAAACGGCATCCGGTATCCATTACAATCTTCGGAGCCGTGATATCACCGATAACTTCAGCCTTCCCCTGAAGTTCCACCCGGGAACCGGCGTTGATGCTCCCCTTCACCCTTCCCCGGATATAAACCGAGTCGGCAACAATATCAGCTTCAACATCGGCATCGGAAGCGATGTAGAGGTCGCCGGTGGCCCGGATCTTTCCGGTATACCGCCCTTTTATCATAAGCTCTTTTGTAAAGGAGGCCTCTCCCTCGAAGCTGATATCTTCAGCGAGAACAGTATCCAGCTTGTTCTCATTCACCCTCTGTTCGTGTATTTCCGCCATCGGTCCTCCCGGGTACTTCTATGGAATCAAATCTTTCTAACATAACGTTGATCGCCTGGTGAAGGTCCTGACGCATCAGGGCCGTGTATGGATTGTACTGCTGAAGATCCACAAACAACCGCCATGGATCGTTACAGGTTTGCTTCACGATGTCCAGCAGATCGTGATAACCGGTGGTTCCGATGGAACTCTGATTCAGGTTGAGCTCCCCGAGAACCCTTCCGATGAAGTGGGTGATCCCCTGGGAATAGGCGGCTTCCTTATCATGCTGCTCCGGGGAAATCTCCACAACCTTCAGAGCCATGGAATGAAAGATACCGCGCCAGAGGTCAATTTCATCATCCCCCATACGCAGAGGAGAAAACACCAGAGGCAATCCTTCAATCCCGTTTTTCCCTGAATCCGGTCCGAACATGGGATGGGTGCCCAGAAGATCCACTCCGGAAGGCAGCATATCCTTCATCAGCCGGGAAGGATGCACCTTCACCGAACAGGTATCCATAACCAGAGTTCCCGGTGCAATCCGGCCGGCAATCCGTGAGAGAACATTCTCCATCGCGGAAATGGCCACACAGAGTACAATCACATCGGCAGAGAGCAGCTCATCCTCGGAAACCCGGGCAACCCCCTCGGGAGTGGAGCGCTTTTCATTCCTTGACCAGCCGATCACGGAGTTCCCGGATCCTGAGAAATACTTGGATAACTGTCCGGCCCAGAAGGCACCGAAACGGCCCAGACCGTACACACCGATAATCATGGAAAGAATAATACCATTGACGCCCCTCCCCGCTTCAACCCCGAAGCCTCTTGAGTTATGATTAGGTTCAGATTCAATAAAGAAGAAAGATTGGGGAAAAATCCATGACATTCACCGAAAAAATGACTGACAAAGCCCGGAAGATGGGAAAAACCCTGGTTCTGCCCGAGGGTACGGAACCCAGAACCCTGAAAGCGGCGAGAATCGTAACCGACCGGGAAATTGCGAAAATGGTAACTCTCGTGGGCGAAGAAGAGGCTGTAGCCCGGGCGGCGGCGGATGCCGGGGTGAGCCTGGAGGGGATAAGGGTGGTGAACCCTTCGGAATCTCCGGATCTTGATTCCTATGCCGCAGAGTATCATGAACTGAGAAAACACAAGGGCCTTTCCCTGGAAGATGCCCGGAAAAAGATTATCGATCCTCTGCTCTGGGGAGCCATGATGGTGAGAAAAGATGATGCGGATGCCATGGTGGCGGGAGCGGAGAATGCCACATCAAAGGTACTGATTGCCGGATTCACCATTGTTAAAACGGCACCGGGAGTGAAATCCGCCTCATCCTGCTTCGTTATGGACTTCCCTGATAAGAAATGGGGAAAAGACGGACTGATGGTCTTCTCGGACTGCGCCACCATACCCGAACCGACGGTGGAACAGCTGGCGGAAATAACCCTGGCCTCGGCGGCATCCTGCAGAACCTTTCTTCAGGTGGATCCTGCGGTGGCCATGCTCTCCTTCTCCACCAGGGGATCGGCTTCCCACCCGCTGGTGGACAAGGTGGTGGACGCTCTGAAAATCGTAAAACAGAAGGCTCCGGATCTGAATGTGGACGGAGAGATGCAGCTGGATACTGCTGTGATTCCCGCCATCGGCGAAAAGAAGGCTCCGGGGTCGCCTGTGGCCGGCCGGGCCAATACTTTGATCTTCCCGGATCTTCAGGCAGGAAACATCGGTTACAAGCTGGCCCAGAGATTTGCCGGAGCCGGAGCCTATGGCCCCTTCCTTCAGGGTTTTGCCAAACCGATCAGCGACCTCTCCCGGGGTGCTTCGATTGACGATATTGTGAACACATGTGCCGTCACCCTCACCCAGGCCGAATAGA
>Ga0256913_10000630_pt1 | contig 18371 bp, 11 predicted proteins | sample Axial_MatmetaG_FD_185970 | JGI IMG/M metagenome (GOLD analysis project Ga0256913, IMG submission 185970) | Deep-sea worm associated microbial mat communities from Axial Seamount, Juan de Fuca Ridge, Pacific Ocean - Axial_Mat | ecosystem: Environmental > Aquatic > Marine > Oceanic > Microbial... | reverse complement strand
CATTTTTGCTCCTGTTTATTCTTAAATTCTATTAGAGAACAAATTTAGGTATATTTGTATTTAGCTTCAAAAAAATTATGGAAACAAGAAAACAAAATGAATAGAATTAATGAAATAAAAGAAATACTTGCAAAACGAATAATGGTTCTTGACGGTGCAATGGGAACGATGATACAAAAACATATGTTAACCGAAAAGGACTATCGAGGTGAGCAATTTAAAAATCATTATGTAAACTTAAAGGGAAATAACGATATACTTTCTCTTACTCAACCGGAAATAATTTTAAATATTCATCGCAAATATTTGGAAGCGGGGGCCGATATTATAGAAACAAATACTTTTAACGGAACATCAATTTCGCAAGCGGATTATAAAACAGAAAAATTTGTGTACGAAATTAATTTCCAATCGGCAAAATTAGCTAAAAAAGCCGCTCTCGAATTTTCCGAACAAACCCCAAACAAACCCAGATTTGTTGCCGGGTCTATGGGCCCAACCAACAAAACACTTTCTCTTTCGCCAGATGTTAATAATCCGGGATATCGTGCGGTTACATTCGACCAAATGAAAAACGCATTTAAAGAACAGGCAAAAGGTTTGCTTGACGGCGGCGCCGATATTCTGCTTGTGGAAACCGTTTTTGATACCCTTGTTGCAAAAGCCGCATTAATAGGAATAAATGAAATTTTCGACGAAGCCGGGATTTCTTTGCCTATAATGATTTCCGGAACCATTGTTGATCAAAGCGGTAGAACTCTTTCCGGTCAAACCACAGAAGCGTTTTATATTTCAATTGCCAATACAAAAAATCTTTTAAGCATCGGTTTGAATTGTTCGTTAGGCCCTAAACAAATGAGACCCCATATTGAGGAACTTTCCCGTATTTCCGATTGCTACGTTTCTCTTTACCCGAATGCCGGATTACCCAACGAATTTGGTAATTATGATGAAACTCCGGATGATATGCGTTATGTGCTTAACGATTACGCAAAAGACGGTTTTTTTAACATTGTCGGGGGGTGTTGCGGTACTACCCCGGAACACATCAAAGCGTTTGTAAATATGGTTGAAGAGGTAAAACCCCGTGTTCCTAAAAAGATAAAAAAACATTTACGTTTAAGCGGAATGGAACCGCTGGTAATAAAAGAAGATTCACTCTTTATTAATATCGGAGAAAGAACAAATGTAGCCGGTTCACGAAAATTTGCCCGCTTAATACGCGAAGAAAAATTTGAAGAGGCATTGGACGTTGCAAAACATCAAGTTGAAGGTGGTGCGCAAATAATTGATATAAATATGGATGACGCAATGTTAAACGCCGAAGAATCAATGGTTAACTTTTTAAATATGGTTTCTTCGGAACCGGAAATTGCAAAACTGCCTATTATGATTGATTCTTCGAAGTGGAGTGTAATAGAGGCGGGATTAAAATGTTTAAAGGGAAAAGGAATTGTAAATTCCATTAGTTTAAAAGAGGGAGAAAATGCATTTAAAATTCATGCAAAAAAAATAATGGAATACGGAGCCGCCGCTGTAGTTATGGCATTCGACGAAAAAGGGCAAGCCGATAGTTTTAAACGTAAAATTGAAATTTGCGAGCGAGCATATAATATTCTTGTTAATGAAGTCGGATTTCCGCCGGAAGATATTATTTTTGACCCGAATATTTTTGCGGTTGCAACAGGTATTGAGGAACACAACACATATGCTCTTGATTTTATACGGGCAACCAAATGGATAAAAGAAAATCTTCCTTATGCTCATGTATCCGGCGGTGTTAGCAATTTATCTTTCTCTTTCAGGGGCAACAACAGAATACGCGAAGCAATGCACTCGGTTTTTCTTTTTCATGCAGTAAAAGCAGGTATGGATATGGGAATTGTAAACGCCGGACAATTGGAAGTTTACGAGGAAATTCCGAAAGATCTACTGGAACGCGTTGAAGATGTAATTTTAAATAGACGAAAAGATGCCACCGAACGTTTAATAGAAATTGCAGAAAGAGTTAAAGGAGAATCCAAAGACGAAACAAAAATACTTGAATGGAGAAGCGCCCCAGTTGAAGAACGCTTGAAACATGCATTAATTAAGGGAATTACGGAGTTTATTGAAGAAGATGTGGAAGAAGCTCGCAATAAATATAAATCTCCAATACGTGTTATTGAAGAACCCCTTATGGACGGAATGAATATAGTAGGCGATTTATTTGGCGAGGGGAAAATGTTTTTGCCCCAGGTTGTTAAAAGTGCCAGAGTAATGAAAAAGGCGGTTGCATACCTTTTGCCTTATATAGAAGAAGAAAAAATAAATACGGGAAAGACTGAAAAAGCCGGAAAAATTTTATTGGCAACCGTTAAAGGGGATGTTCATGATATCGGCAAAAATATTGTTGGCGTAATATTAAGTTGTAACAACTTTGAAATAATAGACTTAGGTGTAATGGTGCCGACGGAATCAATTATTCAAGCGGCAATTGATAATAACGTAGATGCAATCGGTTTAAGCGGACTAATTACCCCGTCGTTGGAAGAGATGGTAAACGTTGCAGCTGAAATGGAAAGACGCAATCTTAAAATTCCATTATTAATTGGAGGAGCAACAACTTCCAAAGCCCACACGGCATTAAAAATTGCCCCGGAATTTTCCGGCATAACCGTACACGTAATAGATGCATCCAGAAGTGTGCAAATAACCAGCAAACTTCTGAATAAAAACACGCGAAACGAATATGCTAATGAGATTGCAAAAGAATATTCCCAATTCCGTAAAAAGTATTCCAATCATAAAAAAGATAAAAAATATATCACGCTTAACGAAGCCCGTAAAAATAAACTTCAAATAGAGTGGGAAAAAGAATTAATTATTGCACCGAATAAATTGGGAATAACCGCTTTCAATAACTATCCCCTTGATGAAATTGCAAAATTTATAGATTGGACTCCCTTTTTTAGAACTTGGGAATTAAAAGGTAAATACCCGCAAATTTTATCCGATAAAAAATTCGGGAAAGAAGCAAACAAACTTTTTAACGATGCACAATCTTTATTAAACAAAATTATAATTGAAAACACCCTTACCGCAAACGGAGTATTGGGCCTTTTCCCCGCCAACGCTTTAGAAGATGATATTGAAATATATTACGACAAAACCGCAACAAAAACTATTGCAACACTCCACACCTTACGTCAACAAAGTAAAAAAGCAGAGGGTATAAAAAACCTTGCACTGGCCGATTTTATTGCCCCTAAAAACTCCGGGATTAATGATTATATAGGAATATTTGCAGTAACTACCGGTTTAGGAATTGAAAAACTGATAGAACAATTTACCGCCGAGCACGATGAATATAATATAATTATGGTTAAATCCATTGCGGACAGATTGGCGGAAGCTTTTGCGGAATTATTACATCACAAAATACGTAAAGAGCTTTGGGGTTATGCGGCAAAAGAAAATTTGCAACACAACGAAATAATTGCCGAAAAATATGTTGGAATCCGTCCCGCCCCGGGATATCCGGCACAACCCGACCATACGGAAAAATTAACCCTTTTTAATTTGCTTGATGTTGAAAAACAAACCGGAATCAAATTAACCGAAACATTGGCAATGTATCCGGCGGCTTCCGTTACGGCTATCTGTTTCGCAAGTTCAAAAGCAAAATATTTTGCCGTCGGTAAAATATTACGCGACCAGATTGAAGATTATGCAAAACGTAAAAATATGAGTATTAACGAAGTTGAAAAATGGCTGGAACCTATCTTAGGATATGAACCGGATAAAATATAGGTGAAATTGTGAAATTAAAAACAATATTTTTTTGGTTTTTTTTATCAGTTGTTTTTGTTGCACAAACAAAATCTTTTGAACAACTCTACACAAAACAAGATTTTATGATAGAGATGCGGGACGGAATAAAATTATATACCGTCGTCTATTCACCCAAAGATACTTCCATACAATATCCGTTCTTAATTACCCGCACACCGTACGGTTCCGGTCCATATAAAAAAGAAAAATTCAGGCATTTCCCTGAACATCTTACAAAAGAAAAATTTATTTTCGTTTATCAAGATGTTCGCGGAAAATTTATGTCCGAAGGAAAATACGTTAATATGCGCCCGTATATTCCTAACAAATACGGCAAACAAACCGACGAAGCAAGCGACACTTACGATACAATAGATTGGCTTGTAAAGAATATCCCTCATAATAACGGGCGTGTAGGAATTTACGGAATTTCATATCCGGGGTTTTATTCGGCCATGTCGTTAAACGATTCTCATCCCGCACTAAAAGCGGTTTCGCCCCAAGCCCCTATTGCCGATTGGTTTACGGGAGACGATATGCACCACAACGGAGCCTTTACTCTTTCACTTTCCTATGTTTTCTTTTCCGGTTTCGGAATTGAACGCAAAAGCCCACACACCAAATGGCCAAAACGAATTGTTAATCTAACGGGAGATGCATATAATTATTTTTTGAATATCGGACCTCTTAAAAATATAAACGAAAAATATTTTCATCATTCCATCCCTTTTTGGAATGACATAACCGAACACGACGTTTACGATGATTTTTGGAAGTCGCGAAATACATTGAATTATTTCAACAATGTAAAGCCAGCTGTAATGACCGTAGGAGGATGGTTTGACGGTGAAGATTTGTACGGAGCATTAAACACATATAAAACAATAGAACGGAAAAATCCTAACACATATAATATTTTGGTAATGGGCCCATGGATTCACGGGGGGTGGGCACGAAATAACGGCGATCATTTGGGGGATATGATTTTCGGAGAGAATACAAGCGATTTTTACAGAAAAAACATTGAACTGAAATTTTTTAAACATTTCTTAAAATCCGATACAAAGCCGGCATTGCCTGAGGTTTACGCATACAAAACAGGAGCCAATGAATGGTGCAAATTTGAAAAATGGCCTCCCGAAAATTCCGAATTCGTAAACTTTTATTTAAGCAACAACAATAAATTGCTACAAAAAACAAGAGAAAAAATTGAAGCGGGAACTACTGAATATTTGAGCGATCCGGCAAACCCCGTTCCCTACACCGCTTTATTTCACGAAACAAATAAAATGTATAATAAAAATTATCCCACGGAAGACCAACGCTTTGCCTCTGCTCGTCCCGACGTAATTTTTTTTGAAACAGATACGCTCGAAAAAGATATTACAATCGCCGGTCCCATAGGAATTGAATTGTTTGTTTCCACCACCGGTACCGATGCCGATTGGGTTGTAAAACTAATTGATGTTTTCCCGAATAATCTGACGGAAGTAACGGAAAACGGAACAACAATGGCTAATTACCAAATGTTAATTAGGGGCGATATATTTCGCGGAAAATTCAGAAAAAGTTTGGAAAACCCTAAACCGTTTTTACCTAACAAAATAACAAAAGTTAAATTTAAACTAAACGATTCGTTTCATACCTTTCTAAAAGGACATAAAATAATGGTGCAAATCCAAAGCAGTTGGTTCCCGTTATTCGACAGAAATCCGCAAACATTTACCGATATTTTTAAAGCTAACGCAAATGATTTTAAAAAAGCTACACACAAAATTTATTATTCAAAAAAATTACCTTCTAAAATTAGATTGAAAATTTTAAAATAAAAACAAGCTGCAAAACCTTTTTATAAAAAAGGGACTAGAAAATTTTAGCAACAAATAATTTTCTTGATAATAATATTTTTCTCACAACAATTCTTACTTTTAAGAAATCCCTCCTTCCAAAACTTCGCCAAACATATAATTTATCAAGGTAAAATATTGGCAAGGTTGTTGATATCAAACAATATCAACAATTATTATATGCATTATTCATAACAGATAATGACAAAAGATAAAAACATTCCGATATATACAATAAGTACCGCAGCTAATTTACTTAACATTTCCGTTCATACAATACGAATGTACGAGCGAGAAGGATTACTTATTCCTTTTAAAAAACCGAGCGGTCAACGACTCTATTCCGATGCGGATATTGAAAGGATAGAGTGCATTCGACATTCCATAAAAAGAGGAAATCTTAATATTCAGGGAATAAAAAAAATTTTGAGCTTAATACCTTGCTGGTCTATCACTAATTGTTCAAAAAAAGAGCGTAAACTTTGTAATGCCTATAATTCTTTTATACAACCGTGCTGGATGTATAGATATAAAGAAAATTATCATAAAACCCGCTCTTGCAGAGAATGTCGGGTCTATCTGGAAACTGAAACTTGTGAATCCATAAAACAAAAATTAAAAGAACTGCTTCAATAATAAAAAAGGAGATAAAATGATTAAAAAAATAATTTTTATTGTTGTGTTGCTTGCGTTTCAGGTAATAGCTTCGAAACACGGAATATATTTAAAAACACACGAATTAATCAAAAAAGATATTTCAAAAGTTACAACATCAGTAGTTGATTTATTAAAAGAAAACAGCTACGAAATATTGTTTAACGGTAAACTTACCACGCCCGATTATGTAAAAAAAGAGAAAGAAGAACTTTGCGGATTTAAAGCAAATTTAATTGTTTTTTCTTCCGAGAAATATCGGGACATACTTACCTTGTTCGGGAATAAGTATTTAATAGGCGGTTTTTTAAGAGTGGGAATTTATGAAAACGAAAATGGTGTTAATATAATTATAATAGACCCTGAAACTATTGCAAGAATTATTTTTAACGATTTGTACGAAAACGATAAAGAAAAAGAATACAACAAAATTGTAACAAAAATGACCGAGTTTAAGAACAATTTAATTACCTTGTTGCACACCTTAAACATGGGTAAAAAAGTTACAACCGTTATGGAACCAATCCGTGATGACGATGACTTGGCGGAATCTTCCAAAGATATGTTTATGATGGTCGGGCCTATGACTTTTTTTAATGATGAAGAACAATTCCCGGAAATTTATTCCTCACAAAAATCGATTTCCGAAGTACAAACTTTTTTTGAATCCAACATAAAAAAATTTATACCAACGGACGAGGATAAAGAATATCGTTGGTCACCAAATCCGGAAAAAGATTTACATTGGAAAATTATCAGCAAAACATCTTCAAACGACGGAAAAGCATTGCTGCTTGGCATCACACGTCCGCGAACAGAAGGGGTTTCGTTTCATATTGCAGGTGTATCAAGAGAAAATAAAACCAACAGATGCCCCGGTATAGATCATGCAGCTGCATATCCGATTGAAATATTAATCATTAAAGATAACGGTATAACAAAAGTTTATACACAACGAGAAATGTTCAGAATGGATATGTATTTCTGGGATGCGGGTATGTCCGCCTTTATGAATCACATGAGTATGCCGGGAATACTTGATGAATCCATAAAAAAAGCACTATTAGGGAAAGATTATTCGAAATAATCAACTAAATCACACTCATAAAAAAAGGAGAAAAAATGGGACAAAAAAGAACTTTAATTATTACGGCTTTGTTAATTGCTTTAAGCGGTTTTACTTACGCCAACGGGTTATCTCTTAACAGTGTCGGGTCGCGTGCATTGGGTATGGGCGGAGCTTTTATCGGCTTGGCAAACGATGCAACAGCTCTTTATTGGAACCCCGCAGGTTTAGCCGGTCAACGCAGTTCCGTTTTGATTTTCGGAACGGATGTTGTACCTTTAACAACTTACAAAATGGATGCGGCTCATGTAGATGCAACGGGAATTACAAATCATTACATTTCACCCAATGTTATTTTTAATTATAATTTCGGTAAACTCTCTTTGGCTTTGGGAGCTTACGTTCCTGCGGGATTAGGAACCGAATGGGACGGAAAGGAGTTGCTGGGATTAACTTCCATTGATTTAAATGGAGACGGTGTCCCCGATATGGTGTTGGGCCCATTCGAGTGGATGTCTAAAATCGGTGTTATGAATTTTTCTCCGGCAGTTGCATATAAGGTTTCCGATAATTTTTCAATCGGGTTAGCAATTAATGTTTATTATGCAACATTTGAACTTAAACGCCCACACGACGATATGCTTGATACCAACGGCGACAATCGCCCCGATACTCTTCCGCAATACGAAGAAGAATCCACCGGCTTGGGATACGGTGCAACAATAGGGCTTAAATACGTTGTAAACAAACAACTCTCTTTCGGAGCATCCTTCCGTACATCAACAAAAGTTACAATGAGCGGAACGGCAAAGTTAACCGGAATTACAGAAAGTGATTTTGACAGAGACGTAACATGGCCTATGTGGGTTGGAGCCGGATTAGCTTTTAAACCCAATGAAAAAATGACAATTACATTAGACGGTCAATACAGTAATTGGAACTCTTTAGATAAAATGGTTGCGGAATATAAGGATTGGCACTCAAACGGAGAATTCGTAATGAATTGGGAGAGCAAATTGCAAATACGCACCGGTTTTGAACATTCTGTTAACGAAGCGTTTACATACAGAGTGGGATATTATTACGACCCCGCTCCGGCACCTGATGAAACCGTTAATATTTTATTTCCTTCATCAACAAATCACGTTGCAACGGTAGGAGCTTCATTTAAAACCGGTAATTTCTGTTTTACCGGAGCATTTGAACATCTTTTCGGAGCGGAAAGAAATATTAAAATGAATGCCGTAAACGCAATGCCCGGAATTCATCAGATGGATGTTAACGCTTTCAGTTTGGGAATAACATATCTGTTAAAATAGTTTGTTCCTCTTCGGAAACTCTGCCCTCCAATAAGGAATAAAGGGCGGAGTTTCTTTTTATTATCTCTCGCTTAATTTCACATTAAATTTTTTCTTTTTACCGTTGCGTTCAACAATAATTATTACTGTTTCTCCGGGATTCTTTTCCTTTAATAACTTTGTATAACCGCGTAAATCTTTTACCTTTTTACCGTCAAAAATTTTTATAATATCTTCCTTTAAAATTCCGGCAACGGCCGCGGGAGAATCTTCCGAAACACCACCAACTTTTACTCCTTTACCGGAATAAGTAAAATCAGGCATTATTCCCGTAGAGACTTTCCTTATCTGTTTTGGTTGCATGGGAATATCCGCACTTGGAATAATATTTTTTTTCTTACCGGTAAACAGAAGAGGTTCGCTCCTTTCCGCAAGGTATGCAAGAACTTCTTTTGCAACCGTTGCCGTTTTTACCAATCCGTCGGGATCTATTTTTTCAACATCATCGGTCGGTTTATGATAATCTTGATTAGGTCCTACAAAAAATTGGACTGCGGGTATTCCCTTTTCGATAAAGGCAATCTGATCGCTGGCATCTAAGTTTTGAGATATTAATTCTGTCGGTATTCCCGTTGTAAATTCAGTACCCATAAATATAAACTTCCACTCACGAGCCGTGTTGCCGTTTATTATCATAAGTTTTTTATTTAACATTCTTCCAACCGAATCTAAATTTAAGTTTGCAAGAATTTTTTGCACGGAATATTTTTTGTAATTATTAACAAAATATCGAGAGCCTACCAATCCGGCTTCTTCTCCGGTAAATGCAATAAAGATAATTGTTCGTGCAGGTTTTAGTGTTTTCCCGATAGTTTTAGCTAATTCCAATAATACCGCAACTCCGCTGGCGTTATCATCTGCTCCGTTGTGAATTTTACCCTCGTTCCCTTTTCTCACATCAGGCCAACCAAATCCCAAATGATCGTAATGGGCGGAAATTACGATAGGAGCATTTTTTAAATTATCATTGTTACCGGGAATAATTCCTATTACGTTCCTTAATTTCAAATTTTTTTTATTTAAAACATTTTGCACCCATGTTTGATAATATGTGCCGTTATCCGCTCCGGGCAACAGTCCGCATTCCTCAAACTTATTTTTAATATATTCCGCCGCATCGTTAATTTCCGGCATATCAATACCGCGGCCTTTTAATTTGTCGGAAGCAAGAAATTTAATTGTTTCCATCATTCGTTCGGAAGAAAACGCCGGGGCTAATGTAGCAAGAGGAACTCTTTTTTCAAAAACAGCCTTTGTTTTTGAATTACCATTCAAAACCTTTACAAGCGGAGAATTTACAACATCCCACTGCCCTTTAATAATATTTACAGGTTCATTACCGGTAAAAACGAGATAACTATATTTGCCGTAATGCGTAAGTTTTCTGATAAGGCCGTGTATGGCATTATTATTTCCAACAGACAAAAACGCAATTACCTTATTCGTGTTAAGAGGATGCTCGGTTATAATAAAAACCTCCGTACTATCGATTACTGTTTCTCGCTTTCCTAAAACAACTTTATTGTATTGAATTACCGAATTGTATTTCTTCAATTCCGAATTAATTGTCTTAGTAAATTTGTTTTCTATCCCAAGAATTAATACAGATTTATCTTGAGGTAATTTTTCAATTTCGTTATCCTTTTTAATAATATATTTTTCTTCTTTGCCTTTTATCCAATCGGAAACAAATTCATTGTATTTGTTTTCTTCTTTTTCCGGCAACAGAATAAGAGTTTTTTTAGCCCCGAATAACTCGGTAATTGTTGGGGGTGTTTCTTTAGGGTCCAATTTTCTGAGAACGTCAAATTGCGGGTCAATCAATATTTCGGACGGTTCATATGGAGTGGAAAAATTGAAACGTTCTTCTTTACTGTTCATTTCAAAAATTTTGGTAACCGTTCCCTTTTCCGTAACAAAAGTTACAGGAAGATCAATATAAAAAAGGCTATCCGATTGAATTTGTTTTATTGTAAAAGAAACATTTGTAAAATCCCGTATATTTCTGATTTTAATTTTCTCCAAAGCTATTTGCGGAGCACCGGTTCGTTTTACCCATTGGTCAAAAAACCATTTTAACTTTTCTCCCGTTACTTCTTCAAAAGCTATTCTAATATCATCAAACGAAGCCCGTTTAAATTTATTATCACGATAAAACTTTTGAAATCCTTTTATAAAAAGTTCATCACCGACTTTTCTTCTAAGCATATGAAACATCATCATGCTTTTGCCATAACCTATTGCTTCGCTAGGAGCATCGTATCGTGAAAGAAATTTACTTAAAGGAAAATCGTTTGCGGGTGTAACATAGTTTGTAAATTTTTGTAATGTTGCACGTCTATATTCAACAGCTTGTTTTCTTTGCTCTTTAATCAGATGGTCTGCCATATAAACGGTTATTCCTTCACACCAGTTTCCCTTATTAAAATCCACATAAACCGAATTTCCCCACCAATTATGTAAAAGTTCGTGCGGATAAGAGGAATGAAGAATAAACGGAAAGCGAATTATTTTTTCTCCGAGCAAAGTAAACGAAGGCATACCGTAACCGGTTTCCCAAAAATTTTCTACCAACGCAAATTTTGTATAAGGATACGGACCTATTAAGTTACGATACATCTCCATATATTGAGCGGTGGTTTCAAGATATTTGTTTGCCAATGCTTCGTCCGGTGTACGTAAAAATGCCATTGCTTTAATATTCCCCATCGAATAGGAATATTCATTAAATGCCGCTGCAATTAAAAAGACCTCTTCCTGCGGTGTGGAAGATTCCCATCTGTCAATATGTTTTCCCATTTCTGTTTTATCTGTGGTTCGTTTGCCAACGGAAACCGTCTTCCAATTTTCGGGAACTGTTGTTGTAATATTAAATGTTATAAGACTATCGTTGAAATATGGGACCCAAAAGGTAGAGCCGGCAAGATAAATTCCTTCTTTCCAAATAATACCCGGAGATTCACTAAATCCTCTTGCATAATTTTCGGTGCTTTGTTTAACGGGAGAATCTATTTTGCCGCCGTATTTAATGGTAAATTTAAAATCGCCTTTGTGGTTTTTCGGAATGTTCAATTTGTAAAGATTTAATATTAATTTGTTTTCCCCCCCATTATTATCTTTATCCATTCCGATATCTTCGGCATCAACACTCTTTCCGGTATTTATTATTAGGGGATTGTTTGTGATTTTTAAGCCGCTATGTAATTTAAAAACAACTGAATCTTCTAACATATTTGCGGGAATGGTTATTTCATCAACAACCGAAATAAAAGAGTTTTCAGGTTCTGCCGCAGCTGTTATTTCGTGATGAATTAAATTCTGTTGCGCACTTAATGATAATGCAATAAAAAACATAATTAGAATTTTTTTTACCATTTTTTCTCCTTAAAATAAAACGGATTAAAACCGAAATATTTTGTTATCCGTTTTTAGAATTAATGAATTATTATTTGAACAGGATTTTTAATAATTAAATATTTTCTTGCTGTTTTTTGAACATCCGATAACTTTACCTTTTTTAATGCATGCAAATTTTCCTCGTCGCTCTTTATATTTCCGTCGTAATATAACGAATGGGCAAGGTAATATGCCTGGTTAATACTCGACAGTCTTCTGAACATCATTTTACCGAGATACATATTAATTGTTTTTGTTAACTCTTCTTCGGTTATTTTGTTTGCAAATTCCGGAGTAAATAATTTCGGGAATTGAGGGACAAGTTTTTCAACATTTTGCGGTTGTGTCGGTACTTCAACATAGAATAGAGCTTTATTGCCCACCATTTTTATTCCGCATAACATTCTATATGCTAATCCTTGTTTTTCACGAATATTAAAAATAATATCATCTCGTAACATTAACGAAAGAATTGTTAATGCCGCTTTGTCTTTATTCTCATAGTTTTTAACAAAACCAAAGAAAGTATATGATTGTTCTCCGCCTCCATTTTCTTCGATGGTTTTGGGCTCGTTCCATTTTTTAAAACCCCGCTCTTTTGCAAGTCCGGTAAAAGGGTTTTCCGTAGTGGAATTAAATTCTGAAAAATAACTATTAATTGTATCGGGATTTTCTTTTGAAACAACAGAAACAATAATATTGTTCGGAGTAAAATATTCTTTCCCGAATTGTAAGAAAGCATTATAATCCAAAATTTTAATATTTCGCGTATCTATAACAGGTTGAAGAATAAGAGTTTCATAAGCTCTGTCAAACTTTTCTTTCGCCTTGTTTTTTCTGTCCGCCATAAAAGGCATTCCTTCTTTATTAACATTATTAAATTCTTCCTTGGTCGGGAGAAAATTCATTATTTCTTTATTTAAAAATTCGATTGCTCCTTTAATATCCGAAGCCAAGCCCTCAACGCGAATATACCCAAATGTAGGACTTAAATAGATATTATCCATCGGAATAAACGGATTATCATTTACAACAAAAGTTAATCCGTATTTGCTGTATTCTTTCTTTTTTTCCGAAGTTTGCATTCTGTTCCCGAATGCTTTGTGCCATTTTTTTGCAATATCGTTTCCGTATTTTCTTTCGTGTTCGGCTTTGTATTTGAAAAGATAATGAACTGCAAGTAAGTTGCTTGCCGAATTTTGTTTTGCAATTACCGCAGCACTTTTTTTATCGTTTTTAAAAAGTTTGGTTTTTATTTTTACTTGGATACCGTTATTATCTACAAAAGGGTGCTGAATAATAATTTGCGGTGAGTTTGTAATTTTAAAAGTCTTTAAAATCTTTCCGGCGGCTAATATCTCATTGCCGCTAAAAGAATTTAATATGGCTTCAAATCCTTCTTTTGCTATCTTATCCGCATTGTAAATACCAAACATGTGTGGTTTTTCTATCTGTTTTAAAAAAGCTGTTTCAGATTTTATTGCTTCGCTTTCAATTGTTTTAGAGGATAATGATAAATCATATTTTTTTATCTGCTTATTGCTGTATTGAGCAATGGTATTAATGCTTGTTTCATCGTTTAATGTTAAATCAATTCCGATGTAGCTTTTCACCGGATTATTTAAAGTTGAAAAATCGACCGAAACAATTTCATTCGGGAATTTTTTTTGTAAAGTTTTTTCGAAATCGCTTTTTATCTTTTTCAATGATATTGCCAACAAATCAAAAAATGCGGCAGAATGATTATTAACACCGTAGTATAATTGCAAATGAGTTTTATCTCCTTTATAATAGCGATTATTTACATTGTTAATTTTGCTAATCATCGGAGCTTGGAATCCCGTTGCCCATTCCGAACGATTTGTTTTCCTTACAATACCGGGGGCTTTTTTTCCATATATTTCTTTTATTAAAGCAATCATTTCGTTGGTGTTAAATTTGCCTATTACACTCATAAGCATATTGTTAGGAACGTAATAATTTTTATAAAAATTATAAACATAATCTCTGTTCATATTTCTTATTGTTTCGTAGGTACCTAATGTTGGTAATGAAAGAGCGTGCCCTTTATAAAGAACATCTATTTCGTTACGATAAAGTTGTTCGTTACCATTGGCAAGAGATTTGGCAATTTCTTCAAGAACAATTCCCTTTTCCTTTTCAAATTTTTCATTGGGCAAAACAGAATCAAAAAGCATTGCGGCTTGTATTTTCATTCCCTCTTTAATTTTATCTGCAGGAGTTACCATCATAAAATTTGTATAATATTCGGAAGTGTTGGCATTATTGTAACCTCCTATTTTATCAACCGCATCATATAGTTCACGTTGTGTCATTGTTGAAGTTCCGTTAAAAAGCAGATGTTCAAGCATGTGGCTCATTCCGCTTGTGGAAAAGGTTTCGTATGCCGAACCTACTTTTACAACAGTATTTACCCCAATCATAGGTAAAGCCGGATTTTCTATAAGCAAAACTTCCAAACCGTTATCTAAACAAAAAACCGAAACACCTTTCGGTAACGGCTCTATACGTATGTTTGCAAACAGATATGATTGTATAAAAAACAACAAAGAAAATAATTTTACAAAATTTTTATTCACACTCATATTTAATACTCCCTAAAAAAACAATTATCATTAAATTTTTATTTTTTTTCGACTAATTGATTGCCGTTTTATTGAAATAATATTCCTATATTTTTTTTAGATATTCCGATTTCATTATTATTACAATGTCAACCTTGTAATTTCAAAAAGTTTATTGTAATTTCGGTTTAATCGAGCATAATTTCAACAACTTTAGGTTTAAATTTGCAAATAAAAAGAACATTGTTTCTATTATTATCGATAATTTTCTTTTTTTTCGGATGTACCGTAAAAAAGAAAGGAGAAAAATATAACAGCATTTCCAAAGAACACATTGTTAAAATAGATTTACCCGAAATACAAAAACGCGGAACTATTATTGCAATTACCGGTTATAATGCCTACAGTTATTTTATTTATAAGGGGCAACCGATGGGATATGAGTATGAGTTGCTCCAACGCTTGGCAAAAGCTCTTAATGTAAAGCTTGAAATAAAAGTTGTACGCAGCATTGATGAAATGATAGAAATGCTTAATTCGGGGAAAGGTGATATAATCGCATATAACCTTACGGTAACAAAGGAACGTCAAAAGAGAATAAATTTTGCACTGCATCACACAACAACACGACAGGTACTGGTACAACGTAAACCGAAGAATTGGAGAAAAATGAAATTACACCAAATTACCGCCACCCTGCTTCATTCTCCCATAGATTTAATCGGGAAAAAAATTACGGTTGTTAAGGGCTCTTCTCATATAACCCGTTTAAAGCATTTATCGGAAGAGATAGGCTCCGATTTGAATATTGTTGAAGCCGATGACACACTTACTTCAAGGGATTTGGTTGAAATGGTTGCCGACGGCAAAATAGATTATACCGTCGAAGATGAAAACATTGCCAAACTTTATCAACTGCAACATCCCAATATTGATATAAGTATGCCCCTTTCACTTCCACAACGGATTGCTTGGGGAGTAAGGAAAACATCCCCGCTTTTATTAAAAGCAATTAACAAATGGTTAACGGAGATGAAGAAAAAAACGGAATATTATGTTATTTACAAAAAATATTTTGAAAGCAGAAAATCATTTAAACAACGTTTGCAAAGCGAATATTTTTCTTTAACAGGCGGGCATATTTCCGCTTATGACAATCTGATAAAGAAAGCCGCAAAAAAAATAGGATGGGATTGGCGACTGCTTGCCTCACTAATTTATCAGGAATCCCAATTTCATCCTCATAAAACTTCGTGGGCCGGGGCAAAGGGATTGATGCAATTAATGCCTGCAACCGGCAAAGAATTCGGGGCAAAAAATTTATTGAATCCGGAGCAAAGCATTGAAGCCGGTTCTAATTATTTAAAGTGGCTCTCCGATTTTTGGGCTGCTTCAATACCCGACTCTACGGAAAGAATAAAATTTGTAATTGCCTCATACAACATAGGGCACCGGCATGTTAGCGATGCACGCAAACTTGCAAAAAAATACGGAGCAAATCCGAATATCTGGTTTAATAATGTGGAAAAATTTCTTTTGAAAAAATCCGACCCAAAATTTTACAACGACCCCGTGGTAAAATACGGGTATGCAATCGGTAAAGAAACGGTCAAATATGTGCGAGAAATATTTGACCGCTATGAACATTACAAACAATTTATTAAATAGAATTATGCTTAAGCAAACCTTTTCCGTTTCTTAAATTATTGCAATTTGAATAATATAGGTACAACTACCTGGACATTAACATTTTTTCCTCTTTGTTTACCTGGAACAAAGTTAACTTGTTTAACCGCTTTAGCTGCCGCTTCGTCGCATCCATACCCGATACCCTTAATTACCTCCGTTCTTACAACTTTTCCGGTAGAATCAATATACGCTTTTATATATACACGTCCCTCAATACCGTTTGCTTTTGCCTTGGAAGGATATACTATATTTTGCTGTATTACTTTTATACCACCAATCGGACTGGGCATATCTTCAACTACTACAAAAAAGGTTTCATCATCTTGTTGTTTATCTTCAAAATCCGATTTCAACTTTGCAAACCTAATTTCAGAATCTGCAATAACAACATCGCCGTTTGCTTTTGCATAATATATTTTTTCAACATCGGCATGCACTTTTACTTTTTTCCCGTTTAAAACAGCAGGCTTAAAATTTAATTTTTCAATATCGGGAAGAGCCGCTTTTAAAATTTCAGTCCCTTTGCTTAAATCCGTTTTCCCGTTTTTTTCTAACATATTAATAACTTCCCGATTTAACTTACCGTTAATAATTTTAACTTTATCAATTTTACCTTTTTCATTGATAAAAAATCTTACGGATAACGGATAATAAACATTTTCAGCCGAATTATCTTTTTTATGAATTTCTTTTATATACTTAGCAAAAGAAATAGGTTGCGGATTGTTTTGTTGCAACGGTTCCGCAAAAGTATCTACGGAATTAGCCGAATAATATTCAACTTCGTAATTGGGAATTATTTCAATCTTACTTTTTTCTTTACAACCGAAAACAATTGCAAGAGCAATAAAAAACATTATTGTTTTTTTCATATTTACCTCAACTTATTGGTTTTATTATTATCTGATTATTTACTTTGCCTTTTACTTCCACCGGCGGAAGAGAATTAAACATCATTTCCAACACTTTTTTTTGATAATTGATTTGTTGGATATTCGTTTGTAAATCTTTTTTATATTCCATTGTTTGCGAATAAACCATAATTGAAATTATTAATAATAGAATGGAAAAAGCATACCCGAACAGTGCAGGTAAATTAAAGAAAGAGTTCCCGTTTTTTGTCGTTCTACTAATTGTCGCCTCAAAAATATCTTCTTCCAAACTTGCCGGAAATTCTTCGAAAGTGTTTTTTATGTTTTCATTTAACATATTCATTTGTTTAAAATACTCCCGTGCCTCTTCCTTTTGAGAAAGATTTGTAAACAAAAACACTTCCTCGTTTTTATCAAGGTCGTTATCAAAGTATCTGTTAATTATCTCTCTTATTTTTTCGGAATCCATTTTGAAACCTTTTTTATTTAAAATTTTTGGAAAGTCTGCTAATCAATTTTTGTCTTGTTTTATACAATCTGCTTTTCACCAAATTTTCATCAATACCGGAAATTACGGCAATCTCTTTATAACTTAATCCGCCATATTCTTTTAACAGAAAGACTTCTTTTTGTTCAACAGAAATATTTTCAAGTTCATTAAATATCATTTTTTTTACTTCTTTTAATTCAAATTGCAAAACCGGATTTTCATCAGATGCTTTTTCAATTTCTGATAAATCTTCATTTACAAAATTTTTAGTATCAATCTTGTTTTTTCTGAAATAGGAATAGACTTCATTCCGCGCTGTTGTATAAATCCAATATTTTATACTCTCTTTTTTCTTTATCAACAAAATATTCTCGAATAATTTCGTAAAGATATTTTGCACCAAATCATCACAAAGCATTTTATTGCCAATCATCTTAAGAACATAATTATAAACACCCGTCTTATAACGATTATACGCAATTGTAAATTGCACTATGTTTTCAGAAGATTTTTTCACTTGTTTTTTTTGTTTATATAAGAGATGAATTACAGAGAAAAATGTTGCCTGATTTTTAAATTATTTTGCCGAAGAAATAACAAG
>Ga0256913_10000629_pt1 | contig 18374 bp, 19 predicted proteins | sample Axial_MatmetaG_FD_185970 | JGI IMG/M metagenome (GOLD analysis project Ga0256913, IMG submission 185970) | Deep-sea worm associated microbial mat communities from Axial Seamount, Juan de Fuca Ridge, Pacific Ocean - Axial_Mat | ecosystem: Environmental > Aquatic > Marine > Oceanic > Microbial... | reverse complement strand
ATGTGAAGTAATGTAGCTTTTTATAAATATATTACTCCCTACTAAGATCATATATCAGCTTTTTAGTCAATTTGGAAAATGCTAAATTCATGCTAGATACTATAGAAGTACTACTGCTATTTGTTGGAACCGTTGTACTAAATAGCCCCCCTTTTAGTTTGCCACTCTTCAATCTCTTGATCTCATAGTTGGCATCCAAATAGACTCTGTCCCCATAAGCTATAAATCTATTGATATTGACTTTGATTTTAATATCAGCCTGTTTTGACAGATCCCATGGATAGGCATATACTTTAGGGTTATTGAAACTCTTTTGGATAGTCGTTATCAACTGTTTTGTAAGTGAACTCTCCATATCCTCAATCCATTTGGCACTATCAAAATATCTTATCTCTGTTGATGATAGACCAATGGCAACTCTACCTTGTAGCATGTATTCGGGTAGGGATATCTTCTCTACACCTATAACTGCTGAATTTTTATTATAGTACTTTTTTATCATTTTTGGCTCTGTCAACATAAAGTATTGGCTCGAACTGCCACATCCCACAAAAAATAGTAGTAGTAAAATATATAATCTTTTCATATCAATCTCCAAATATTAGTGCATTAGGTTTTCTGTCTAATTTCTTCAATAGCCTCTGTGTATCTATTGAAGATTTATTGAGCTCTTTTAATGTCTGTGTCAACTGACTTGATAGTAGTGATTCATCGCCATTAGATCTTAATATATTGTCAAGTGACTTTAGACTTTTTTGTAGTTCTCTCATAGTTTTATTCAACTCTTTTGGTAATTTTTTGAACTCTCTACTCCCAAGCATCTTATTTACACTCTCTATAGTCTTGTTTAGATTGACCATGATCTGGTGTGTATTGTCTCTATTCTCCTTTAGTATCGTAGAGAAATTAGATATAGCATCATCTATAGAGACTATTAGGTCATTAAGAGGTAGTTTTTTGATAGAGTCTATTAGATCATTTAGATTATCTATAACCCCTATACTATCATCTGATATAGTGGGAAAAGTAGTATAGTCACCATAGTGCTTTATCTCTATAGTTTTATTTGATTCGATAAAATCAAGGTTTACATATAATAATCCAGTAATAGGATCATATTTTTGTAGTGATGCTCTCAACCCATCCCTGACAGCCTGTTCTAAATTCTCTTCACCTGTATGGTTAATATCCATGGGGTCGAAAAATATAGAAGTATCTATAGATATCAAAACTTCTCCACCTAGTTTATGAGTTTTGTTGTCATATCTATAGCTCAGATCTTTTACCTGCCCTATATTGAAATTGTCATATTTGACAGAGGCATCTCTTTTTAATTTTGCTGTAGATTGATTGAACTCCAAATAGTAATCCTTGATAGCTCTACCGCCTCTACCAATTTTCTCATCTGTAGCAACAGCACTATCACTATATAGCCTAAATATATAATCCTTCGGTACAATTCTATCTCTATCACTACCACTAGAAGAGAACTCAATACCTCCATGCATAATATGTGATATCGGTGCTATATTTAGATTTAGCTGACCATTGGAATAGTGTATATTAAAACTACTCTGTATCCAGAATTTTGTATCTGCATGTATATATGAGGCATAACTTTTATCTATATATACTATTACATCTACACTTTTTCCATCTATAGATATACTCACATGCTCTACATCTCCTACTTTTAGATTCTTGAAATAGACAGGTGTACCTTCGCTTACTCCATATGAAGAGATAGCATTAAGATGAAAATATATACCATCTTCATTGGATTTGAATGGATGTCTCAGACCTACAAATTTGCTCTTGTCCATTTTGGATTTTTTGCCACTCATCTCTATGTAGGTACCTGTAAAGATAGTATCTAATCCAGATATACCTCTCATACCTACCTCTGGCTTGACTATCCAGAATTTGGAATCATCATTGAGATAATCTATAGCTTCTTTATTGATCCTTGCTACTACTTTGACACCCTCGCCATTACTATTAATTGTTACTTTTTCTACTTTGCCTATAGATACATTTCTGTACTTTACTTGACTCTGTCCAGCTCTAAGACCCTCATTACTCTCAAATATTATAGTGATCTTTGGACCTAGCTCAGAAAAGTATTGAAATACTAACCATAGAGCTATAAGAATGGCTATTATAGGAACTATCCAGATAGATGTAACAAAATTAAATTTGGTAGACTCTCTGATATCTGGTATCTCTTCAGGCATTTAGTGGTTCTCCTTGATTAATTTTGTATCAAAAGTGTGTGCTGATAATAGTGTAAAAAACACTGATAGTGCAAAAGCTGTAGATGCTGTACCAGCTATGATCTTGACACTACTTAGATGAACTAATCCAGCCAATATACCCACTACAAATACATCTACCATAGACCAAGGTCCTATCAATTCTGTAAAATAGTATATTGTAAATTTATTGACTCTCTTGTCATGTCCTATAGGGTATTTTGCACTTACTAGTAGATATATTATCATCAAAAATTTTGTAATTGGTACAAATATAGATGCAACAAATATAATAGCCGAGATTGGATAGTCACCATGATCCCACAGCTCTATAACTCCGCCTATTATTGTACTATCAAACTTTTCTCCAAATTGATCTACTATCATCATAGGGTAAATATTTGCAGGTATATAAAAGATGATAGCTGTTATCAAGAAAGCCCAACTCTTCTCTGTAGGATTATTTCGGTGGTGATATATCTTTGATCCACATCTACGGCAGATATTATCTCTTTTTTTATCTACATTGGTAGCTTCACAGATAGGACATTTTATTAAGTTATTACTATCAATACTATACATACTATCTATCGATCTCCCTCTTGTTGCCATAATATATATTTTTTCTTAGTATCCAGAGTTCTCCTATGTGGATATTGCGACTTATATATATATTTATCAAAACAAATGCAAAAAGTGCCCAAAATGAGATACCTATATATATCTTAGCCATATCGAAAAGTTTGACGATAGAGACTAGGATGCTTACTAGGAAAATATCACTCATATGCCAAGGTTCTATATTGCCCAATAGAATCAATAGCTCCTTTGTCAATACTCTACCTCTCTTTAGTTTTAGTAGAGTAAAAGTAGATATATAGATGATAAATATCATTACAGGAAATATTATTATAAGGTATAGGATAAAGAGGCTTACAATATAATAGCCACTATCAAGAAGTGAAACTATCATAGATATAGTTGTGATAAAAGAGTCTGTTCCCAATATATTTATTTTGATAAGAGGAAAAATATTTGCAAGTATAAAGAGGACAAATCCTGCAATACTAAGTGCTAAACCTTGCTCTACCAATCTATCATTTTTGCGGTATAGAGCCATTTTACATCTGCTACATAGTGCCTTGGAACCATTTTTTATAGGTATCTTTCTATGTATGGTGTGACACTTGTGACATATAATATAGTTATCTAAATCATCTTCACTATCTAATTCTATTTTCATAGCTATAAGGATACCACAAATAACATCTATTATAAAAGAGGTAATATTCTCTCAATAAGATAAAATCATATAAATGGCATAATGCGGGTTTAATATAAAATGAAAGGATAACTATAATGAGTATGGATATTTTGATGAGTAGAAGTGGGGGTGTATGTGAATTGTGTGGTGCATCAGAGGAGTTGAGTATCTATGAGGTAGAGCCATCAGATGGTAGTGCAGAGCAATCTGTACTCTTATGTAATGTATGCAAAGATCAGATATTAAATCCAGATAGAGTAGATGAAAATCACTGGAGATGTCTCAATGATAGTATGTGGAGTCAAGAACCAGCAGTACAGGTAGTGGCATATCGTATGCTCAAGAGACTCAACAATCAAGATCTTTTAGGTATGCTATATCTTGATCCAGAGGTACAGGAGTGGGCAGATGCAGAAGATAATGATACTCCAGAGGATAGTGTAGAGGTAAAAGATAGTAACGGAACTACACTACAAGCAGGAGATAGTGTTACTATCATCAAAGATCTTGAAGTCAAAGGTGCAGGTTTTACAGCCAAGAGGGGTACAGTAGTCAAAAATATAGGACTCAATGGTATAGAGGGTCAGATAGAGGGTAGGGTAAATGGTACACGAATAGTACTATTGAGCAAATTTTTAAAAAAGGTATAAAGCTATAATTTGATAAGGATATAAAAATGCAAATAGATAATAACCAAGTTGATATAGATGGCACCTTGGTATCAATAGAGGATTTGGTCAAATCTTACAAAGATAGAGAATTGGATAGTAGTATAGTAAATAAGGCTGTAAAAAAGAGAAAAAATGAAAAAGACCTCAAGCCTTATCAAGCTGAATTGATCAAACTACAAAAACATTTGGAAGATACAAATAGAAAGATGATAATACTCTTTGAAGGGCGTGATGCTGCAGGAAAGGGTGGAACTATCCGTAGAGTTACACGCTATATGAATGAGAAGCACTACCGTATAGTAGCACTAGGCAAACCAACACAAGAGCAGAAAAATCAGTGGTTTTATCAAAAATATATAGCCCATTTTCCTAGAGGAGGAGAGATAGTACTATTTGATAGAAGTTGGTACAATAGAGCTATGGTAGAGCATGTATTTGAGTTTTGTACACCTAAGGAGTATGAAGATTTTATGAAAGGTGTTAAGGGATTTGAGAAAGATTTGACAAGACAGGGTATTATACTTGTCAAACTATATTTCTCTGTTACCAAAGATGAACAGGCCAAAAGGTTTGAGAGGAGAAAAACAGATCCGCTAAGACAGTGGAAACTTAGCGAGATAGATATGCAAGCACAAGATAGGTGGGATGATTTTACCAATACAAAGTATGAGATGATAAAAAGAACACATACTCATAATGCACCTTGGAGAATTATACGATCTAATGATAAGCAGAAAGCTAGACTAGAGGCTATAAAAGTTATACTAAACTCAATAGATTATGCCAATCGTGATAAAACACTAGATTATGTTACAGATCATAAGATAGTTATATCGGGTGCTAGGGAGATAGAGATTATGGATGCTCAAAGAAGTGGAAGTGGTAAATTTATAGGGTAGCTATATAGATAAATATTCTATCAAATTATCCATGACTAATATAATAGGTATAAATAATAGAGTACTTAGTAGTATCAGTGTGGTGACATCTTTTGGACGACAATTATATAGTGAAGCTAGATTGATATTGGCGATTGCTAAAGGAGTCATCATCTCCATTACTATAATAGCTTGTACAAAGCTAGATAGTGTGCTCATACTCAATATTACGATGGATAGTAGAGGAATTATGATAAATTTTTGACTTAATGTGGAGACTAAAAGTTTATAATTTATCTCATATATTTTTAACCCATATAGGAAAGTACCCAATAGAAATAGTTGTAAAACTATGCCTCCATATGCCCCCATTTTAAAAAACTCTCTAACTTGATCTGGTAAATATAGATCATTAATATTTATCAAAATAGCTACTACTGATGCAGGTATAATGGGTATCTTTACTATATTTAGTAGTGATTTGGATATGCTTAGAGATCCTCTAGAGTAGATATAGACACCTATAATATATACTACAAATATATTGGCTATATTGATAAGAGTTGTATATATAACACTCTCCTCTCCAAATAGTGCCAAACCCAATGGTATACCTATGTTTCCTGTATTTCCAACAAATCCAGCTATAGAAAATATAGCTCTATGCTTTTTATCATCAAATATATATTTTGATATAAATATAGTAGGTATAAGAAGTATAAAGATAATACCTAAATATATAATAGGTATAAATATATGTTCGCTATGTAGTTTGGTTGTGCTAAATCCCCATATTGTCACAAATGGCTGCAAGAAATAGACAGAAAGTAGTGTAAGAGTCTTCTCATTCATATCTGATTTGAATACTCTCTTTCCTATATATCCAAGTAGTATAAATATGTATACAAACATAATTGAGGTCAATGTAGTTATCATGGATGTTATTTTAACAAAATTTCTTTAACAATCCAGGTTATTATTATCTTCTATCTAATGTATTATTTTGGTTTAATCTACTATTATATCAGATATAGTTGTTAATATATCACAAAAGAGAGAGTAATGTTTGATAAAAGTATAGATACAAAAGCGGGATTTGTAGCAGTAGTAGGCCGCCCAAATGCAGGGAAAAGTAGACTTCTTAACCACTTAGTAGGTGAAAAGTTGGCAATGGTATCCAAAAAAGCACAAGCTACTAGAAAAAGAATGAATATTATAGTGATGCATAAAAATAGTCAAATTATATTTGTAGATACACCAGGTATTCACAAAAAAGAGAGACTGCTCAATCAATTTATGTTGGATGAGGCACTTAAAGCTATGGGAGATAGTGATCTTATACTCTTTTTAGCACCTGCTACAGATAAACTTACAGAGTATGAGAAGTTTTTGGCTCTACCACAGTCAAAAAATTTGAAACATATTATATTGCTTACAAAAATTGATCATGTAAAACAAGGTGATTTGCTAAGTAAATTGGGAGAGTATCAGAAGTATCAAGATAGATTTGAAGCTATTATACCGTTCTCTGTCAACAAAAAGGTAGGTAAAGTACAACTATTAGATGAGATATCAAACTATTTGCCAACTTCACCATTTTTATATGATACTGAGATATTGACTACTGATAATATTCGTGACATATATAAAGAGCTTATAAGAGAAGCAATTTTTGAGAATCTAAGTGATGAGATACCATATGAGAGTGATGTAACTATAGAGAAGATAGAAGAGAGTGACCATATGGATAGAATCTATGCCACTATAGTAGTAGAAAAAGAGACTCAAAAAGGAATAATAGTAGGTAATAGAGGAGAGACTATCAAGAGAGTAGGAAAGAGTGCTAGAGAGGAGATAGAACTCTTTAGCGGGAAAAAAATATATCTCAATCTATTTGTATCTGTAAAAAAGGGATGGAGTAAAGATCGAGAATCCTTAGAGGAGTTTGGATATATTATATAGAATTCCTATGCTTTAGTAAGAAAATTAAGTTAGATAAGATAGTTTTAATATTATAACATATATAATTGGTATAGTTGGAAAATGAGGGGATAAATTAAGTTATGAATGATAAAAAATCAAAGATCAAAAGTATTGTAACTATTGATGCTTATGAGGATAGATACTATATACTAAAAGGTCAAAAATTTAAATCTATGAATAGTTTGTCTTTTAGTAATTCAAATTTTGTTTCAGCATTTATAAGCAATAGTGATATTATATCCACAACAGTAGAGATAAGCCGTAGTATACCTGTTGATGATGATATAATGGAGATCAAAGCATATGAAGAGTTAGGATTGGATCAGGCTGTAGAGTATCTAATCAGATATTTTGAGAGAGAGAGTGAAGGGGATATGCAACTCTTTGATATATTTGTCATAGAGCAAGAGCTTTTAGAAAAGACCTTTACTCCTATCATTAAAGAGACAAAATTCATAGATCTCCTTATACCTACTCCAATGTTATTTAAAGCTGTATATGATAGAGAGATACTAAGCAGTTCGGGAGTCCACTGTTTTGTATATTTTGCTAAAAATGATGCATTTATTACATTCTATAAAGATGGTCAATATCTATATGCAAAATCGATCGAGTATTCACTAGATCACATATATGATAAATATTGTGAATTGAGTGGTGATAGAGTTGATGAGATAGAGTTTTTTAAGATACTAGAGTCAGAGGGACTAAAGACAATCCACGCAGACTATCAACAGAATCTAATGAAGCTATTTGGTGATATATTTATTACTATTAACGATATCGTTATCTATGCGAAGAGGGCATTTGATTTGCCAACAATTGATCAGATGTTTATGGGTAGCTCGAAAGGTACTATTATAGGACTTGATGAGTATAGTCAAAACTATCTAGGATTACAATCTTCAGAACTCAATTTTAATTTCAATCTAGAGAATGATGATTGGTATACTGACCAACTTCAAATGATGTTGGCAATTACTGCTATGGAGTATATGGAAGATAGTGATAGTGCTGTTAACCTTACAGTATTTGAGAGGGCACCTGTATTCTATAAGAGGACAAGTGGACAGTTCATCATAGCAACATCTCTATCGATTTTGGTTGGTGTATCATATCCATTGGTATATCTGATAGGGTCATATATGAATGATGCTACAAATATGGTCTTAGCATCAAATGAGGTAAAATTAAATGAAGAGTCTGAGAGATATAAGAAGATATTGGGGCAGAAAAAGAAGGAGATCAGTGAACTTGATAAGGTGATTGATGAGTTGGCAAAAAAGTATCATGCAAAAGAGAAGACTCTGATATCAATCTACAATAAAAAGGTCAAATATAGTTTGAAATCGGAGTTACTATACTCATTTTCAAAAGATATTAGAAAATTTAAAGTAAATACAAATGTTATAACTAGTGAAGGTAATAATTTTACATTTTCTCTATTGAGTAAAGATGATAAAGAGATAACAAGACTTATCAAGCATATTTCTAAAACACATTTTGATATGATCAATGCAATAGATATAGAGGTAATTTCTCGTGAAGATGATGACAAATACTATAACGGAGTACTAAAGGTTGATTTGAAATGAAATTTATAGCAGATGAATTGGAGAAGATGGACAAATACTTCTCTACAAAAAAAGAGAGTGAAAAGTGGTTCATGATCTTAGGTGTAGCTGGATTGATCACTATGATGGCTTATAGTTATCTACTCCCATACTCTGAAGGTCTCTATGAGGTCAGTGAGGCAGAGAAGAACCGTCTAAATAAAAGTATAGCAGAGAAAAATGCTTATCTTAACTCTATTACAATAGGTGGTGATAGAAATTACTATATAAAACAGTTTGATAGAGATATAAAAAACAAAAAGAACCGTACAGTACTTCTCAAAAGAAAAATTGATTATATTAACAAAAGTCTTAATAAATTGTCTCCTATGCTTTTCAACCAAAAAAGTTGGGCTGTATTTTTGAACTCAATAGCAGAAAATGCAAGAACAAATAATATAAAGATAAATTTTATAAAAAATAAATATACTGATACTCAGGGTAGTTTTGGGCATGTACTTGAGGTGGAGATCAAGAGTTCAGGTGATTTTAAAGATATGGTTAAATTCTTGAATGTACTAGAGCAAAATACACTAGTAACAGATATATATAGTAGTAGACTTATGGGTAGTGATGAGGGTATAACTTCTGACATCAATATATCAGTATGGGGGATTAACCACTAATGAAAAGATTAATTATAAATGCTCTATTATCTACTATTTTTTTGTATGCGGATGTTGCAACAGATGAGATAGATAAGATGATAATGAAGATAAAAGCACCTAGGCAGGGTATAGACCTGAAAGAGTTGTCAGCAACTCTAAATCCATTTGTTGCCATAAATCAAAATGATGTAAATGAGACTATTGTTTTTGCACCAAAAAAGAAGTATACAAAGATGTTGCTTGGTGGCATTATGAATAAGAGAGCTTTTATCAATGATACATGGTATAGAGAGGGAGATGATGTTTCAGATTATATATTGAAACATATAGGAATAAATGGTGTTGTTCTTGTAAAAGATAAACAGATAAAAAAACTTTTTTTACATGAGAAACAAGAGAATATTATTATAATGAAGGATGGTGAATAATGAAAATTCAAAAAAGATGGAGAGAGATGACTTTATTGTATATAATTATATTGATCTTTCCAATAGTTGTAAATGCTGGAGCTTGTACAAACAAACTTTTTACTGTGACTATAGATAGTAAATTATCGATTGGTGATGCTATTGAAAATTTGGCAGATACTTGTGACCTCACTGTAGTGGTTAAGGATAGTTGGGCATCAAGAAAACTAAATCAAAAGCTATATTTTGTAAAGTTGAAAAATACTACACTTACTGGCTTTTTGGATACAGTATTAAAAGATAACAATATACACTATAAGTTGATAGGTAATAAGTTGTTGATATCTTATCTGACAACAAAAACATTTAGAGTTCACTATATCTCAGGACAGAGGACAGGGAAGAGTAAATCAAATGTAATCATATCAGACTCTACCAACTCAGCAGCAACTGCTGCGGGTGGAAGTAGTAGTGCTGGTACAGAGACTGGGATGTCTATAGAGAATACAGATGAGTTTGCTTTCTGGTCAACTATATCTGATGATATTCAAAGAGTATTGAGTGGTGTTGCAGATGATGGTATGCACTATACAAAAGCTGGTGATTCATGGATAGGACCTGATGGTAAAAAGTGGGAGTATAATCCACTTCTGCCTATTATCAATCCTGCAGCGGGAATGATTACTGTGACAGGTACAGACAAACAATTAGCTAGAGTTTCACAATATATAGAGACTCTTAAAAAACAGCTAAAGACACAAGTTCTTATAGATGTGAGGATATTGACTGTTACTTTTGATGATAGTACTACTACAGGTGTGGATTGGAATCAACTATATAAACTACAAAACTTTACTATCAACTCATATGCAATGGCTCAGAAGAATGTATCCCAATTTACATCATCTGCGGATGGTATATTGCCCACAGAATTTGCAGAGGGTACAACTCCAACTACAGCTAATGTTACTGATGTCTCAAGTACTGCAACAGTAACAGATGTGATCAAGTTTCTCTCTACGCAAGGAGATGTCAAAGCAGTATCTAGCCCAAGGGTGATGACTCTCAATAACCAACCTGCAATGATAAGTGTAGGTAAAGAGCTCTACTATAAGATCAAATCAAGCACTATATTGTCAGGTGGTAGTACTGGTGGTACAAGTGGTGCTGCTGAGGGTGAATCAGTAGGTTCTGTATTTGCTGGTGTATTATTGGATATCACTCCAGAGATAGGAAACAACAATATTATTACGCTCAAGATAAATCCATCTATTACAGATACACTTGAGCCTATATCTGGACAAGCAGGAGCTAGAGATATACCACCAGATATGATCAAGAGGCAGTTGTCATCTGTGATTAAAGTAAAAGATGGTCATCATGCCATACTTGGTGGTTTGATTACTAGTCAATCTGGTATGAAGGTAGATAAGGTACCTCTATTGGGTGATCTACCTCTATTTGAGTATGCATTTAAGAGGGAAGAGAAGATAGACAAGGTGATAGAGTTAGTGATAATAGTAACACCACATATAGTCAAGAACTCTAAAGATTTATCATTAAGAGATTTGGGGTATAAGAGAGTCAATGGAAAGTAGATATACAGCAGTAAAAAATGTATTTATAGACTCTATAGATGTTGATGACTATATCAACCTAGAGTCATCTATGAAAGCTTATGATCAGCTCTTCCAAAGTATTGAGAAGGAGCTTAAGATGATACTACTCTTTGGTCGTCCTGGTACAGGTAAGAGTATACTATTAAATCGTCTATATCATAGAAATAAGTATCAAAAAGATCTGCACTATTTTGCAACTCCTATCACTAATGAAAAAGAGTTTTTAAGTAAACTCTTTAAAATTATTACAAAAAAAGATTTACCACAAAATACTTTAGTGAACTTCTCTACTCTTGTTGATTATTGTAGAAGCATAAGAGGTGAAAGAGAGATAATTATACTCCTTGATGAAGCACAAATGTACTCTAAAGATACTATGGAGATGATAAGATTGTTAGCTGATACAAGGACTATAAAATTTGTAGTATCACTACATAAAACAGAAGATGAAGATTTGATAGCAAAAGAGCATTTTCAATCTAGAATATGGGAAGTTATCGAGCTTCATAATGGTAGTCTTGATGATATACAGACATATGTGCATAAAAAACTTTTAAAAAAGAACTTTTTTGAACTGGCAAATATGATAAAAAAAAGACATATTAAAATGATATATAGATTGACTAAAGGTAACTATAGAGAGGCAAATAAACTTCTATTTACTATTTTTGAACTCTATGAGCATTATGATAGTAATGACAAATCAAAGATTAACTATAGTAAATTTTCTACAAAGATACTTGAGATGGCAGGTATAAAATTGAGGTATATAGATGTATGATGTAGATGACTTAGAAAATAGATGGAAGATATATAGATCAAGGAAGCGTTATGCTTGGTATATCTTTATAATTGTTGAGCTCTTGGTTGCTATATATATAGTAAATATCTCAAAAATAAATAGTAGAGTTGTAAAGTATATAAAAGATAATAATTTAACTCATGTATTTGATTTTTCCAAAAAAGATACCACTTTGATGGATAAAAAAGATGATACAAATGGAAGTTTGAAAAAAGAGAAAGATATAAAAATAGAAGATTCAGATCTTCAGAGAGATATAGATAAAGAGCATAAGAGAAAATATCTCAAGATAGAGTTGACTGATAAGTATTCAAAAAAAGTTGAAACAGATAGTATGGATTCAGATGAAGATAATAGTATATATTTTGATGATCTACAGATGATAAGAGATATTAAAATAAAATTTTCTAAAAATAAAGATTATAAAGATTCTCTACGACTTGCTGAGATATACTATAGAGATGGTCAATATACAGAGTCAGAAAAATGGGCTCTTATCACAAATAATCTCAATAGTGATATAGAGGAGGGTTGGCTAATTTTTGTCAAATCCAAGATGAAAATGGGTGATTATGAAGAGGCTCAAGAGGTTCTAGATGTTTATATAAAGAAGACAAACTCTAAAGAGGCAAAAAAATTACTTGATGAGATCAAGAGAGATAAATTTTGATAATTTATTAGATAATAGTGCTTTTTATATAGTAAAAGAATGATATACTAATTTTATAGTATTTACAAGTAGTTATTGGAGGGTCGTAATTAATGGTTAAACTTATTCAAATGATGCTGAGTGAAAAACTTATAACAAAAGATGCCATTTCAAAATTGGTTAAGAGTAGACCTCCCAAAAAAGTATCTTTTAGTAATCTTGTCAAAGAGAAGATGATAGATTTACATGTCGTAGAATCCTATCTAGCTAAGATGATAAGGCAAGGGGTTATTACGCTTGATCATCTAGAGACGATTGAGGGTATAAATATTGTACCTATATTAAAAATTGTTGCTAAAGAGCTAAATAATCAATATATTGATCTAGATGATATAGAGATAGATATGCATCTATTTAGTAAATTGCCATATAAGCAACTTATAAAATATAATGCAATGCCTATAGAGGAGACTGATCTAAATATACTCGTTGCATTTGGTGATGCTCTTGATATGGAGGCACGAGATGCTCTACAGAGGATATTTCCTAAAAAGCCTATAAATGTAGCCATAGCAAAGCCATCCCAAATAAGAAAACATCTACAGCAGTTAGAGATCAATGAGAGTGTAAAGGGTCTCATTGATGAGATAAGAAAGGATCTAAGACAGTCCAATAGTGATGGTCAAGATGATGAATCCCCAGCAGTTTTGAAACTAATAGAGATAATTCTAAAATCAGCTATTGTATCGAGAGCAAGTGATATACATATTGAGGCAACAGAGAAGAGTTGTATAGTTCGTGACCGTATAGATGGTATGCTCAAGCAGAGTTTTATGTTTGACAAAGATATATTTGCACCACTATCATCTCGTATGAAGCTACTATCAAATCTTGATATTGCAGAGAAGAGAAAACCGCAAGATGGCAGATTTAGTACTACAGTGGCAGGTAGAGATTTTGACTTTAGGGTATCTACCTTGCCCACACTCTTTGGTGAATCTATAGTTATGAGGATTTTGGACAAATCAAAAGTTATGATCAGGCTAGAGGATGCTGGTATGAGTACTCTTAACTACAATAAATTTTCAGAGGCTATAAAAGCTCCATATGGTATAGTTCTGGTGACGGGACCAACAGGTAGTGGTAAGACAACAACCCTATATGGTGCTCTAAATGCTATTCGTGATGTTAAAGATAAGACTATTACAGTCGAAGATCCAGTAGAGTATCAGATGGCAGGTATACAGCAAGTTCAAGTCAATAGAAGTGCAGGTTTGGGATTTTCAGAAGCCTTAAGATCTATACTTAGACAAGATCCAGACAAAGTAATGATTGGTGAGATTAGGGATCAAGAGACATTAAGGATAGCTATACAAGCAGCCTTGACAGGTCACTTGGTCTTATCAACACTACACACAAATGATTCTATATCAGCTGTAAGTAGGATTTTGGATATGGGTATAGAGCCATATTTGGTTAGTGGTGCTTTGATTGGTATACAGGCTCAAAGATTGGTTCGTAAGATATGTCCATATTGCAAAAAAGAGACAACTATAGCTGAAAGTCTTATGAGTGAAATCAAAGAGTATCTACCTGAAAATCCAATATTTTATAAAGGTGAGGGGTGCAAAGAGTGTCAGCACTCAGGATATAGTGGACGAGAGATGATATCAGAAGTTTTTCCTATCTCAGATACCCTCTCTAGGATGATTGCAAAAGGTGCTTCAAAAGAGGAGATGACGAAACAGGCTGTGCAGGAGGGATTTGTCTCTATGTTTGAAGATGGTATCCTTAAGGCATTGGAGGGGAATACAACTATAGATGAAGTCTTTAGAGTTGCGAGGTTATAATGGGCTATTTTAATGTTACTATTATAGAAAAAGGTAAAAAGAGCATAGAGTTGCTCCAGGCAGAAAACAAGATAGATGCTGTTCAAGTGGCTAAATCAAAATTTCCACATGCAATGGTAACAAAAGCTATAGAGACATCTCCACCCTTGGATGCAGTTATCCAAAATTTTACCAAAAATTTTCAAAAATCTATGAAAAAAGATATACCTGTTCCAGATAAGATATCTACTATTAGGCAGATAGCAGTTATGACTGATGCTGGTATAGCTATCAATGATACTCTAGCAGATGTTGCAGAGAATACAGAGAATAAAGAGCTCAAAGAGATATATGGTATTGTAGCAAATGATATAAATTCAGGTAAAAGTCTATCTGACTCTATGTCGCAATTTGGTGAGCAGTTTGGTCATGTAGCTGTAGCTATGACAGATTTGGGAGAGAGGACAGGTAATATATCTGGAGCATACCATAAGTTGGCAGATATTATGGAAGACCTTAGAGACAATATGGCAAAATTCAAAAAGGGTATTCGATCTCCACTCATCACACTAACAGCTATGGGTATAGCTTTTACTATATTGATAATGGTAGTTGTACCAAAATTTAAAGAGATATTTGATAAATTTGAGACAGCTCTTCCTGTACCTACTCAGATACTATTGGCACTAGAGCATCTATTTAGCAACTATGGCTTATACATGCTAGGTGGGATTTTTGGCTCTATAAAGCTTGTCAAATATTTGTATAAAAACAATAAAGATTTTAAGCTAAAATTGGATCAGATGATGATACATCCTAAATTTTATCTTATCAATAAAGTTATCTTCCTCTCAACAATGCATAAGTATACACTTGTATTTGGAGAGCTTGTAAAGGCAGGTATACCTGTGGCAGAAGCACTAGATACAGCAGTAGGAATGATAGACAATTTAGCGATAAAGCAAAATCTTGAGACAGTAAATGCAAATATAGGTAGAGGTATGAGTCTTGCAGAGGCATTTGATAAGACAGGGCTTTTTGAGAATATGCTTTTGCAGATGATAAAGGCTGGTGAAGCTGGTGGTCAACTAGATGCTATGCTAGATAAAGTTACAGAGTATTATAATATGAAATTTCAAGATATTATAGATAACTTATCTACATATATTGAACCTATTATGATGTTCTTTATTGCAGGTCTTGTGCTATTGATGGCACTTGGTATATTTATGCCTATGTGGGATCTAGGAAGAGCAGCTAATGGTTAGATCTAAGTTGTTTATTGGAAATTGTAAAATTAGTATAAGTCATTATAGTGTGAGCATTTACAAATAATTACTGATTGACCTTTTGGTCAGACTCAAATTTTTGTAATGCCTAAAATAGAACTACTTTATGCTATTTTCACAATTCTAATGCATAATTTGGGTTAAAGTAATAAAATGAAGGATATATATAGAGATGCAAGAGGGTTTTTTAAGAGAACAGAGGGTATTAGAGAGTGATCTTAGCTCTGATGGTTCACACAAAAATAGTATAGATTTTCTTATAGATTGGTTTCGTAAACGATCTATATTTGTATTATCTTATGGTACAGGGTGTGGAGCGATAGAGATGCCTCCTACTTTTACTAGTAGATATGATGCCGAGAGGTTAGGCATCAGAGGTGCAGCTACACCTAGACAAGCAGATGTTATTATAGTATCTGGCTACTGCTCATACAAGACACTTAGACGCATTATTCGTACATATGAGCAGATGTCCAATCCAAAATATATATTGGCTCTAGGTTCATGTACAATCAATGGTGGGATGTATTGGGACTCATATAATACTATCAAAAAATTAGAAGATTATCTGCCTGTTGATATCTATGTAAATGGATGTATGCCTAGACCTGAGAGTATACTAGAGGGGTTTATAGCACTACAGAGAGATATAGGTAATGGCAAAGCCTCATCATGGCAAAAGTATCAAGAAAATTATGAGTTTTATCGTAAAAACCAAGAGGCTGTATTGGGTGAGAAGATAGCACCAGCTTATGATGCCAACTGGTATCTATATGATGGAGGTCTATAGTGTATAGTGAGATAAAAAATCGCTTTGCTACTAGTGATGTAGAGGTGAAGAGAGATGACCTTGCTAAAGTAGTAGTAGATAGACACCGTCTCTTTGATCTTATATCAATGCTAGGTAGAGAGTATGGTTATATCACCTTGAGTGCTATAACATGTACTGATTGGATAGAGGATGACCATTTTGTATTGAGTTATATGTTGGTACGAGAAGACCGCAAACATAATATGATGATACAGAGTATGATAGGTAGAGATGAGCCACATATTGAGTCTCTAGTGGGTAGCTTCAAACAAGCTCAAATAATGGAGAGAGATCTGCATGAGATGTATGGTATAGATTTTGTAGGTAATGATAATTTAGTAGAGCTGAGCCTTGAAAATTGGATCTATACTCCACCTTTGAGAAGAGAGTTTGATACACTAGAGTTCGTCAATAATCACCTCACATTCAGAGATGGAAGAGATGATAATATGGATGTCAAAAAAGAGATGAAGAGGCTTAGAGCATTGAAAAAAGCACAAAAAGAGGCAGCCAAAAAGGCAAAAGAGGAGTCATCAGATGTCAAACAATAGACATATCACTATCTTTCATGGTCCTCAACACCCGGGTATCACTGGCAATATGTCTATAGAGCTAGATCTCATAGGTGAAACTATCCAGAGAGCTACTACACATGTAGGGTATCTTCATAGAGGATTTGAGAAGCTTGTAGAGAGACGAACAGTAATACAAGCATTTACTATAGTCTGTCGTATCTGTGTGCCAGAGCCAGACCCAAATGAGATCAACTTCGCTATGGCTGTAGAGGAGTTGGCAGGATTGGAAGTGAGCGATAGGGCTACATATATCAGAACGATGGTCTTGGAGCTATCAAGACTTGCTGCACAGTGTTTATGGCTCTCAGGTCAGAGTGGCTCTATAGGATTGTATGCTGTTGGTCAATGGGCTATGGCAGATAGGGATCTTATACTAGATCTATTTGAAGAGTTGACAGGTGGTAGAGTTTATCATATGTATATATACCCTGGTGGTGTGAGACGCGATCTACCCGAAGGTTTTTTAGATAGAGTACAGAAGGTACTATCTCACTTCAAAAAACGGCTCAAAGAGTATGATGATATCTTTATCAATAACGCATCTTTCAAAGCTAGAGCCAAAGGTGTAGGTGTGATAGATAGAGATGATTGTATCAAAAATGGCTATGTGGGGCAGGTAGTTAGAGGTTGTGGTATAGAGGCTGATGTACGAAGAGATAGACCATATCTCATATATGATAAGTTGGATTTTGAAATACCTACCCAAGATGGGGGTGATGTTTATGCTAGAGCATTGGTTAGAAGAGCAGAGATGGATCAGAGTATTTATATCTTAGAACAGCTAATAGCCGACATGCCAAAGGGTGAAATCATGACAAAGATACCAACCCACCGTAAATTTAAACTACCCAAAGATGATACTTGGGTAAGTGTAGAGAGTGCTAGGGGTGAGTTTAGTTACTACATGGCTGGTGATGGTAGTGAGCATATCAGACGAATGCAGGTGAGAGGTCCATCTCTAGTACATGCTTTTACACTACTAGAAGATATGTTAGTAGGTGCAGAACTTAGTGATGTGGCACTCATCATGAACTCTTTGGGTATATGTCCACCAGAGATAGAGAGATAGGAGAGATTATGAAGTGGAGTATTGATATAGGTGGAGTTTTGTCACCACTTACTAT
>Ga0256913_10000628_pt1 | contig 18377 bp, 15 predicted proteins | sample Axial_MatmetaG_FD_185970 | JGI IMG/M metagenome (GOLD analysis project Ga0256913, IMG submission 185970) | Deep-sea worm associated microbial mat communities from Axial Seamount, Juan de Fuca Ridge, Pacific Ocean - Axial_Mat | ecosystem: Environmental > Aquatic > Marine > Oceanic > Microbial... | reverse complement strand
CTACATATTTTAAAAGCGCAATTGCATTTTTTGTTGTTGCAATACCCGGGTATATTTTGTAGTTGAAAGATAACCCGTGGTCGCAAACTTTTTCTCTGAAATGATAATTTGAATATATCCTTTTTAATTTTTCACATAATTGCAAATCGTGTGTGGCAACAAGGTTAAAGTCTTTTCCGTTGGCTAAGTAGTATAATACTTCTATGGAAATCGCCAACCGTTCGGAAGAATTTGTGCCGCGAAATATTTCGTCTAAAATGAACAGATGAATAATATTGGTTTTTGATGCTTTTATAAGTCTTTGAATCGACTCTACTTCCGCAAGGTAATAACTTTTTCCCTTCACAAGATTATCTTCTCTGCTTATTGACGAAATCACTTTAACGAACGGGGCTTTGTAGCTTTTAGCCAAGCATGTATTAATTGTTTGAGCAAGAAGAGCATTAACCCCCACTGTTTTTAAAAAGGTTGTTTTGCCCGCCATATTGGAACCGGTGATAATTATATTTTTATTGTTAAATTCAAACGTATTTGTAACAGGCTTGGTAAGTAAAGGATTATATATATCCGTTAGGATATAGTTCGTATTCTCTTCGTTGAATAAAGGTCGGCAGAACGTTTTATAATTAGAACGGAAAGAAGCAACGGAAATCAATGCATCTAAATAACCTACCGTTTCATAAATTTTTTTCAATTTGCCTATGTGTTTTTCTATTCTGTTAACGGCAGAATAAAAGCCTGATATATCCCACATAAAATAAATATTCAAATATTCTATCAGCCCCAATTCGTCTTTAAATTGTAAAGTAAATATCTTTTTTGCAATTATTCTTGTCTCTTCCAGGCTTTTTAACAGAACTTCACGAATATCTTTTAATTCATTAAACTTAAGTGAGGAAATCTTTTCGGCTGCACTAATCAAAATGCCAAGATATTGAAACGAATGAATATACACATCAATTTTCCGCTTTTCGTAAAAGCGTATTATTAAATTAATGGTGAAAACAACTATAAGTATACCGTAATGTATTAGTTGAAACAAAACAAGTAAAAGGAGAAGAATGGAAACGAAGCTTATTACGGGGAAAATTTTTGCATAGCTTGGTTTATCGGGAAGTGTTTTCCAAAGAGAATAGGGTAAATATTTGGAGTTTTCATCTTCCAGCCTTTGAATTGCAAGTTGTATTTCTTCTCGCAAACCGGGATTCGTCGAAAAATCGGTAATCAGTTTTTCGCGTTTGTCTAAAATCTCTTTTTTGAATACCGGATGTCGTAATAAGTAAAACAGATATTGAGCGCCGCATGGTGTAGAAGAGCGATCTATTAATGAAAATATTTTATCGAAATTTAAGTCATACCAAGTGTTTTCATCAATAGTGTAAGTATGGTCAAGTAAAGGGGTTTTGTTCAGTTCAAAAAACATTTTTACGGATGCTTCGTCACGTATGTTTTCCGGAATTTTCCCCCAACTGTTTCTAAGTTGCTTTAATTTTTTGTCTCTTTTTTTTCGTTGTATAAATAGCGATAAAACTGCTGCAAGAAAAACAAAAGAGCCCGTAATAATAATACCCATTATGATTTCACCTTTAATTTTACAGACAAACGGGAGAATGGTGTTCTAAAATCAAGTTTTACAACAAAATGCGGTTTTGTAAATTACAATTTTAGACACTGATAAAGAAAACAAATAATAGAAAAAAACACTGCTCAAAACTTCAATGAGTTCTTCATCCATATAAAGATTAGAATAAAATTTCCGCTGTACGTAAAGCTCGCGGAAATTGGCTTTTGAGTCCTTCCCTTGTTGCTATGGCGCTTCCCAAAATTTCTCCGTTATATTTAACAACTTTGCGTCCTTTCGGCTCAATATCCGTAAATGTTTTTATTGTACTGCCGGAGAGGTAAATTTTTAATTCTTCCTTTGATGATAATTCTACAATGTTTTTGGTTATCTCTTTTTGCAATGCTTGAGCACCGAGTGTATGCAAAACAATTTGTCCGTGCTTATCCAGCTTGCCCAACTTCAAACCGCTTCTTGCAAATATTGAAAGATTGTCGGCAAACCATCTTGAATTAATAAATTGAAACTCGTTTTTTTTGAAAAGATATTTATAGTTTTGCAACACTTTAATATCGATACCGTACCAATCGGATAATTCTTCTATGTAAGGCTTGATGTTTTTGTTTTTCCAATTTATAAAAGTTAATTCCGCTCTTTTTATTTCCGCTTTTTTTGAAGGAATAGTTTCGCCGGTTTTGATAAATTTGGCGATAAAAAAACCTTCCGAGTTTACTTCCCATGGAATTATTCTGCGTGTTTTTGCAACGGCGGGGTTAAGTTTTACGCCCATATATTCTGTAAATCCGGGATGCGATTTTACAGGAAGTTCAATGTCCACAAGCTCAACGGGATATTTCTTTAATATTTTATCTACAATTAATTCGTTCTCTTCAAATGTTAAAGTACATGTGGAGTAAACAATTTCCGCCCCTATTTTTGCCGATTTAATTCCGCTTACCAAAAGTTTAAATTGAGTGTCGCTTAATGCCACCGCGTGATTAACACTCCACCAATTACTTACCTCTTGTTTTTTCTGTACAATTCCAAGCCCGGTACACGGGGCATCAATTAATATTTTGTCAAAATAGTTGTTAAAATATTTACTGATTAATTCCCCTTTGCTTGTAAGCATTCCGGCATTAAGAATATTTAATTTATCCAAATTGTGAGCAAGGGCTTTTGTTCTGCCTATGCTCGGTTCGTTAACATAAAGCGTGCCGTTGTTTTCCATCAATTCCGAAAGCTGCGTGGCTTTGGAGCCGGGTGCGGCACACAAATCGATTGTTCTGTTTTCCGATGTCGGATTTAAAACCAATGGAGGAATCATGGAAGAGAGAGATTGTATGTAATATTTGCCCAAAGCATGTTCAAGGGTTTTTCCTATTATATCGCTTCCGGCTAATACCGAGTATGCATTTGGAACGTTTTCAACCTTTGCCAACTTAATTCCGTAATTTTTTAATTTTGAAGTTATTATTTTCTGTTCCTCCGTATTGCCGGGTATTCTTACATAAGGAATATAATCCGTAGTAATAAAGGTTCTGTATTTTTCAAGAAACTCCTCCCCAAACAGAGAGCGAATATATTCCGAAATGTTTTCACTTAATTCAATCATTTTAATATCGCTGTAAATTTAGTGCGCTGAAAATTTGATTTGAGATTTTTAAAAAATCACCGGCGGGCAACTTTTTTTTCAAATCCGTTTTAATATCTTTTATCAACAAATCCAATTGTAATTCGTATTCCTTAACAATCAAGCTTAATTTGTCTGTGTCAAGCGGTTTGTTTACGTTCTCGGGTTTTGTTCTGTTTGCGTAAAGGATAAATTTAATAAAATTATAATCGTCTGTTTGTATTACCGGATTTCCTTGTAAATCAAGCAATTCGTAATGGCCAAACAATTCCGACCCGAGAACAACAATCCCGGGCATATTAAATCTTTCCGTTTCCATTCCTTCAACAAAATCGGAAGGGAAATCGGGCAAACGTTTTTCCGCAGTTTCAATCCACCGGTTTATAAAATCTTTTTCCGTCATATTAATCCTTTAACTTTTGAGCGAACATTCTAATTACGTAACCTTCACCTTGATGGGCTTCTCCTTCGCTTAACAAAACCTTTTTATATTCCAATTCTAAAAAGTTAAAGTTGCTGTAATAGTCTTGTAATTCTTCGATAGTATAAAGCGAGTCTTTGTTCCGTGGTCCGCCGGTAATAAGTTTTAATTGTTCATTACTGAAACACTCCAAGATAACATACCCTTTTGTTTTTAAGGCGTTTGCAAGTTTTGTGTGAACAAGACGTTTGTTTTCTCCGTTAAAATGAAGGAATGTTATTCCGAGCACATCGAATTTGTTTTTAGGAAGTTTATCGTTCAGCAGATGATTGTAAACAAAATTTATATTAACGTTTTCTTTTTTCGCAAAAATTTTAGCCCGCTCAAGAGCAAGGTTACTGAAATCCAAGGCGGTAACATTCCAGCCGCATTTGGCTGCATATACTGCGTTTCTCCCTTCGCCTTCGCCGGGAAGAAGCAATGAAGCGGGGGGGGACAAAGTATCTAACTTGCTTTTAAAATATTCATTCGGCTCCTTGCCGAAAAGATATTTTCCGCCGCCGTATCGGTTATTCCAAGTTGTTTGATAATCGTGCATTAGTTTTTAGAGTGTTTCTTTTTTGCTTTTACCAAAAAATAAATGCCGGCAATAACAAGGGGAATGCTCAATAATTGTCCCATATTTAAAATCATTCCGGCTTCAAAGTAGGTCTGGTCTTCTTTAAAAAACTCTATAAAAATTCTGAATCCGAAAATAAGGATTAAAAAAAGTCCGAAAATATAACCGTCATAAAATTTCCCGTTGTGTTTTTTGTATTGAAAAAAGATTATTACAAAAGAAAAAAGGTAAAACAACGATTCATAAAGTTGGGTAGGATGACGGGGAATATTATCTACCGAAGTAAAAATAAACGCCCATGCAACATTTGTGGGATGCCCGATAATTTCGGAGTTAAATAAATTTCCCAAGCGGATAAAGAATGCGGCAAGGGCAACGGTAATTACAACTCTGTCCATTATCCAAAGATAAGTTTCCGTTTTTTTCTTTTTTACATAAAACCAAATTGCGGTTAAAATTCCCACGGCTGCTCCGTGACTTGCCAATCCTCCTTTCCACACTTTTAATATTTCAGCGGGATTTGAGAGATAGTATTCGGGGTTGTAAAAAAGGCAATGTCCCAAACGCGCACCTATAACCGTTCCCAAAATCATATACCAAACAAGGTCGTTCAGGTCGTCAAGATTTTTGTTCTCCTTTTTGTAAATCCATTCCATTATTTTAAAACCAACAATAAAAGAAAGAGCAAAAAGTAATCCGTACCAGCGAATATGGATAAACCCGAAGGATACGATTTCGGGAGAAACACTCCAAGTTATTGCCGCAAATATATTCATTGTATATCCCTATTTATTATTATGCAATTTAACCAATAAGCATAAAAGTAGCTAATTATGAATATATCTTTTGATGGATATTATTTATTTTTGTATAAATTATTATTTTAATTAAAAGGTAATTATGAAACGAATAGTATTATTAACTGCATTAATATTTATAAACGTGTTTGCTCAAACGGAAGACAAAAAAGAAACAAAGAAAAGACACGAGTTTAAAATTATAAAACAAATTGAAACAACAACCGTTAAAAGCCAAGACAGAACAAATAATTGTTGGGCTTTTGCAACAACTTCTTTTATAGAAGCGGAATTGCTTAGAGAGGGGAAAGGGCGTTTCGATTTATCCGAAATGTTTTTTGTAAGGGAAAACTATCCGCTAAAGGCGGAAAGGTTTATCCGTTATCACGGCGAAACAAATTTTAGTGCCGGCGGGTTGGCTCACGACGTGATAAATGTAATCGGAAAACACGGCATTATACCGGAATATGCCTACAAAGGAAAAATTGTTGATACAGCAGAATATAGTAACGGAGAGTTGCACAACGTTTTATCGGCAATGTTAAAAACTATAGCGGAAAGGAAAAGAATTTCCGTTGTATGGAAAGATGCCGTTAACTCGGTTTTGGATGTTTATCTCGGTAAAGTGCCAAAAACTTTTGAGTATGAAGGAAACGAATATACCCCTGAAACATTCTCGCAATTTCTGGAATTTAATCCCGACAACTATGTTGAACTTACTTCCTACACACATATTCCGTTTTACAAAAAAGTCGATTTGCAAATTCCGGATAATTGGCAAAATGCAGAATACTACAATATTCCCCTTGACGATTTAATGAGAGTTATGAATTACTCTTTGGAGAAAGGATACTCTTTTGTTTGGGACGGAGCCGTTGGAAGAGATTATTTTTACAGAAGCGGCTACGCAGTTATACCCGTTGATGATTGGAAAGAATCCGATAAACCGGAAATTGAAAAAAAAATTACTCAGGCAAAAAGACAAAAAGCGTTCGATACTTATTTGGCAACAGACGACCATTTGATGCACGTTACCGGAATTGCCGAAGACCAAGCCGGAACGAGATTTTATTACACTAAAAATTCTTGGGGTACAAAAAGAGGTTACGAAGGATTTTGGTATATGTCGGAACCGTATGTAAGATTAATGACAATTTCCGTTATGGTGCATAAAAACGCGATACCGGAGGAGTTAAAAAAGAAGTTGGGACTGGAATAAAAAAAGCAGTCTTTTTAAAGACTGCTTTTTTTATAAACATTTTTACCGAAACTTTGGCTAAGCTTCCAAGCTGTTTACATATCTTGTAAGAGATGATTTTCTGCGTGCGGCGGTGTTTTTATGCAAACGCCCTTTACTTACAGATTTATCAATATATGAAACCGCTTCTTTCAATAAAACGTCTGCAGTCGCTTTATCTTCGGAAGCATGTACTTTTTTCATTAATGTTTTCATCTTGGAAAGTGTTGCTTGGTTTCTCGCTCTTCTTTTAACATTTTGTCGTATTCTTTTCTTCGCTGACTTATGATGAGCCATATCTAAATCCTAAATTTTTGTTTTTACAGTTTACAAATATACAATTATCGCTTATCTAAGTCAAACAAATCAAAACAGCCGTTTTAGTCTGTTCATAGTTAATTTTGTTCCGAAAAACAAATGGGGAAAGCCGTTTAATATGCAAAGTTGTTAATGGTAAAATTTCTATTGTAAAAAAGAGTTAAAATAAAACTTTAATCACTTTAACTTATTAAAACAGTTTGGTAATTTTGTTTTTATGGGTAAAACTATTAAATATCTTCAATATTCCGTAACGCGCGACATTCTTTTTGTCTTTGGTGCCGGTGCGTCGCATCCGGACGGGGTGCCGCTTCAGCGAGACATACTTCCCACAATTTTAAAAGACGAAGAGATTGCACATTCCGAAATAGGTAAAATTGTTATAAAATTTATAAAAGATAATTTTGCTTATGACGAGGCAGCAAACAGCTATCCTCGTTTGGAATCGGTTTTCCTTTTTCTTGAGCATTTTATTCAACAAAACGAGAGCTTAAATAAAACATACACAAACGATGTTATTCATAAAGTAAAAGAGTATTTAATAAAATTGATTTATTTTATCATAAACAAAAAGAGCGAAAAGAAAAGCGGAATTTACGGTAAATTTTGGGAAGAGGTGGAAAGACGCAATAAAAACATCTCTATAATAACCTTAAATTACGACACCCTTTTGGAGCAAGCTTTTGAACCATTATTTAAACGCGTAGGGTATATAGACTATTCTATTTATTTAATGAATTATAACAGATTGGATGAGTTAAAATATTTCAATTTTTGGATTAATCCCAACAAACCGGTTGAAACAGAAGAGAATGAAAACCCCGTACCATTTAAAATTATTAAACTGCACGGAAGTTTAAATTGGAAATATTGCAACTGTTGCAATCAAACACTCCTTACTCCGTGGAACAAAGAGATTGATTTAAATAAAGGAAAACTTACGTGGTATTCTAAAAAAAGGGATGCAAAGTTCGAATATGTTTGTCCCCTTGACGGAACCGATTTTGAAACTTTAATTTTAACTCCTTCTTTTACTCAAAAAATAAATCATCGTGTTGTTACACAACTTTTAAGCGAGGCGGGGCGCGAAATACGCGTGGCAAAAAAAATTGTTTTTATAGGCTATTCCCTTTCCGATGCTGATGTTCACATCCGGGCGCTTTTTAAAAAGCATTTACAAAAAGGAACAAAGGTAACGGTAATAAATCCGCGTATTACAAAAGCACTGATGTTAAAATATCAATCCATTGCACCGAAAGCGGAATTTATTAATTCCTCTTTCGAAAAATTTGTTAAGAACAAAGAATTATTGGATATAACTTTCGGCTTTTAGTAAAATGAATTTTCAAACTTTTTAATTTTATCATCTGCTCCGAACAGCACAAGCATATCGTTGGGTTGAAAACGATATTTAACATCGGGGATAAATATTTTTTCATCGCCGGATTCGGAATAGAAAGATTTACGTTGTTTTACCATTAAAATTTCCAACCCGTATTTTGTTCTGAATTTTAATTCCGTTAAAGTTTTTCCCACAAAATTAGGGGGAACAGGTTTTTCAATAACCGAGTATCCGTCGGCAACCTTGGCAATGTTGGATTTGTTAAGTGTTCGCAATTCGTTTGCAAAACTGTCTTTTACGTTCATTTTCATTGTTGCTCTGTTGTAAGCGTGCATAACATCTTGTCTTCTTACAACGCCTATTATTTTGCCGGATTTGGATTTAACGGGAAATTGATGGATACTGCTTTTGCCCAATAACCTGAATACAAATTCCAAATTGTCGTCTTCGTTAACAATGGTTACTTCAGTGCGGGCAATGTCTCCGGCAACAAGCATTTTCCCCAAGGAGTTATATTCCGTAATAACGGGCATAAGTTCGTTTTCCGTAATAACGCCCACAATTTCGTCTTTGTCGTTTACAACATAAACAACTGTGTGGGGCGATTCCACCAACCTGCTTATTAAGGAAGGGACGGGTAAATTTGCTTTTACCGTAAATAAATCTTTGTTAATAACATCGGAGACATAAAGAGATTTTAAAACCGAAACATCGCGTCCCGAAGTAATTTCAAATCCTTCTTCCTCCAAATGCTTTGCCATTATTGAGCCTTTTAAACGCCACTGTACAATTGTTGTGCTTATAACAACCGCAAGCATTAAGGGTAAAATAAAATTGTAATCTTTTGTCATTTCAAAAATAATTAATATGGCTGTAATGGGAATGGAATTAACGCCACCCAAAAAGGCACCCATTCCCACAAGAACGTAAGTAGTTGTGTCTAAAGAAAGCCCGAATGCAGAGTTAACGAAGAGTGAAAAGAGATAACCCAGCCCCGCACCAATAAAAAGTGTGGGAGCAAAAACGCCTCCGAAGCCTCCCGAACTGAGGATTAGCGGAACGAGAATAAATTTTAATACAATTACAATTAATACAAATTGCCATGCTACATTTGTATTAAGAAATTTATTTATTGTTTCGTAACCTATTCCGAAAATATCGCTGTAAAAAAATCCGCTTATACCGACAAGCAATCCTACAACGGACATAAGTAACCAAGTGGGATATTTCTTTTTGAGATACCGTTTAAATAATTTGTTGACCGTAGAGGAGTATTTAATAAACAAAAGCGAAACTAAACCGGCAAAAATTCCCAGAATAATAAAAAGATAAAAATCTTGATATTGACCGATGTTTATGTGTTGAAATTGAAAAGCCGGAGAATCCCCGAGAAATATGCGTGAAATCACACTTGCCGTAACGGAAGCCAGTATTAAAGCGGAAAAGGTAACGGTGTGGAAATCATTAAGTAAAATAACCTCTAAGGCGAAAAAGATTCCTCCCAAAGGAGTATTAAAAACGGCAGCTATTGCCGCACCGGCACCTGTGGCGGTAAACATGCGTTTCCGTTGGTCCGAAAGGTCAAATAATTGTCCCAGTTTACTGGCAACGCCTCCGCCTATTTGTGCTGCAGGTCCTTCAGGTCCCACGGTTCCTCCGGAGCCGATACAAATTGCCGGAGCAATTGTGTGAAAAAGCGTTGTGCGGAAAGGAATATATCCGCCGCGTGTGGAAACGGCTTTAACAACATCAATAACCCCTTTTCGTTTTGCAATTTCAGGAAAAAGATAAATCATTAATGCCTGTAATAACATACCTATAACGGGAATTGCAATAACCACTCCTATCCCGATAAAAACAAATTTGTTCAGGATAATATCGAAAAACAGTTTATCAAAAAAGTGTATTAATTCATGAAAAAGAACAGCCGCTAACCCCACGGTTGCTCCTGTAATAATTGCAAGCACGGAAAAGACCGTATATTCCGGAAATTCGTTGCGTGCAAAAAAATCCTGTGTTGAATACCTGAAAGAACTGAATAAGTTCTTAATTTTTTTGCCGTATTGCCATCTTTCTTTTTGAGAGTTAAACATTATTTTTTTCTGTTTTTTTGATAAACAATTTTACCGCCGATTATTGTCATTTCAACGGTAGTGTTTTTAATTCTTTCTTCGGGAACGGAAGTGATATCCTGTGAAAGTACGGCAATATCGGCTAACATTCCGATTTGGAGCAAGCCCAGATGTTGTTCTTGAAAAGCGGCGTAAGCTCCGTTATATGTGTACGATTTAAGGGCTTCCTCTCTCGTCATTTTTTCTTCGGGGAAAAAACTTTTACCGTTATTTAATTTACGTGTAACGGCTGCGTAGTAATTTTCGATTGTATTTACACTTTCGACCGGTGCATCGGTGCCGCTGCAAATTATTGCTCCGCTGTCTATTAATTTACGCCAAACATAAGCTCCTCTTTTTGCGCGTTCGTGTCCGAGTCGCTTAATAACAAAAGGAGCGTCGGATGTTGCATGTATCGGTTGCATTGCGGCAATAACACCAAGTTGTGCAAAACGAGGGATATCTTGACGAGCAAGATGCTGGGCATGCTCAACCCTCCAACGTAAATCTGTTTTATCGGGATTTTGCTTAAATATTTTTCCGTAAATATTTAAGGTTTCTCTGTTTGCTTTATCTCCTATTGCATGGGTACATAATTGGAATCCGTTTTCGATTGCTATTCGGGCTGTTTCCCTAATTGTTTTAAGAGGAGTAACATTAAACCCCCTGTGTTCGGGTAAATCGGAATAATCGCTAAGCATCCAAGCCCCGCGTGAACCTAAAGCACCGTCCATATATCTTTTAATTGCCCTTACGGTTAAATGATTATTGCCGTAATTAATAATTTTATAATCACTAATCTTTTCTTTTAATTTACTGTTTTTTTCGAGAATCATTACGTTCAAACGTAACGGCAATTTACCGGAATCTATCAGCTCTTTGAAAAAATCAATTTCTTCAAAAGTTGAACCGGCATCTTCAAAGGAAGTAATGCCGTATTTTAAGCATTCTTTAACGGCAAGAGCAACCGCTTTTTTCATTCTGTTTTTTATCTCCTTATCGGAGCGGTTATCCATATATTTTTGATATTCGTTATAAATAACGGGCATTGCTTCTTCTTCAAAAACACCTATGGCGTTTTTTAAACTGTCGCGTACAATGCGTCCCCCTTTCGGGTCTTTTACGGAAGTATCCACCTTTGCCAAATTCATGGCATATTTATTGGCAAAGAGAGCATGCCCGCTTGCGTGTTGCAACAATACCGGGTTATAAGGAGTTGCGGAGCTTAAAACATTATGGCGAGGGTAACCTTCAATATTATCTTCCGGAACGGGGTCCCATTTTTCCTGATGCCAACCTCTTCCGATAATCCACTCTCCAGGATTTGCTTTTTCAGCGGCTTCGGCAACCATTGCAATAATGTCATCCCAATTTGAGGCTTTACTTAAATCTAACTCCATTTTCGATTCTCCGAGGGATAAAAAGTGTGCGTGGCTCTCGAAAAATCCGGGCATTACAAATTTCCCTTTTAAATCTATTACTTTTGTTCTGTCTCCTATTAGTTGTTTAATCGATTTTGTAGTACCGAGGCTTTGGATAGTATCGGCTTTTACGGCAAGTGCTTCAACTTTCGGAATTTTTTCGTCCAGCGTTGCAATGTTGCCGTTAATAAGAACCAAATCGGCGGAGTTGTTGTTTTTTTTGTTGCACGAGGCAACAAAAAAAAGAAAGGATATCGTAAAAAAAACAATTCGTGGTTTCATTTTACATTCGAATATTTTTAAAATTACAATTACAAATTTACTTACTTATCCCGCCAATTGTTATAGATTATAAATAAATAAAATTGTTTAAAATGTTTATTCGGTAAATTTGTTAATTGTAACTTATCGGTAATATAAATAATTTTAGCTTATTGAAAATAATAATATTCAAAATATATGAAACTTAATTTTTTATGGAAGGGATTACTCTTTTTCTTGATGTCTTTTGTTATATTTGCGGGTATTTCCTTTCCGCTTGTTCAAAATGTAACCGAATGGTATCAATTTCCCGATATTCCGGGGCTCGGAGACCAGGCAAGAATAATCTTTTTTCATGTTCCCGCATCGTGGCTTGCAACGCTTTCCTTTTTGGTTGCAATGATTTTCGGGATAAAATATTTAAGGAGTAATAATCTTGACGACGATGCAAAATCGTTGGCTGCTTTACAGATAGGGATGATGTTTGTGGTGCTTGCAACTGTAACCGGTTCTTTGTGGGCAAAATTTGCTTGGGGAATGTTTTGGAATTGGGACCCGAGAGAAACATCAATTTTTGTTTTGCTGTTGATATACGGCTCTCTTTTTGCTCTTCGTTCGTCAATTGAGGATGTGGAAAAGCGAGCAAAGCTATCGGCTGTTTATTCCGTTATAGCATTTATTACTGTTCCCTTTTTTATATTTATTATGCCGCGTATAATGGCGGGGTTACATCCGGGTTCGGCAAACGATAATACTGCGGGACCCGTATTGGATTTTAATATGAACGGTAATATGCAATTAATCTTTTTCCTTTCTCTGATTGCTTTTACCATCCTATATTTTTGGATTTGGAAATTAACGTATAAATCTATTATTATTAAAGAAAAACTTTCTGGAAAATATATTTGAGGTTATTTTGGAAGGGATATTAGAGTTTTTAAGACAGAATTCCATATATATAGTTTTAATTATTTCATTGATAATTTGGGCGGGCATCTTTCTGTTTCTGTTAAAAACGGAGAAACGATTAAAAGAAATAGAAAAAGAATTAAAGGATAATAATTTGGAATGATACGGTTCTTTTAGCTTAAAAAAACCAAAAGAACCGATTTGGAATTTTTATCCTAACTGAACGGAAATTTCGGGACCTACCTCTTTGTGTAAAAGATTTTCAATAGCAACAAGTGTTCCGCGTAAAGCACTGGGACATGTTCCGCAAGCACCTTGATAGTGTATGATAAGCTTGTTTTCTGCAAAGTCCAAAACTTCCAAACCGCCGCCGTCTGCCGCCAGTGCCGGCTTTATGCGGTCGTTAATAATTTCATTTATCTTTTTGAAGGTTTCCGTTTCTTCAAGAGATTTTCCTTCAAGAATTTTTTCTTCGGGTATTAAAGAAACATCAAACGATTTTATCAATTCGGAAAAAGGACGTTGAATTTTATTCCAACTTACTGAGGGTTCTTTCTCGATAGTAACAAATTTATCCATATAAAAAACGGAAACAACTCCTTCTATTTCAAAAATCATTTTTGCCAACGGATCTTTTTCCGCTTCTTCTTTATTCTGAAAATTTCTGGTTTCAAAATTTAACAACTTTTGATTAAGCACAAACTTTAAAGCCTGTGGATTCGGTGTTAAATCAACATCTAATACTTTTAGCATCTATTCCTCACATATATTTTATTTTTTAAATACAAATTGTAAGTAATTACCTTAAGCTTTTCAAGTGGATAATTTGTCTTATTTAAATAATTTTATTTTTGATATAATCATTAATAGTTTCCGGATAAATAAAATTGAGACACAGTTTTTAAAGAAAAAAAATTTTTTTTATTTTAAAATAAACAACATTCCAAATATTCTAAAAACACAGTAAAACGGGATATCAAAAAACCGGTTTGTTTTAAAAAATTTTGGGGGATAAAATGAAACGTTTAAGTTGGTTAGGGCTTTTTTTTCTAATTATCATATCGTGCAAAGAAAACACGACAAAAGTTGAAACGGGAACGGTTCTTGTTAAGGTGGTAGATTTAGACGGTACTTTGATGGCAAATGAAACAATAACACTTAAACAGGAAAATTCGGAATCCGGATTGGTAAAAAAAACGGATAAAGAAGGAATATGTAGATTTAATGTGAAACCGGGTAAATATTATGTAAATGCACATCTTCCCGGTCCGGGTCCCAGCGGAAAGTTTTATCATACGTTGGTTATTGTAAAAGAGAACGAAATGAGTCAAATTACGTTAGAAGCATGTAGAGAATGTTACAAGATTCAATGAGTAAAAAAATTATTGAGCATTTGCAATAAAGATTGCGCGTTTTGGGGCGGGATATCCTTCAACGGTTTTGTTTGGGTTTGTCGGAGAAAGAAAATCGCTTAACGAATCGAAAGTCATCCATTCTGTTTTTCGTTGTTCTTGTGTAGTTGTTTCGGTTACGTTGATTAATCTGATATTTTTAAATCCGCTTTTTTTTAGCCATAACTCTAAAGTAAGAGCAGAGGGAATAAACCAGATGTTTCTCATTTGTGCATATCTGCCAACAGGCACAAGGGTTTCGCCCTGTTTTCCGTTAATGATTAATGTTTCCAATATCAGTTCTCCGTCGTTGTGTAAAGCGTCTCGCAATTCATACAGATGATCGAACGGAGAACGACGGTGATATAAAACACCCATCGAAAAAACGGTATCGAAAAATTTTGTTTGTTTGGGCATCTCTTCCAATCGCATGGGTAACAGCCATAGTTTATTGCTTTTAACAAATGTATTTATTGCCATAAATTGATAAATACTCATCATATACGGGTCTATGCCGATAACGTTTCTTGCTCCGGCGCCAAGCATTCTCCAACAATGATATCCGTTTCCGCTTCCCACGTCTAAAATCTTTTTATCTTTTAGCGGAGAAATGTGGTTTTTTAATCTATCCCATTTCCAATCGCTCCGCCATTCCGAATCAATAAAAACTCCGAAAATATTATACGGACCTTTTCTCCACGGATGAAGTTGCATTAACTGTTTTTGCAATTCTTTTCGTTCTTTTTGTGAAGAGTCTTCGGGGGTGCCTATTGTTATTGCACTTTGATTAAAATCAGATTTTGCGGAAAAAAGAGGGGGTAATTTTTCTATTGCTTTCTTCCATTTCTCGGTATCGCTGTTGATAACGAAAGCATCGTTAAATTTTTGCTTAAAATAGTTTGAATATTTACCGAGTTTATTTCCGTTTATGTATTCAAAAAAGCCGGTATAATCAATCATTTTTCCGCCACAATGGATATAAAGTTAAATGTTTGATGCCAAATGTCGGCAAGTTTAAAACCTGCATTAAAAAGCCGTTTTTTATGTGTTTCAATTGTTTCCGGAATTAATACATTTTCCAAAGCATCTTTCTTTTTGCTTATTTCAAAATCACTGTAACCGTTCAATCGTTTAAAGTTGTGATATCTTTCAATTTGTCGTTTATTTAGTTCCGCATCTTCAAAAACAATTTTTTCGGATAAAATTAAAATTCCGCCCTTTTTTAATCCGTTAAAAATATCGGATATTATTTTATCTCTGTATTTTGGAGCAATAAATTGAAGTGTATAATTAAGTACAACAACCGCAGCGTTTTTTATTTCGAAATTTCTTATATCATTACAATGGATTTCAATCGGTGTATGTGAATTATCCGCAGCAATAATCTTTTTTGAACGGTTAACCATAGCTTCGGAATTGTCAACGGCAATAACTTTACAGTCGGGTTTATTAATATTTCTTCGCATAGCTAAAGCCGAGGCCCCGAGAGATGAACCCAAATCGTAATAATTGCTGTTAGGTGAGGCATATATTTTTGTAAACATTCCCACGGCGGAAATTATTGTGCTGTAACCCGGAATAGACCGTTTAAGCATATCTTCAAAAACATTTGCCACTTTATCGTCAAAACGGAAATCAACGATGTTGTAAAGCGGGTCTGCAAACACATTATCTTTTGTTTTCATAAATATCACGAATTTATAGTAATAAATTTAAATTGCTTTTTTAAATTTAATTAAAATATAATATGAAAAAGCGGTAAAACAAATATTTTATCTGGTTAATAAAAAAATATTAAAAAAGAATTTTCATTATCACCCAATTAAAGCGATTGCCTGAACAAACATGAAAAGAGTTGCCGATATGACGGTTAATTGTGCATGTGTAACAATATCATTATAAAGAAAACAGATAAAAAATATGTTGTTAAAGATAAAAGAGCTTATAGCGAATTTATAAATACAACCTTGCTTTTTTTATAAAAACCTACTTTTTAACAATTATTTAAATTGTTAAAACTGTTATTTACTTGTGTAAATTCCCAGTTTCCGTTAAACTTATTTCATTTCAACGGCAAGTTATGTAATCGCAAAAGCGATTTCTTTTTAAACAATTAATGTGCACGTGCACAAAACTTTGTATATCGTAGATGATTAATTTAACGGAAATAGCAAGAATAGCAGGTGTATCCAGAGGCACAGTAGATAGAGTTATTCACAAAAGGGGGAAAGTTGCTTCTGATAAAGAAAAAAAGATTAAAGAAGTTCTGGCTTTGTTAGATTACAGACCTAATATTTATGCTCGAGGTTTGTCTCTTTCAAAAACTTTTCAAATCGGAGTTCTTTTACCGGATACCTCAAACAATGTTCAATATTGGGATTTGCCTTATTCCGGAATAAAAAAAGCCGAAGATGAACTTGCATCGTATCGTGTAAAAATAAAATCATACAGATATAATAATATTACCGAAGAATCTTTTCAAACCGCTTGTAATAAATTATTGAAAGAAATTGATACGCTTGACGGCTTGGTTGTTGCCCCTGTTCTTTGGTCTGCAACACGCGAATTTTTAATGAATAACGTTTTTAATATTCCTATTGTGGTTATAGAATCGATGCTGCCGAGTATAAACAGTCTCTGTTATGTTGGTTCCAATCCGTTAAAAAGCGGCTTGTTAGCCGGAAGATTGTTTAGTCTGTTTGTTGATAAAAAACCCGGGAAAATTGTGGTTATTAGAGAATTGCCCGAGAACTACAACATAAATAACAGAGTTGAAGGATTTCTTGTATACATGAAAAATTTTGGTGATATTGAACTTAAACTTGTAGGAGCAAACAGAAGGGAAAATAAAGAAATATTTAAACAACGTACAAAAGAATTGATTACAAATGATAATAAGATAGACGGAATATTTGTCCCAAGTGCCAGTGTTGGTGAAGTTGCGGAGATTGTAAAAGAGGAAGGCAAAGGGAGTAAGATAAAAATTATCGGATTTGACCCTACGGAAGATAATATAAAATTTCTTAAAGACGGGACAATTGATATTCTTATTAGCCAACGTTCCGATTTGATGGGATACAAAGGAATACATACGCTATATAAAAAAATTGTGTTAAATGAAAAAGTTCCGAAAGAAATATTTACTCCAATGGATATTTTAATTAAAGAAAATGTTGAATTTTATAATAATTATTAAAAGAAAAATTTTTAACAAGTATTTTTTCTGTATATATAGATAAAGTATAATGTTTTTCTTTCAAGAGATTTCTTAATAAGCTATGCATGTTTTCTTCGAAAAACGGAGAAAAACAAACTATTGACAGATGTAAGAAAAATAGTTTTTTTGTTAAAAAATGTTAAAACTGTTATTTACTTGTGTAAAATCACATGTTCCCCTTTATTAAAGGGTAGTTTTTTAGTTCTTGTATGAATTTTGTGATTCACGTGGCGAAGCTGTATCAGTTCGTTTTTTTTTAATTAAAATGTGCACGTGCACACAAAATCCTTGAACGGAAATTCATTAGGAATAATAACTAACACGGAGAAGCTATGATGAAAAAAATCCTTTATTTTTTATTTTTTATTTCCCTTCCTTTATTTGCTCAAAACACCGGGTCCTTAAAGGGAAAAATTACAGCGGTTGACAACGGAGACCCTCTTCCGTTTGCAAATGTTGTAATTAAGGGAACAACAATAGGTTCCGCCACGGATATTGACGGGAAATATTTAATCAGAAATATTCCCGAAGGTGAGCAAACGGTTGTGGTTTCTTATGTAGGGTACAAAACTAAAAACGTAAAAGTAACAATTGTTAAAAACAGAACAATAGAATTAAACGTTGCTTTGTCTTTTGAAAATTTTGAAGGCGAAGAAGTTGTTGTTTCCGCTCAAGCACAAGGACAATTAAGTGCAATTAACGAACAGATGAACTCTAATTCAATTGTGAATGTTGTTTCTGCCGATAAAATTAGAGAATTACCCGATGCAAATGCAGCCGAATCTATCGGGCGATTGCCGGGGGTTTCGGTTTTGCGTAACGGTGGTGAAGGCAATAAGGTTGTTATTCGTGGGCTTTCTCCGCAATATAATGCAATTAATTTAAATGGTGTTCGTATGGCTGCATCCGGAAGTGGGGACAGAAGTAGTGATTTAAGCATGATTTCTCCGTATATGTTAGAAGGGATTGAGGTTTCCAAAGCTGTTACGGCAGACCAAGATGCCGATGTACTTGGCGGTTCCGTTAATTTTAAAATCAAGAAGGCTCCAAAAGGCTTTAAGTTAGATGCTCTTTTACAAGGCGGATATAACGGAATAGATAAATCCCTTAATAATTATAAAATTATGGGTGGAGTAAGT
>Ga0256913_10000627_pt1 | contig 18377 bp, 14 predicted proteins | sample Axial_MatmetaG_FD_185970 | JGI IMG/M metagenome (GOLD analysis project Ga0256913, IMG submission 185970) | Deep-sea worm associated microbial mat communities from Axial Seamount, Juan de Fuca Ridge, Pacific Ocean - Axial_Mat | ecosystem: Environmental > Aquatic > Marine > Oceanic > Microbial... | reverse complement strand
AAAAATCAAAGGCCCCCATGTGTGTGGGTTGAACAGATGGGCAGCCCTGCTGTACTTTTGTTCAGAATAAAGAGTATCAGGCAGAGTGCTGTTTTCAAGCACGGAGGTGGATTTTGAAACTTGTTTATCAACAGGATATTTAAAGGGTTTTAATGATGTGATTTTCTTTGGTTGGATTGAATCAAATTCCAAAATGGCAACCCGGTAACCATCGGCAGTATAATCCGAAAAAATCAGATCACCCTCTTTTGTAACAAAGCTGCTTTCTACACCATATTTTACATTGGTTAACCTGAAGATTTCTTTTGTTTTGAGGTTTAGTTTATAAAGATTGTTGACCCCGTTATAGGTTCCGGTGTAAAAGATGAAATTGCCTTTTTTAAATGGTCTGTTGATTTCGGCAAAGCCAAAGGGTAACACAAATTGATGTTTGCCTGTTTCCTGTTCAAACAATAAAATGGATTTCCCATGTTTTCCTAAAACTGTGGCTACAACAGTTTTTCCATCATCCGACCATTTGGGGGTCATAAAATAGAGGTTATCTTCTGTAGAAAACCGGGTAAGTATGTTACCTGAGTTTTGATCAAGAATCTGAAGTGAGTTTATGCCTTTTTCTGAAACGGCTGTTGCTACTATTTGAGTTGCATCGGGTGACAAGTCAGGTGCGAAAAGTTTCGATTTACGGGTTAGTGTTTTTAGTTGTTTTGTTTTGAAATTGTAAACTTTGATGATGGAGTAGTCGCGGTTTCCCCATCTCAGGTCGTACTGCTTTTCATTCCAGCAAATCAGGCTGTCGTTGGCAGATAGGGACTCTGCATAATCAAATCCCGGGGTAAAAAGGATTTCTTCAGTACCATCGGGGCTTAACCTGATAAATCTGTTAATATCATCCAGCCCGGTACGCTCAACAATAAAACTACCATCGTTTAACATTACAGGATAGCGATAGCTTGTGAAGGATTTTGGTTTTCTGGAAATATTGATGTGTTCTTGCCCGGTGAATTGTTCTGCCTTTTGTTTAGCAATCCATTCGGTTTGTAAATTGTTTAGTACCTTATGGTAGTATTTCACTTTACGCAAACCTGAATAAGTTTTTAAGCCATTTACAAAAGGTTTCAACAGATAGGGGCGGCGGGCGACTCTGTCCAATGCCAGATTCCAAATGTCATAGCCATAATTTTCTACACCATATTTTACAAGCTGGTATCCTAAAGTATAGTGGTCAGGAACATAGTTGCGGTAGGAACCCAGAACGGCCTTGTCAAACTTGTAAATTCTTTTTTCAACTACCTGTGCTTTCAGATCCATAGAGAAGTTTGGAAAGCGGCCCCTGCCACTTTTGCTGCAAATAGTTTCGTTGTAAACGGCATCCCCTTCAATAAACCACATGGGAATAAATATTCCGAACAGTGCTGTGGGCCCGCCTTGTCCGAAAATATAATAAAGTGCTTTACCAACACCCTGATACATCTTGCGCATTTGGGCAAAATGGCGGGTTTCGTGTAAAGCTAATTGATATTGCCAAATCTGAGGATAAAGATTTTGGTCGGGGATTTCAAAGAAATCGCCGTGCAGAGGTGCCGGCAAAACCATGGCATTGGCCCAGGTGCTTTTTGGATGCAATACCACGGTAAAAGGTTTTTTCTCGTTGGTTAAATAGGGTGATAAAGTTGTGTTTCGGGTAAGTTCAAGTGTGTTGGCATATAAGTTGGCGTTGTTGAAATATCCTTCAGGGTAAATGATTTTAAAATGTGGTGTCTTGATTTGTTGCCATTGAACCGAGGCAGGGTCTTGCCCCACAATATAAAACTGAGCATGTGTAAACTCGCCAAATCCAATCAGCAGTATTAGAAGAAATAGTAGTTTTTTAATCATTATTGTTGCGCTTCATGATTGGTAACCATTTAAGGTTTGGTTCTTTTAAATGTTCCTCAAATATGAATTAGTTATCACCTGTCAGAATCACGTTTTACTCTTCCCTCTTCTTGCCAAACAACACTTTGTAAAAAAAGTATCCTGTAATAACCGTTACTGTGCTTTGCACAACAATCATAAAAATCAATGCTTCTGTACTCATGATGCTTGTTTTGTTGATTTAAGATTTCTTCTTTTGTTGGCAGCAATATGCACCATAAAGGCTAAGCCTGCGAATGTTAACAGCAGTAGCATCCTCGACATATCTTTAATAAACATAATGGTTGGAGAACCGTCCTTAAACCATACAACATCAACGTTCAGATGGAATATTTGTCCGATGATACTGTCGGAGGCAAAGGGCCAGCTTCCTGTCGAGAAAAGAGTGTTGAACGCGGTTTGCCAATCGGCCATATCGCCGTTAAGTGGTTTGAAAAGCGATGAAATTAGAATGATTAAAATAAAAAACGGTGTAACCCATTTAATGATGGGTTTGTAGATTAACGGGACATTAATATCAGCGCCGTCGTTAATTTCTTTCCAACCGTTATCCATACCGAAGAACCAGGCAAATAGAATTACTTCGGCCATTGCAAAGATTACCAGAGCTACTGTTCCGGTCCAGTAGTCGTATTCATCAAAAACACCTGCTTCAAAAAACAGAATGGTCGGCAAAGCAAGAACTAAAACAATTGCACCCAGTGTGTAGGCACCTTTTTTCCGGCTCCAGTTAAACTCATCTTCCACAAAACCCATCCAGGGTGTACCCATGGCCAGCGAAGAGGTGATGCCGGCAATAAAAAGCAGTCCGAACCACGCGATGCCCGAAAGTGAAGATAGAACCGGTCCCCATTTTCCAAACAGGTAAGGCATGGTTTTAAATGCCATCATAAAACCTGCGTTTTCTTTAACCCAGTCGAGACCCATATAACCAACTGCAATGGGAATCACAATGGAAGCCCCCAGAACAATCTCTACAAAACCATTCATCCACCCTGCGGTCATTGAGTTAAGGGCAATATCTTCGTGTTTTTTTACATAAGCTGCGTAACAGAGGATGGTTCCCATTCCAACGGATAATGTAAAGAAAATTTGTCCGGCAGCTGCCAGCCACACTTTTGGGTTCGCAAGGCTGTCAAATTGTGGGTTCCATAAGAACTCAAAACCAAGATTTGCATTACAAGTTGAGCAACCCGGTTCGCCGGTATCGCCCAGGGTAAATGCCATTATCGCCAGAAAAACACCAAAGATAAGTAGCAATGGCATGGCGATTTTGGCAACCTTCTCAATGCCGCCACTGAGCCCTTTCGACAGAACATAAACATTAAGTGCCAGCGTAACTACAAAAGCTACAATAGCCCATATTGGGATATTAATAATGAACGCTCCATTAGCTCCGCCGCCTGTAATACCAACATAATGGTCGAATGCCTGACTGACTTCGGCGGCACTTAGTCCGTTGAAACTTTGAAAAATAGATTGCAGAGTATAAGTAAATGTCCACGATTCGATGTAGGTGTAATAGGAAATGATGCCGATGTTTGTAAAAATACCAAACACACCCACATACTTCCAAATCCGTTGTTTGGCCATGCTTCCCATGATGAAAGGAGTTGAGTGGTTCCCTCTTACACCACCATATCTGCCCAATGCCCATTCGACCCACAGCAAGGGAATTCCCATTAATAAAAACGAAACCAGGTAGGGGATGATGAAGGCTCCTCCTCCGTTTTGAACAGCCTGAATCGGGAAGCGAAGAAAGTTACCCAACCCCACAGCATTGCCGGCCATAGCAAGAATCAGCCCAATTCTCGACCCCCAGCTTTCTTTAACCTTACCCATAAAAGTTAATCGGTTTTAATGGTGAACATAACGATAGTACAATTATAGTAAATAGTTGGGTTCAAATGGTAAAGAAAGGATGGATTTTATTCACCAAATCAGGAATGTTACCTGAAAACAATATCTGTAATAATATTTTTTCCTGCTTCTTTGTTAAGAGCTTTTACAATTTTAGAGCGAGCCATCATTAACTCGCTGCGAAGAGGGGCGGAATCAAGGTTGACATAAAGGATTTTATTTTTTACAGCAAGTTTGTCTGTATGTCGTGCTATCATCGAACCGACCACCGGTTCCCACGAAGCCATCAGGTTTACCTCTTCCAGCTTCTGATCCATTCTGAGGCGTCTCATTACCTCTTTGATGGCGTCACCTAAACTATATTCGTGGTTGGCTTTCATTGGTGCAGTTTAACTTTTCCGTGTTCTACCATAAATATTTTATGATCGATGGCAATTTGTTTGAAGATTGCTTCAATGCGTTCTGGTTGCGTGTCGGTAATAAATACCTGACCGAAATTGTCATCGCTTACTAACTGGATGATTTTGTTAACCCTGTTGTGATCGAGTTTGTCAAAAATATCATCAAATAATAGTACCGGTTTGAAAGCTTTGATTTTACGGGTATATTCAAATTGAGCCAGTTTAACAGCAATTACAAAGGTTTTTTGCTGACCTTGTGAACCAAACTTTTTTATGGGATAACCGTCGATTTTGAAAAGCAGATCATCTTTGTGGATGCCCTTGTTGGTGTATCGAACCATACGGTCTTTGTCAACCGATTGTTTTAAAAGGTCTTTAAGTGAAGTTAAGGCCAGCTGCGATTCATAAACCAGCTCTACTTGTTCGTTACCACCTGACAGAAAATGATAGTTTTTTTCAAAAACAGGATTAAACTCCTGCAGAAATTGTTTTCTTTTCTCGAAAATGGGTTCACCATGTTCAACAAGCTTTTCATTCCATATCTCTAATGATATTGCATCAAAATTTCTGCGTTCGGCAAAATTGCGCAGGAGTGCATTTCGATGAGCCAGTGTTTTGTTGTAGCTAAGCAGATTGTTAAGATACACTTTGTCGAATTGCGAAATTACCCCGTCGATGTATTTGCGCCGGATATCGCTGCCCTCGTTAATCAGGTCGCGGTCGTAAGGCGAAACCATTACCAGCGGAATTTTGCCAATATGATCGGCTAGTCGTTCGTATTCCTTTTTATTAAATTTAAACGACTTCTTTTTGTTTCTTTTTTGGATGATGCTAACCTGATCGCTAAGCGAATCCTGATTTTTGTAGGTTCCGTGAACCGCAAAAAAATCAGTTTCGTGATTGATGTTTTGCGAATCGATGGAGTTGAAATAGCTTTTGCAGAAGGAGAGGTAATAAACGGCATCAAGAATATTGGTTTTTCCTGCGCCATTGTTGCCCACAAAGCAGTTAATCTTGTCGCTGAAATCCAGTTCGGATTCTTCGTAGTTCTTGAAATTGATTAACTTAAGGTTTTGCAGATACATTTTTCTCCGTTCTTTTTTGTGAAATCAAAGATAGAGTAATTAGATGAATGCTTTGATGAGTATTATCTAATTTTAAAGGAAAACTCAAACATATCTGAACTGCCATCATCGTTATCGCAAACAGTAAGGGCTCTGTATTTTCCTGCTTTGTCCACTGAAATAATAGTTATTCCCTCCTGTTTTTTGGTAAGTATTTGTCCGTTAGCGTTTCGGATAATGGTGAGGTTAATTGTGTCTTTTTCCATACCTTCAAATGAAATATATCCGAGATAGCTGCCAAGTACTGCTCCATCACTAATGACATCGCTTGTGGCTTCCAGCGAGGCTGTAACTATTAGACCATTGTTATCCGGCAGGGTGGCGGCTCCGGAAAGACCTGCTGAGATACCATTTTCAGAAGGTAATTTGAAACGGTAAATTTTAACCTGAGGAATAGCTTTGGTTTTTCCGGTAAGGTAATTGATGAAATCATCCTGAGATGAAACAGCCATAAAATTTCCCGATACATTTCCACGATGCATTACATAAATATTGTTGTTGGCTACAGCAACACCTTCAATGTTTATCTCATCTTCGTTGTTTATTACTGATTTCTTTTTTATCTCTTCATACCAGGATCTTACATTTGCTTTGTAAACTACTTTTTTCTTTTTCATCGAAAACAGATAAGCGGTATCTCTTTTTACTCTTTTTGAACCTGAAGACAGAATGAGCATGTAGTCTTTATGCTGATATTTCACCAAAGCCATGGACTCGAAGTCAGCTTTGATTTTCTTAGGTGTTCGGCCGTTTTCGATTTGAGTATTTCCCGAAACCGGATACTTATTTAGCACTTCCCACTGGTTATTCAATTCAAATAGCCAGGGCAGGTCATCAGCCACCAGGTAGATTTTGTTGTTGTATATTTCAACACCCGATGCGGAAGGGAGGTCGTTAAAAAATTGATGATTAACGATTGTTATGTCAGTTACCTGTTGGGCAAATACAGGAAAAGCAGTAAACAGAAGTAGCAGGGTTATTATTTTTTTCATTATTTTCATTTTTTGCACTTTCTCCCACATTGCTCATAGCCATTGTGTACAGGCTATTTTATTATTACAAATTCTCTAAAATTCTTTTTGTCAATTATTTTTGTTTCTGCATTATATGTTTTTGTAAATGTTTCAGGCAGTTTTATTTTTGATTTTGTTTTCCATTTAAATTCAAATCCGTAAACTTTTCCGTCTTTTTCTTCTACAAAATCAATTTCTTGTTGCTGTTTGGTTCTCCAAAAATACATTCTTGCAAATGTTTCTTTATAAATATTTTGTTTTTTTCTTTCCGAAATAAGAAAGTTTTCCCAAAGAGCTCCTGTATCTGTTCTTAATTTTAACGGATTAAAATTTCCGATAATAATATTTCGTATTCCATTGTCATAAAAGTAAATCTTTCGGTTTCTTTTTATTTCATTTCTTAAATTTCTACTAAAACTTTTTAATCTAAAGATGATATATCCCTTTTCGAGGATATCAATGTATTTTTGAATTGTAATTTTATTTACACCTATTGTTTGGGCGAGTTCATTGTAATTAACTTCATTTCCTGTTTGTAAGGCAAGTGCTAATAATAAATTATCTAAAATTTCAGGTTTTCTGATTTCAGAAAACGCTAGAATATCGCGATACAAATAACTGCTTACAAGATTTTTTAATACTGTTCGTTCTTTCCCTTTATTGTTTAAAACTTCAGGATAAAAACCAAATAACAATCTATTTTCCAATTGCTGTTCAGATTTTACAAAACCTTCTTTTTTCTCAAACTCTTCCCACGATATCGGAAATAATTCATATTCCCATTTCCTGCCTGTTAACGGTTCATTCAATTTATTTCCTAAGTCAAAAGATGAAGAACCTGAAACAAATAATTGAACATTTTTAAATTGGTCGGTAATGATTTTAAGTGTTAATCCAATACCGTTTATTCGTTGTGCTTCATCTATAAAAACAATTTTGTTTTCGCCTAATATTGTTCTTATTTCTTCTGTATTAGGATTTAAAAGTAACTGTCTGATTGATGGGTCATCTGCATCAAGGAATAAGTATTCTTGCTTCTCAAGTATTTTTTTAATTAATGTAGTTTTCCCTACTTGTCTTGCTCCTACAATTATTATAGCTTTTCCATTTCCAATGTTCTCTTTTATAATATTTTCTATTATTCTTTGATACATTTCTTTTTTCTCCAAAAATATAGATAATTATTATAATGACCAAAAAACATAACCAAAAGTCATTACGATATTTGCTTTTGCTTGTGAATGACTTATTGTTAACAAGCGTGGTAATCCATCTTTTCATTCACTCATTTACTTCCCAACTCCTCTCGCCAAAATGGCAGCAAAACGTTAAAAACATAAAGGGTATAGTATTTGAACCTTCTTTTTCATTAATTTGCTCTCCTATGGATAAAGCCGAGAAAAAAAAGATTGCTGTTGCCCTTACAGTCCCGGGGATTCTTTTAGCAATTATGTGGATAATAAAAATTGCAGAAACTCTTTTTCACTTGAATCTGGGATTTCTTGGTGTACATCCGTTGCATACCGATGGTGTTCCCGGAATTTTACTTTACCCGTTTGTGCATGGTAGTTTCAAACATTTGATGGCTAACTCGGTCCCCTTCTTAATCTTAGGAACAGCACTCTTCTATTTTTACGGGAAAATAGCTTTTAAAGTATTGGTTTCTATTTGGGTTTTAAGTGGAATATGGGTTTGGTTTGGCGGAAGAGAGAGCTTTCATATTGGAGCCAGCGGTGTTATTTATGGATTAGCTTCTTTTTTATTTGTAAGTGGTTTGATTAGGAAAAATACCCATTTAGCTGCTTTGTCGTTGATTGTGGCTTTTTTGTATGGAAGTTTGATTTGGGGAATTTTTCCTGAGTTTTTTCCAAAAGAAAATATTTCGTGGGAGGGTCATTTGGGGGGCTTGGTGTCAGGGGTGATTTTTGCGTTCTATTATAAGAATGAGGGGCCGAAGCGAAGAATGTACTCTTGGGATTTTGAAATAGATGAAGAGGAGGATGACGATGATCCGGATGCTTATTGGAAACGCTCTAACACGTCGACCACCTACAAAGTATAGCTTTTGTTTTTGTCATTACGAATCGGTTTTGTTATTATTGCGATTGATAACTTTTGAAAGTGGTTGAATAAAAAAGCTTTTTATTTTATGTCAGTTTCGCAGCAAAAGTTATTTTTGTAGAAATTGAAGTAACCATTATGAAATTATTTCTGAAATATTTACTTGTTTTATCTCTGACATTTGTAACTATTGCCTCTTTTGCTCAACTTCACGAAGCCGGTGTGCCTTCAGCAGACAGGTTCAACCTCGAATCGGTAAATCCGGTGATCTATTTAATTGATACAGTTATTACACGACATGAAAGCAGGAAAAATGATGATTTGCAACCTGTTCAGGCTGGTGTTACATTACCTGCTTTTTCGGAGGATTATTTGTCAAAAGGTGTATGGGAAGAAACTGATGAGGGTTATGTTTGGAGGGTTGCCATCAACGTGCCATCTGCTAAAGCTGTAAATCTCTATTTAAAAAATTTGCAATTAAAGGAGCGGGACAAGCTGTTTGTTTACTCTCCTGATTTGAAGGAGACACTGGGTGCATTTACTTACCATAACAACCGGGAGCATCTTGCATTAGGACTTATTAATGGGGAAAATCTTGTATTTGAGTATGACACTCCCTATAAAACGGATGAATTACCTTTTGAAATATCAGAGATAGGAGTAGTGTTAGTAGCAGGAGACAGAGGGTTTGGTGATGCGGGTTCTTGCGAGGTTCCTGTAAATTGTGAGGAAGGTGAGGATTGGAAGGCTCATAAAAGAGGAGTGGCCAGAATTTTAGTTAAAAGAGCTTCGCAGACATTCTGGTGTACAGGTTCATTGGTTAATAATACCAAAAATGACGGGGCACCTTTTTTATTAACTGCAAACCATTGTGGTGATGGTGCTTCAGGAGATGATTATAATCAGTGGTTGTTTGATTTCGATTTTGAATCACCTGATTGTAACCGGCCAATTCATGAACCTGAAAAGGTTACTTTCTCAGGTGCCTTTTTATTGGCAAGTGGCACTACGCCCAGAACATCCGGCTCTGATTTTAAATTGCTGTTTTTGGCAGAGGAGGTTCCTGATGAGTATCATATGTTTTTTAACGGTTGGGACAGAAGTGGTGATATCCCTAAAAAAGGAGTTGTTATTCACCATCCTCAGGGTGATATAAAATATATTTCAACTTATACCGAGCCTGCCATTTCATCTTTTTATTATGGTTCAGAAAATCCTGCCGGTCCTTTTTGGAAAGTTACCTGGAGTGAAACCGAGAATGGTTACGGGGTTACGGAAGGGGGCTCTTCGGGTTCGCCATTGTTTAATGAAAATCAATTGATAGTCGGTACGCTTACCGGTGGTGATGCGTCTTGTAACAGTAAAAACAAGCCTGATTATTTTGGAAAATTCAGTGAATCATGGGATCAGAATGGTTCAGGAGATCATGAGCAACTCAAACATTGGCTCGACCCTGACGATACTGGCGTTGAAATCATGGAAGGTTATTTTAAAGGAAGTAATTTAATTGAAGCAAAGTTTAGTAGTGATATCACAAAGATTATTTCGGGAAGTTTTATTGAGTTTAAAAACTATTCATTTGGTAATATAAAGGAATATCACTGGGAGTTTGAGGGTGGTGAGCCTTCCTCTTCTGATGAGAAGCAACCTGATTTGATCTACTATAATAAGCCCGGGGATTACCGGGTAACTCTTATCGCGAAATCAATTGATAATACCGATACGCTGGTACGAGAAGATTATATTCATGTGATAAGTAATATCTATCCCAATCCGTTTATTACAGGTATGCATGAAAGAGTTCATATTTTAACAGGAAACACTCCTTTGGAAAATGCAGTGGTTTATATTTCGGATGTAGTTGGAAGGTTGGTTGAAGTAATAACTCCTCAATTTGGGGATGTGGAGATATCATTTAGCCCGGTTGGTTTGAGAGCAGGTACTTATGTGGTTACAACCATTATTAATGAGCAGACTACTTCTTACAAGCTGGTAATTATGAACGCTGAAATGCAGTAGGTACAGATTTTTACCGGTTGCAGATATCTTTAAAATCACAATATTCGCAGCTTTTTTTGTCATTGGTTTGAACAAATGGTTCGTTTGGATTAAACAGCTTTTCCAATAAATCAACAAGGATTTCTTTAAAGTTGATTTGCCACTCCTTAGCAGTATCTTCAGGGAACTTTGGGCTTATAAACCCTTCAGAAATATTACGCAGGCTGAATACGCCCACATTGATACTTTTTTCCTGCGGATAATTTTGTTTGAAAAGCCATCCATAGGCCAGTGTTTGAAACGCTTTGGCATATTTTCTGTCAGTAAGCAGTTTGTCCCACTCTTTAAAACTCAGGTCGCTTTTTTTAACTCCGCCTGTTTTGTAGTCGGAAATGCGAATTACATTGCCCGATTTGTCAATTCTGTCAATAACTCCTTTAATACGGATTGTTCTGTTCTCGGAAACGGTAACCGAAGAATCAAGTTTTTCTTCTATGCCTAAAAGAATTCGCGGTTCATTGTTAAGGTTTTCAATGTCTTTTTGGATAAATCGCTCGATGTATTTTCTGATAACTTCAACAATAAGTAAATTTTTACCATGATGAATATCTCCGGTTGAATGAGTTGTTTTGAGACTTTCATTTAAAACTGAGTCAAGCGACTCGAGTTTGCGGGCAAGTCTTGCCGTGTCGATTGTTTTGTTAAGATCTGGTTTGTAGATTTCTTCCAGTACTTTATGCACGATGTTTCCAAAAACATCAGCTTCGATAGAGGTTCTTAATTCATCGGGTGGGTTTAGTTTGAGAATGCGTGCGAAATAAAACTTCAACGAACAATCGATGTACTGGTTTAAAGCGGAGGGTGAAAAACCATTTTCTCCAATTTCATTCAGTTTGTTTAACGTGGTTTCATCTTTTTCTATTGAAATCAATACATTATCAGGTTCATTATCAGTATTAATCTTTAGTGTTTGTTCATTGATTTTTAACTTCGTGTTTGCTTTGGCGGCTTCAATTTCTAACTGGAGTAGGAACCTGCTCTTTTCGCCACCACCTAAGTCTCCCGGTTCGGAATTATAAACCAGAACAACTTCATCGGCTCGTTGCAGCAGCCTGAAAAAATAATAGGCAAAAATGGCGTTCTTTTCGTCAGGAAGCGGTAAGTTGTACTCACGCCGGATGTCAAAAGGGATAAATGATTCCGACATATTACTTTTGGGAAGATGGCCTTCGTTGGCTGATAGAATAATCAGTTTTTTAAAATCCAGCAGTCTGGTTTCGAGCATTCCCATAATCTGAATGCCATTCAACGGCTCCCCTTTCAGACTTATTTCAGAACCACTGACAAGTCGTGAGAACAGGCGTTGAAATACTTTTAGGTTGATGTGTTTTTCGTTGCCAGTCAGGATGGTGTGCATTTTTTTCAATACAAGTAAAACAGAGGAGACCTGTTGCCTAATCATCGGGTAGCGGGTGTCGAACTGATCTCTTCCTTCCGTTTTGGAAGTTTTGTCTATTTCTGTTTTGTAATTGTTGATTAATTGTAAAAGGTGATCAGAAATGGTTTTTGTGTTGCTGCCTACATTAAACAAAATATCAAACAGAGCTGAATTGCTTTTGGTAAAGAACTCTTTAAGGCGTTCGCTACTGATAAATGCAGTGTTGTATTTGTTTATTTCCCGGATGATTTTATCGGGTTGACGGAGCATTAACCTTAAAACCTGACTCTGTAACAAACTTAGAATCAGAACCGTGTTGAAAACATCGCTTTGTCTTTGTTCGCGCTTTACCAGTAAGTCGATCCAAAGAGTGACAAACTGTGCCAGCTGACTCAACGCCAATGGATAGCCCATGGTAACATTGTAACTTAACGATTCGGAAGGTAGTGAGGTGAGCAGCGGAATAAGTAGTTTTTCATCAGCTAAAACAATGGCCGTGTCAGTAGGAGTAAAGGAGTCGGGCCTGGAGTTCCATTGTTCCAGCAGTTGTCCGGTAAATTTAACCTGACTAATTTGTTTGGGAGATGCTACCATCGAAATGGTTTTTTCATTTTCGGTCAGGTTGTTTTCAATCCATTGGGGGTTGTTAATTTTAAACTTTTTGAAAAGCTTGTTTAAATATAATCCCGCTTCCTGCCAGGGCAGGTTGTGTTTTTTCGGATAGATGTAGTATTCATCAGCATCCCAAAGCAGTGTTACTGCCAGCCTTTTTCTAAGTTCGGAAATAATCATCTCTTCTGCCGAAGTAAGCGCATTAAAGCCGGCAAATATTATCTGTTTCCACGGGAATTTTTTTCTGGTCGCAATTGACTCGGCAACTTCGCGGTAAACCATTCCTTTGGTTCCCATTTGTTTTGCGGAGAGTGACTTTTTAAGTGAGTTGTAGTATTGCAGGAGTTTCTGATAGAAGTCGAGGTAGGCTTTTTCAAAATCTGTCAGCTCGCCACCATCAGGATGCCAGCGCTCCAGCGCTTTAGCTTTTGAAAGAAAAGTAAAGAGATCTTTAATATCTGCCAGTGCTAAATCAGCATCGTTGAAATCGTTGAGCATGGTTGGAGCCCATTCGATGAACTCGTCGGGTTGACGTGCTTTGTTGCCCTCGATGTTTTTATGAATATCAAATAATTCAAACCAGGTAAGCATCGGGTCCTGAGGAGTGATGGGCGATAATTCAATAATAAACTCTTCAATGGAACGAATGTCGGGAATCCAGAATCCGGTTTTGACTTTTTCCTTCAAATGCTTTTTCAGGAAAATCTCAGGCCGTTTATTGGGGAATACAATCACGGTTTCCATTAATTCTGCCCGGCTTCGGTTTAAGGCTACCTCGGCAACTTTTTCCAGAAATTTTTCATTACTCATTTTACTCTTTGTTGATTGCTTTTTCTGCTTCCTTTATTTTATTGATGGTTCCCAAATCAAACCAAAAACCTTCGTTGTATTCGATGCCTTTGATAAGGTTTTTTTTTGCAAGCTTAAGCCACTCGTGAACAATTGAAAAACTTCCTGATTGTTTTATCGTTTTCGGATATTCAGGCGAAGCAATATAAATTCCACTATAAGCACGTTCAAGATAATTTTCAGGTTGGCTATTTACCCATTTGAACTCTCCCGTATTTATATTTCTCCAACCTGATAAATTGTAGTTTTCATCAAAAAGCAGTTTTCTCGACGATTCTCTTTCTCTTACCGCCAGTGTTACCAAAGCACCAAATTTATTATGGTTTTCAATCAGTTTGGTGAAATCAAAATCAGAATATATATCAACATTATGAATCAATATCGGTTCGTCACCATTAAAAAACCGGGCAGCTTTTATTACTGCTCCTCCCGTATCAAGCAGCAGGTCGCGTTCATCCGAAATAGTGATGTCGATACCAAAGTTGTTGTGTTGTTTTAAAAAGTCGATTACCAAATCACCAAAATGGTGAACGTTGATTAACAATTTATCAAATCCTTGTTCTTTAAGTCGCTCGATTAATCCTTGTAGCATTGGTTTGCCGTTAAACTCAACCAGTGCCTTGGGTTTGTTGTTGGTAAGGGGTGCTAACCTGGAACCAAGTCCTGCTGCAAGAATAAAGGCTTTCATAACAGATTTTCTTTTGCCAGTTGGATATGTTTTAACCTGATGTTAAGCTTGTCGCCATATTTTTGAAATAAATGACGGTTGAGGCTTTCAGCACTGTAAGTTGAACGGTGCTTGCCGCCGGTACACCCAAAACTAATCATCAGATGATCGAATTGGCGTTCCAGATAGTTGTCAACACTTTGATCTACTAAGCTGAATACATTTTCAAGAAATTTATCCATCTCCTTTTGATTTTTCAGGTAATTGATAACCGGTTCTTGTAAACCTGTGTAATCTCTAAGCTCTGCTATTCTACCCGGATTGGGCAATGCCCGGCAATCAAAAACAAAACCACCTCCGTTTTCAGTGATGTCAACAGGAATTCCCAGTTTTTTATAGGAAAAACTTGAAAGCGTGATGTTCAGTTTGTTCTTAGTTAAAGAGGTGAAGTTAAAGTCTTTCAGGTTTGTAATTTGATTAAATACGTTGTTTAATTCTTTTAACCCTTTTAGAGGGTGTTGACGCATCACCTTTTTTAAATTTTCAATGGCAAGCGGGATGCTTTGCAGGAAATGAGCTTTGCGCTGATACAATCCCCTGAATCCATATGCACCTATAACCTGCAACAGACGAAAATAGATAAAGAGAGGGTATTCAACATTAAATGTTTCTTTTTGTCCCGGAAGCACATTTTCAAGTTTATTAAGATAACTTGTGAGTAATGCTTCTCTGAAATCATCGGGCAGGTTGGCTTTGGCCTGGTAGAGTAATGAAATAACATCGTATTGTAGTGGTCCTTGTCGCCCTCCCTGAAAGTCGATATAAGTAAGGTCGCCATCTTTAACCATGATGTTACGGGCTTGAAAATCTCGATACATGAAAAAGGAAGAATCAGCTTTCAACAGTTTTTGGGAAAAAGCCTCGAAATCATTTTCCAGTAGTTTCTCGTCAACAATAATGTTGTTGGTCTTGATGAAATAGTACTTGAAGTAATTTAAATCCCACATTATCGACCTGCTGTCAAATCGTGAAGCAGGAAAAGCCACGTCCAGGTTCAGTCCTTTGATTGCTTCAGTTTGGAATTTTATCAGGTCGTTCATCACCTGATAATAATAACCTTTCACTCTTTCGGTAAGTCCTTCATTCAGCAATAAATCCATCAGTGTTTCATTACCTGCATCTTCGAGGATGAAATATTGGTTCGACTTATCTTTTGCCAAAATACGGGGTACAGGAAGGTTTTTATCAGCAAAATGGTTGGTAAATGAAAAGTGCGCAACGTTTTCTTTTACTTCGGGATTGAACGAGCCTATTAATGTGTCATTCTCGAAAAAGAATCTAAAATATATCCTTGATGAACCTGACCGGGGAAGCAGCATAAGCTTGAGTGGGTCAGGTTTTTCCAATGTTTTTAATAAACTGTAAAATATTGCTTTGTGATTGTCCAAAGTATGAAATGTTGATAGTTACAATGCTACGCCAAAACCAATGCGAATGATGGGGTTCGAGTAAGGAGAATACTCCGATTCCAGTACATTATAAAGAATGGCTATATGCATAAAAGTATTTCCCATATGTTGATACAGGCCGCCACCTAAAAATAGTCCGGGAACCCATTTTCTGCTTTTCTGTCCGTCTGCCATATAATACTGGGCACTAAGCTCTTCAAATTCTGCATGTACAAACAGGAATTTAAGAAAATGGTAACGTGTGAAAACACTAAGACCAAAATCATGATAATCTTGTTTCACACCATAATAGGTGTATTTGCTGTAGCTGTAAGTAAATCTGGTTCCTACATGGAACATGGGTGTGATCTGATAGCCAACAATGGGCGATAATTCAAGGAAAGCACTATTGCTCGACCAGCCTCCTCCAATGTTTCCTCCAATAAATATTTTACTTAATGGGGATACTTTATTTCTTACTTTTGTTGGCTGCTCACTACTTTTTTTCTGACCGCTTGTGTTTTCATACTGGGCAAATGCAGTGGATGTTGAAAATATTAACCCAATGATTAATAGATATTTAAATATTGGTTTCATTTTTTTATTTGCTGTTTATTTAATATGCTAAAAATACAATATTTTTCTGATTGATTCGTATAGGTTGTATCACTTGCTGACAGGAATAGTTAAAACTCTATCTTTGCAGGCTTTTACGGGGTGTATTTATTGATATGTTCGCCCAAAGTATTTTGTAATAAAAGGTAAATAATGAATAGCGGCTCGTTAACAAAAATTTCTGTATTGTTGGTGGTATCATTTTTATTGGTGTGGTTTTCGGCTTGTAAAAAGGATGTCATCAGCAACGATTCAGATATAAAGTTAGAGTTTTCTAACGATTCGGTAATTTTCGATACGGTGTTTACTTCACTGGGTTCGGCCACTCACAGGTTGATGGTTTATAACCGTTCGTCGAGTAAAGTAAAGATTTCATCTATTCATCTCGCCAGTGGATTCGGTTCCGACTTTAGAATAAATGTAGATGGCGAAGCGGATATAACGGTTAATGATGTTGAACTGGCAGGTGGCGACAGCCTCTTTATTTTTTTACGGGTTACCATCGACCCGACTGATGCGAACAACCCTTTCGTGATTGAGGATGACTTGCAGTTTCTGACGAACGGTAACAATCAAAGTGTTAAACTGGTAGCCTGGGGTCAGAATGCCAACTATATTCTGGCCGATACCTATACTCCCGGATTTCCACGGTATAAAGTGGTGGTAGATAGTCTGGAAACGGTTCATTGGACAAGTGAGAAGCCATACGTAATTTATGGTTATGCTGTTATTGATTCATACGGCAAGTTGGTTATCGACGAAGGAGCAAGGATTTATTTTCATGAAAAATCTGGTTTGTTGGCTTATTCAGATGCGGTATTAAAAGTTAAGGGTACGATTGATAATCCGGTGTATTTTAGGGGAGACAGGCTTGAAGAGGAGTATCGGGAATTACCGGGGCAGTGGGATAGAATCTGGTTGATGGAAAGCATGCCGGGTGAAGATCATGAAATCCGTAATGCAGTTATTGAAAATGCATTTGTTGGTATTCAGGCTGAAAGTTTTCTTCGGGTTGCCACCAACAAGCTTTTATTAGAAAATGTTATAATTCAGAATATGAATGGTATGGGCATTTTTACCAGGATTTATAATGTTGTTGGCGGCAACACTGTGGTGGCTAATTGCGGTGCCTATTGCATGGCATTCACGGGTGGCGGTAATTATAGTTTTATTCAATCAACCATTGCCAACTACTGGCCTTATGGTGTACGGAAAACCCCTGCACTTTTTATGAATAATTTTTTACTGGATACACTGGATAAACCCATTCCTATCCCCATACATTTTGAGATGGGTAACAGCATTGTTTATGGCTATAACGAAGATGAATTTGAAACTGAAATGGTGACAGGTGCAGACTCGTCGTACTTTTTTAATCATGTATTGCTCAAGTCGAAAAAGGATGTTAGTGATGTAAACTATTACGAGTCGGTTTTAACTAATGAGGATCCAAAGTTTATGGATCACGAAGTAAACGATTACCGGTTGGATACACTGTCGCCTGCAATAGATTATGGACTGGAATCCATCTCCTCTCAAATACCTAATGATATAGTAGGTAACCCAAGAGGCAGCCTGCCTGATCTTGGTGCTTACGAGTTTGTTTCGGGGCAAGGTGAAAAATAATCCTTATTATTGCAGTATATTCCATTTGGTAAATAATGATTATTGCAATAGGTGGCTCCAGCACAGCGGGCAAATCCACACTGGCAGCTAAAATTGGTGAGGTTTACGATCACAGGAAAGTTAAAATTCTTTGTCAGGATTCTTATGTAAAGCCTGAAAGTGAAATCCCCCTGATAAAAGACCATATCGACTGGGAAACTCCTGCATCAATTGATTTTGATAGGTTTTACCGGGCCATTGTCTATGCAAATTTGCAATTTGAAGTTGTAGTTGTTGAAGGATTGATGATCTATTTTAATCGCCGAACGGTTGATTTGTTCAACAAACGCCTGTTTGTAGAAATTGATAAAGAGACTTTTTTAAAACGTAAATCACGTGATTTGAGATGGGGTAAAGAGCCGGAGTGGTATATGGAGCATATCTGGGAAAGCTATCTGAAATACGGTCAGGTTCCAAAGGTTTTGAGCGATGTTTTTAAAGTTGACGGGCGCAGGAGTATTGATGTTTATCAGGTGATTAAGTTTTTGGAAGGGTGAGTGATTTCAGTGATACTTTTTTTCGACACACGTTACCGGCATGATGCGTTATGCAGCATGAGGAGTGTTGTATCTAACCATCGTACGTGAATCTTCTCCCCCGGCTTTATTGAACGAAGTCATGCTGAATGAAGTCATGATGAACGAAGTCATGCTGAACGAAGTCATGCTGAACTTGTTTCAGCATCAGCATCAGCATCAGCATCAGTACCTCC
>Ga0256913_10000626_pt1 | contig 18380 bp, 19 predicted proteins | sample Axial_MatmetaG_FD_185970 | JGI IMG/M metagenome (GOLD analysis project Ga0256913, IMG submission 185970) | Deep-sea worm associated microbial mat communities from Axial Seamount, Juan de Fuca Ridge, Pacific Ocean - Axial_Mat | ecosystem: Environmental > Aquatic > Marine > Oceanic > Microbial... | reverse complement strand
TTAACAGATCAGCAAAAATCGACACTACCCCCTCAAATTAGAATTATATTAGAACGCTTCCATCACGAACCTAAATTGTTAGCGCAATTTAGAAATCTTTTAAGTTTATCAGCTCAAAAAATAGCACAGCAGGCCATAAATCATAATACATTTTGTGATTCTTTTCAAATTCCTAATAAACTACCATTTGAGCTTCTTAAATTATATGGAATGACAGAAAAAGAATTTAAAGCAGTAATGCAAAAATTAGGTTTTGAACAGAACCAAATGTTCATGGATTTATATTACCAAACTTTAACAGTAGCCTATTTAATTGGGCTGGATTTTGATGATAAAAATATTCGCAGATTAGCTTTATTACTGATTGCTATTCGTATTTGGAATGGACGAAAACGAAAATATTTTCCTACTTTTTGTGATCCCGATATTGCAAGATATGTTCTAAATTATGAGCTCAAAGGGAATCACACATATAAACGAGCGGGAAATACTCCATTTGAATTTCTTGATAGTTATAATGTTCCCCAAGTAGATGATTATGCGTCTAAAATTATCCCTTTTAATTTAAATAATGGCTATCCGGCAAGAGGGTTACGTTTATTAATTGAATCAGAATATGCAAGAATTAATCAATTATTTAAAAGTATTAAAGATGCGTATTATCGAGTCCATCAAGCAGGGAAAAAAGAATCAGTTGCGGCTAAATTTGGTCAACAATATGGTGACGGTGAAATGGTTGAGCAAAAAGAAACATTCAGTGGAAATATAGAAAGACTAGCAGATAAGATTGAAAAAAATGCAATGCTCAAGAAAAAGATTCTTTCTAAATCCGAAGCAAAAAATTATCTAAAAAAGAAATTTAATATCAGTGATACCGGAATTCAAAAATTTGATGAATGGCTAGACAACGATGAGAATCATGATGATTTGAAATATTTTATTGAATTGCTTTTAAATAATCTTAAACCAAAAAGCGAGATGGATATTTGCCAATATGATGTTTCTATCCTTGCTAATAAAATTACATCTGCCAAAAAAGATCCCAATCTCTTAAAAGCAAAAACAATTATTGATCAAGTTCTTCAAGATATTTTAGGAGAAAAATACGGTTCATTAGGTGTGCAACGCATATATCAGTTAAAATTGGTTGCAGCTTATTCCTTAGTATCTTATATTAAAATCCTTCTTTGTAAAAAATTGTAGGCACTAAAAGATGCCTACAATTTTCCTGTGCTTTAATATTTTTTAACAAATGCACAATAATGTCTTTTATAAAGGAATGGAAATGCCGAGACCAATATCAAATCAAACATCAATACCTAACGCCGATCGTTTATTAGATGTTAATCAGAATCGCAAATTAACGCATACCTTTGAAGGAATACCCTCAACACTCAGAGGTATGTCTAATAGTGAATCGCAAGGTGAAAAAACATGGAATGACATTGTCGCTGCTCAAATAGAAGAATTAACTAAACGATATTCTGGAAATAGCAGTATTACTAAAATATTAGAAAATTGGCATAAAAATGTTACTATAGATTATAAATATAATCCAGGATTTACACCACATATTAGTGGATTTTATATGATTTTTATGGTCCACGGAACCTGGTATGATATGTACCATAATTATGTTAGTGGTGGTAATCAAATAGGACTTTCAGAAGAACCCGATGGGAAAAAGTTTTCGGGTGCAGCGGAAACTCAAATGCAAACAATAGGAATGAATAATCCTTATAGTTATATGAATATGTTAGCCACAGATATTGATATTCCTGATGTTACTGAAGAATATACTTCTGTAAGTTCTAGATTAAGAAATAGTTTTATTCCTTCAAGAAACTATTTTATTTCTGATTTTAATATCAGCTACATAGAAAATATTAATTTAGATATTATACGTTATCATGAAGCATGGCAAAAATTTTTAGAGTTGGTAAAACGAGGAGAGCATTCCTTAGGCGAATCCCAACAACAACAATGTGATGAATTAAATAGCGGTTATTTTCTTGATATGCCTTTTTCCAATGCAGTATGGGTTGCTGTATTTAAACCATTTACAACAGAGATACAAACATTAATTAAATTAATAGGAGTTATGCCAATTAATTTACCTCTCAAGCAAATAATTGGAAATAGAAGTCAATCAAAAATGACAGTATTAAACATTTCATATAAAGCCGCAGATATACATTATAAATTTTATAATAATACCCAAGAATTTTTAAGTGATAGTGGTATTCTTGCTTCTTCGTTTAGGGACGAAGTTCTTTTTGCCTCTTCTAATAACGTATAAAAATTCACAGAATTATTCGAAAGGAAAATAAATGGCTCTTGTAACATATGAAGCTACACTCAAGGAGTGGGAAAATATAATTAGGGTAAAATTAAAAGTAGTTAATCCCACTTTATTAAAGTCGGGTGCGCTAGGTGTTTTAGTAAATTTCTTAGCGGGCATTAAATATGATGCTTTACAATTTTATTCAAAATCTTTTCAAGAGATGAATGTAGGACTAGCACAAGATTTTAATTCTATGCTTTATCACAGTACAGTTTATGGAGCAGAACTAGAATTTGCTAATCCAGCAACTTTAACTTCAAGTTTGGTTGTTCCAGAATTAAATTTATCACAAATTGAAGAATTAGTTTATGAAATCCCCAGGTACACCACCTTTTTAGATAGCAATGGAATTCCTTTTATTTTTGTCTCTGATATTAAAATGTCATTAACTAATAGAGGTATATCTGCAATAGCATGGAATCCACAAGGAACTAAAACCTTATCAGTTACAAAGGTACCAAATCCAAATATTCCAGAGGGTTATGTCTATCTTGTCCATAATGCTGATATTCAACAATTTAGAAGAGATTTTCATACTTTCATTGTACCACAATATGGTGTGGGCAGCAGCTACACTTTTTCGGTGGGAGTACAAAATATCAAACAATTAAAGGAAATTCATGTATGGTTAAATACTGGAACTGATAAAATTGATCCACAAAATTTAAATCTTATTGCGCCTGAAGATATCGTTGATTTAAATTTTGATCCTAATACGGATTATAATATTGTAGAGATGGATATTAAGTATCATAAATTTGACAGTTCAATACATGATAATAATATATTTTTAACTATGTATGAGTCTACAATCTATTTTGAAACTAGCAATGGTTTAAATGGCCGTATTCCTCCAGAAAACTCACAGATCATTGTTGAAATACAGACAACTTTGGGTGAACAAGGAAATGTTACAAATTCTGAATTTTTAATTCCTAATATACAAGTTAAAGAAAAATTAAATAATAGTAGTACTTATAATAGTTATACCACAAATGTTAACGGTTTAAGCACTACCGGCGCGACCGGCGGTTTTAGTGTTCCGGGCGTTGATCAAATACGAGAAACAATTTTTGATAGAATTACTATAAGAAATAGTGTTACAACAGAAAATGATTACGAAAGATTATTTGAATACCAACTAATTAAGCCTTTTGTTGATGCAAAGTTTATAAATGCACAATCATATGTCTTTTTATTTAATGTCATACACCATAATGATAATGTTGTTAAAAGCAATACCTTTAATATAAAAGAAACCGACCTTTTCAATGATCCGTTTTATCCTGAAATGGTATATAATAATGTTGAACTGGTTTCACCATTTTATTATAAAAACAGGGACGAAAATACAATCGATGCTTATTTGGTTAACCCAGAAGTTGTATTTGCGTTAAGACCTTTAATAACAACTGAAGATGATTTAATAAATGCTAATTTTCAATTTACTTTAGCATTAATATATGATTTCGCAGCAAGAAAATCTTATATTAAGATTATTGATGGTAATAAAAATAATAATTATGAATATAGATTCACTTCAAGTGTTTTTAATTGTCTTTTAGATGTTAGTAATAATTTTACATGGGAAGTAAATACAATGTTTACTGATCCATATTGTATTGTGCGTGAGCCGATTACAAATATACAGGTAAAAGTTTATGATTTAGTAGGATCTCCAGGCAACTATCAACCTGTAGAAATAATGACGTATGTTGACGACGATGTCTATAGTCAATTGATACTAAAACAACAATTTTATAAATATTTTCAAGAATTGCCAGATGATGAAGTTTTCTTACCTGAAACCAAACGAGACTTTACCGCATATATTGATAATAATTATAATGAAATTATGTCGACAACAACTGATGTATTTTTTCATAATACCCAATTCAATTCAGAATCCTATATTTTAAGAATGCCTTTTATAGATAAAAACTTTTTTTACGGGCAGCCTTCATCTGATATTTTTGAATTAATGGATAAATATTTTATGGTTAATTATCTTGAAGAAAATATTAATTATAATACAAAATTGGTTCAAGCATTTCATAATACCATAGATATTCCCCCAAAATATTACCCATTTATTTTTGAAGAAAACACAATGGACGAAATTAGATCGCCAAAAATACCAATAAAAATAGAGGTTTTCTTGGATAATAATTCTTTTATTACATCTAAATTTGAAACAATAACTGATTTTGAAATAGCAATGAAAATTGCAACAATAAAACTTTTAAAACAATATGAAGGATTTATGATAGACTTTTATGAAACTGATCTTGAAAAAGAATTATTTAATCAATTTTCGCCACTGATCAGGAATATAAAAGTATTAAGCCCCTCATTATTTATCGTAAATGATGCCTCAACCATCTATAGAGAAATTTTAAACAATTTAACATTTGACGATATGTTAAATTTCGTTCCGCCTTTCTTTTATTATGATTATAATAATATTGATTTAACAATACAAATGTAAGGAGTATAGAAAATGTGTCCAAATCTTTCTCTACTCCGTTCGTATAAAGTCTATCCTCGGAAAATAGATTTCAATTATATGCGAGATCGTTTTTTTATTTATGTTTACTTAGATCCTTTTAAAGAATTAACTAAACCGTTACAAGTAACAGCCGGGCCGAAAGAGATTTGCTTCGGCTATGAACCTTTCTATATAGGCAAAGGTACCGGCTCCGGTTATCGCCAACATCAACACCTTAAAGAATTTCTTGATAAAAGAGAAATTAATAGATATAAAATTGAGAAATTAGCAGAGATAGAAAATAATATGGCAAAGGCCGCTGCTAAAGGTGATATATCAAAACCTTGGAACTGGGAAGAATATCAGAAAGAGTGGATTATTATAATCGATACTTTTGAAAATTCTCGCGCTTTGGTTAATTTCGAATTAGAACTTATCAATAAAATAGGAACCCGTTTTGATAATAGCGGACCTTTAACCAATAAGATTAAACGACAATCCAAATTCGATTATATTTTGAAGACAGGAAATGGACAGCTCATTTGAGCTGTCCATTTTTTTGTCCTAAGCATAATTTGATTTCCACCAATTCCAGAATTCACTTTTGGTTTTTTGTTTTATTTCAAAGCCATCTACGAACACTATTCTTACCATTGTGTAATCCACCGGGCCCCTAATAACATCTTCTTCTTCAATAAGAAGCACCTTGTTTAAATTAATATAGATCTCTTCGTTAATTGGAATTAATCCAAATCTTTGAAAATAATCTCTAGCTATTGCACCAGCAGATTTTTTTAAATATGTATACTCTTCGCGAATACTTACTTTATATTTCCAAGGTATTGTTATATGATATTCGTTTTCGGTTTCTTGCACTTTTATATAAGATACATTCCACCAATTAATTCTTAATCCATTAGCCATAAGGCTAGTTTTAGCTGTGGCAGGAGGCATTTTATCTCCTTCCGCTTGCAAGATTTAAACGTTTAATACTTTCATCATCAATAGCTTTTTTCATTAAGAAAATAAATTTTTCTATTGTTGCAAGATATTGATCAAATGTGAATTCTAATTGTTGAAAATTCTCATCTAGATAATGACTAAGATTTAATTTTTGAACCAAGTCTTTTGCCATCGCTTCAAAAATAGTATCCACAGTTTCTTTGTCTTTAAAGAATATATAAAATGGTTCACTAAGATGTTTATAAAGAAGATCCTTAACTAAAATTTTATTTCGTTTTTGAATATTTTTCTTAAAGAAATCACTTGAAATTTTATAATAATTTCCTTCTTTAATAATGCTATTACGAGTAAATTTCAAATTTGTAGTATAGAAGAATAAATGATCCAAGAATGCCATTCCAGAATTCTTTCTATATGAACTAAATATGTCGAAATAGTTGGGCTCTAAGAAATTCTGTGTGTATTCGTCACTTAAAAAACTAAAGTTGCTTTTAAGATATCTTTTATTCTTAAGAATATAATTGAATATCATAGAATTCATAATAAATTTTTTAGGATTAGATTGTTTACCTTGATCGAAAATCAGATCAAAGTTTTCAGTAAACAAACCTTCCAACTGTCTAAAATAACCCAATTTAATTTTTGTAAGATTAGTGGCATAAAAACTAAAAAGATTTTTATGGATAAGTGTAATATAAGAACTAAAAATGGCTCGCAATACAAAAGGATTTTTATTCCGTATCGCTGTAAATAACATATACTTCAAAATTTTTTCAATAATTACATCAGGTGTAATCATTAAAACATCATAATAAAATTCAGAAATTTTAGTTTTTGCATTATATTTGCCCAACCATTGTTCAATTAACGATTTAATAGTTAAAGTAAATCTCGTCATTTCTTTATTATTAGCAATAATATCATAAAATTCATTTATAAATAATTCGGTAGGATTTTTAGTTCCATTGATATTCTTAATTCCGTGCGCTTGCATAAATTGCTCAGATAATCTATTAATAACTTTTAATAGGTAATGGTAAGAAACTAATGTGACCCTTTGAATACCATCTTCGAACATAGTTAAAGGAATCGGGTCCATTACATTATCAAAGATTTCTCGAAAATGATCTGCTTCAAGTTGACCAACATGTTGTTTTAAATAAGCAATTTCATCTTGTTTATATCTGTCAAAAGTCTCTTGGACTTTTTGCTGCAATTCTTGGAATAATTCATCATCAAATTGTTTTACATGTTTTCTTTTACCAGCAGTTAAATTTTTTAAAACCTGATTCCAATCAATTTCATTTTGCAATTTATTTTCAAGCCAAACTTCTATAGCATTATCTATATTCCATCTTTCTAAGAATTCGGTCGTAATTCTTTCGACAACCCTATAATCGAGGCTTAGTTTTTTTTCTCGATTATTATCTAATTTTTTGCGAACTAATTTCATTCGACAATTTCTCGTGTCATAAATGTGTCCCAAGGAAAGACTATCCAGGGTTTTTTATTATTGATTTTTTTAATTTTTTGACCGAATTCAATGAATTTTTGATTCATTTTCTTTTTCTTTTGCTGTGTTACAAGAACAGCTGGAATGATTTCAATATCCTTTTCTTTAAATGCTAAAGCAGTTTCATATAAAATGGTTACAACAGTATCCATTGTAATGCCTTCATCATAAATATCATCACATACTATAATAGTATCATACTCATCATAATCAATCATATACACATTTCTAATCTCAATAATATCTTGTGCTTCTTCCCCTTGATATCTTTCAGACTCAATAGCTACAACATTTCTTATATCAAAAGCATAAGCAAGATATTGAGCCAGCATTAATCCGCCTCTAGCAATGCCAACCACCAAAGTTTTTTCTGGATTAAATCCTCGCTTGGAAATCTTTTTAGCTAATTTGCGTGTAGCCTCTTCAATTTCATCATAAGTCAAATAATACTTTTCACTCGCCATCGCTATTCTCCTCAGGAAAATCTGATTTAATAACTGGAAATCCATTTTCCTCAAGAATTTCTTGGATGCTTTCACTCAGCTCAAACTTATCAATGTCATCAATAAATTCTGGGTCTACGCTTTTTAATTTAGATTTATTTTCTGTATATGCGATGCGGATAACATAAGGACTATCCAGATCATTAATTAAATATGTTTTAGTTTTAACTAGCTCTTCATAAAGCTCCTCTGCTTCTTCAACACTAGCTGGCATCTCCTTCAATTTAAGAATTTCCAAAGACACAAGACTTTTCGTTAAAGCATCTTTTAGTTTCTGAACTTTTTCTTCTTCTGTTAACATTTTCTCCATTATTCTTCCTTTTTCTTTATAATCATTTATTAAGATATTTAACTGATGATTCTAAAAAAATCATTACAAAAAAAATAAGGAGAAGGGTTAATCCCCTTCTCCTGTATTTTCAAAACGTAAATCTATACAAGTAATTTCTTTAGGTAAAAACACGTTCGGTGTAATTACTTCTTCTTTAATGCAAAATATATTAAATATTCCGCAAAAGAAATTAGCAATTTTTTTCATGGTTACTCCTTCGACGTTGGAACAACACCTTCGCCTAAACAACACTCACAAGTCTTTAAATTATATTCTAAACCAAGGTCGTGCTCTTTTTGAGCAATAGTTCTAAAAGAATCTTCAAGAATATTTTGTTGTGAATTTAAATTTACAAAATAATCAATAGAGATTATATTTTGCATTAATGGTATTATTTTAGCTACAATTCTATCTTTGAATTTTATTGTATCTAATTCCGATACAATATTTATAAATTTTTGAATTTCTTCTAAAGAATTTATTTTTTCGATAATATTATTGTAATGAATTGTTAGCATATTATTGTGTTCTATTTTGTTTCTGTATATATCAATTAGCTCTTTATTTTTAACAAGCCAATTAGTTCCTTCAACCATATTAATAAATGCTTCTATACGGGTTGATAATTGTATATAATTATACTCAATTTTTCTCAGATAATCTTTCTGCTCGCCGGCTGTTAGATATTCCTCGATTATCTTAAAATAATATATTTTCAAATAATAATCGATTAACTTTTTCTTTTTATTAAGATCATCTTGAATTTCTAATAATCTTACTTGCAATTCTTTATGTTCTTTATTTTGCTCTTGCATAGCTTCTTTTGCTTGTGCGATGGCTAATGCGATATTTTCTGTATTAAATAGAAAACTAAATATTTTTTCACTATCCGAGGTTTTAGCCCCGACTAAAAATAATCCGTCATATTGATTAGTATAAGCAATTCTTTCTGTTTGTTCCTTAAGATCTCCTTTAAAATTCTTATACATATTTTTCATATCAATATAACGAAATCCAATTTCTTCAACTGCTTCTCTTAACTTATCGGCAGCAAGATTTTTACCAAAATATTCTTCACCCTCAATTACAAACATTATTTTATTAGATTTATAACGAAGTTCAATTTCTTTGATATTACCTTGGTCATCAACATGTCCAAAAACAATTTTGGTAGTTAATTTTTTACCATTTGGATTCTTACGCGGATAAAGGTTAGTATTAAAATTATTAAAGATAAGAGATTCAATTGCTCGTAAAGTTGCACTTTTACCACTATTATTTGGACCGCGAATAATAGTAAATCCTTTGTAAAAAAACGAAGCTGATTTTATAGATTGAAAATTCTCTATAATAGAGAAAAAATAATCAGTTTGGGGTTGCTCTCCTATGATGTTAACTATATTTAAAATAGGAATATTATTTTTATCTATATCAGAATTTACTTCATATACTAAATGTGCATGCGTTTCTAATTCCTCTGTTTGAGAAACAATTACTAAAGTAAATCCATATTTTTCACAAAATTCTCTCAAAAATAAACTTAATCTTTCTCTATATTGCGGAGATACTTGACTAAGGGCTTCATCAAAAATATAAAATTTATTTTTGCTATATAAATAACCTATTAGTATTTTAAAAAATAAGCTAGCTACTGAAAGAACTCCGCCTCCGTTTGAAGATAACAATTCATTGTTACGAGCTATTTCAATTCCATTCTGATAAAAAACAATATCATACTTTTGAGTACTTGAAACAGACTTGCCTTTCATTTCTTTAGGAATTATATCTAACCGATAATCGCTTTCAAAAATATCGCGCAATGCACTATTAATAATAGTTAAGATAAAATCTTTTCTTTTTTCTAATTTATGATTTTTAAGTATCTCAAGAAGTCTTTTTGCTCCCGCCCAATTTTCTAGAGAGTGCTCTAAAGTAGCAATTTGCTCTTTTAGAGCACTTTCATCTTTTTCAAGTCTTTCAACATTCGATGCAGCTACACGCCATTTTACAAGGGCATCGTTACTGGTTATATCCTGCATTATCCATCCTTATTGGTTTGCATTTCTTTAACTGTTTCTGGGGCTAGTAAATGCAAAGTTAAAAAATTATGAGCAAGTATAGAATCCATATAATCTTCGAATTTAAATCCAATAACTTCAAGATTATTAGTAATACCCATTTTTAATTTCTGAAGAGCTTCTTTAGTAATAATATTAACAGCCCATAAACCATCATCTATTGTTATACAAACAGATACTACGTTTAATTTAGAAATTTCAACTATATTATTATCTTGGTAATCCACAATTACACGCCCGTCATAAATAAATTTATAATTCCCTAAATTTATTTCTGAAAAATTTTTACTCATGATAACAATTCCTTGGCTAATTTAACAGACTCTTCAGGTATATTATAGGCTCGAGCCAAACTCTCTATAAGCATGGCATCATCGTCTAATATCTCTTCATCATCAAGATTAACTTCTTCAAAAAAACTAAATTCTGTTTTACCAAGTTCCTGTAAAAAATTAATAATATCTACATTAAAAGCTTCCGAGAATGGTTTAACCCTTAAAGGTATCTCTTTAAAATTAAAAGAATAATCATCTCCAACAGGAACTATTCTTCCGTGAATAATAGTTGGTATATGTTCATCTAATTTAACATGATAATCACGAACAACTCTCGTTAAATTCCAAGGATTAAGAAAATAGGTATTATTTACTTTCTGAACCATTGCTTTTTCAGGAGCAAGATGCCAATGACCACAACCAATAACATCAATATTATATTTAGATAATTGATTATAGGTAAAATCTGAAACAATTTCTTGAGTATCGGTAATATTACTATGCATTAACACAATTTTGGGGCGAAGGTCCAACATAGAAATTCTTTCTAGTTCATCAAGAATTTTATCAATGGCTTGATGGTGATCAATGCCAAAAAGATAAACTTTAAATTCTTCGGATACTTTAAAAGTAATTGGAGGCATGCTGGTTCCTATATAATTTATAAGACCAGCTTCGACCATTTCACCAAAGATAGTGCCCTCTGGAGTTTCTTTACCATCAAAATAGTCGTGATTTCCCATATTGGAAAATACTTTTAAACCAGCTCTTTTAAATTTTTTAAGACGTGCTTTATTCTGCTGATGTTGATTAAAACTCCAATCTTTTTTCCGATTTTTTTCAAAAACATCACCTGTGAAAAAAATATTCTCTATATTATTATTTAAGGCATATGTAATAATCTGATCAATTTTATCATCAATATCTTTTTCCCAACCATGTTTTCGGATATTACTTCTAAAACCGAACATAAAATGTGGGTCTTTTATTAAAATAAAATCAAAGGATGGAATCATAACTTTCCTTTATTTCTTCAGGTGTTATATCAATGAAATCGCCTTCAGGCAGAATAGCATATTTTCTATCATATGCTTCATCCCAATAATATACCAAAATATTATCCGGAACAATTTCTCGTATATGCCTAGCAATTTCTTCACCTAATTTTTGAAATTCTTGATATTCTTTAGATTCACGTATAGCTTCTATATTTGATTCCGGTAAATAAAAATTAAATTTCTCAAACATAAGTTGCCATTTATTTATCTTCTCATTTAATTCTTTAAAATCCGGAATTGTTATATTTAATTCTTTTAATAAATTTTCCAAATCCGTAGCAAACCCATTAATCCAAAGACCATCTGCCGTGTAATCACAAAAAACACCAATAGCTTTTATTTCATTTTGCATAATAATTCCTTTGTATTAAATTTTTATAATGATTCAAAAAAAATCATTATAAAAAAAATAAAAAGGAGGTTTGCACCTCCTTTTTACATTAGATACCAATCATCAGACGCATTCATTTTTGGTTTTGCCAATTGTTGATATTCAAAATATTTTTTAAGTATTTCATCAGCAGGATGGCCGGCTTCTTCAAGTTCTTTTCGAATATCTTCAATTTCCATTTCACTATCAAAGAGAATTTCAATTGTATCGAAAAGATCTTCATCATCTTTCGGATTCCTAAGAAGCTGTTGAATATTAGTAGCAATTACTCTTTCATCTGCTTCTTCACTTTCGACAGAAGAAATTTCATTACCTTTTTCATCAACAATTTTAGCTAGCCAATCATAATAAAGATCCATAACTTCAACGTCATTGTATCCAGTTAGTTTCAGAAATGTTCGAATACCATTATCATCGTAATTAGCTTTTTTAAGAGCCCTGACAATTCCGATCATATCTTCTTTAGAACCAGATCCGTCAACCTCAGGAAAATCTTTAAGATCAATTTGTCTAGATCTAAGCAGAGACATTGTTTGATTTTTTCTCCAAGTTTCCCGTTTAGGTTTATGGAGTGTTCTTGCTGCATTACCATCTTTAACAGGGATTGTTCTTGTGGAGTGCTTAACCGGCGGCGTATAAGTATTTCCATAATTACCATATTTATTTTTCCCGTAATAGGTCCCACCCCCTGAATAGTATGAACGATAAGCTTGCTCGATCATATCAGGATCAATAATAATTTGGGGTTCGTAAGAATAGTTTTCAAGGAAAACCTGGAAAATATCTTTGGCTTGGGAGTAAACTTTATCTGTCCATTTCTTAGCAACTTCAAAATCAATAACCGTTTTTGTTTCAGATTCTGCTTCAGGATTAAAGAAATCTTCGAAATCAGAGTAATCTCTAACATCTTTGATAATGTAGCTAATAGTAGGAGTATCGTAGTATGCCCCTTCAATACCACCATCTTCCGCAGGCTTAACTTTAACAATACGTGTCTCAGTTGTTACCAGTTTAACACTTTTATTAGGTATATACATAACCGAATCAACTTGAATTTTTTCGCCGGCCGATGTATTCATAGTATTTTTATTTCTAAAAATAACACCTGGTTTTTCTACCTGATTATCAAGATCAATTTGGCTGAATCCGAAATTACCGGGGTGTCTATGCATGGATCCCATTTCAAGTTCTCTTACTGAAATATTAAATCCCCTCTGTTGGAAAAAAGCAATTGGAAAATGATTAATCATTTCTTCAGCCATTTTAGCTGAAATGGGTTGCACTTGATTACTAAGTTCCGCAACTTCATCAAGATTAAAATCAACAGAGCCACTTGAAACTTTCTGAGGCATATTAAAGAAAACCGTAGGAATAGTAAAGATCATTCTACGTTTTCCATCTGTATGTTCTATAACAATCTGAATGCCTCGATAATGAACTTGGAATTCACTTCCACCCGCTTTCGGGAGGCAAATTTCCGCAATTTTATCAAGAGTGCTTTGTTTGAATAGAACTATATTAAGATTACTTGAATCGGAATACTCATCAGGCTTAGTCAAAGTAGATGCTCTGGTAAATGTTGAAATAGCTTTTTCTGTTTTTTTCCACCAACCCATTTCTTTTCCTTTATTTTTATTTTTCTTTTTATTTTTTTTACCCATGGGGTCTCCTTTAATCTCAGGATTCTGTTATCGTTTCTTCAGCTTCTTCCAGGGTTTGAACCAGTTCTTCTTCTTGCGCTTCTGAAATTGCTTTCCAAATTTCAGCAGATATTTTTTTTGCAATATCAGCATAAATCACACCCCTTGCACCATCTTCAATAATTTCACCAAAGAACATACTATTAATATTTACTTTAGATAGGGTAAACCAACCTTTTATTGAAGTCATAGATTCAGAGCCGGTGCAAATATTTCGCTCACTTGCATTATTACGTCGATTTCCATTGTATGTTTCACTATTACTTCTATATTTTTGATGAATATTGCCAGAAATCATAGGCGTTAGGTTAAAACCGGTTGCATTTGATTCAGTAGGATTATCAATTGCAATAATTCCGTAATAAGGCATAACAATTCCTGAAATTGCCAAATGTGTGGGAATAATAAGAGATTCAACATTTTTTCTATCCATCATTTGGCCTTCATGTTTGTGTACATCAATATGAGTATCAACCATTTCGATAAAAGGAGATTCAAGCAAAGCAGTTACTTCGCCGGAATTAATTGTTGCCCATTGTTTTGTGACGATTGGTGATTTTATGATTTTTGGGAAAAGGGAAAATAAATCAGCGTATTGTTCTTTATAGTATTCCATTTTTTCATTATAGAAACCAGATTCTTTGACGTCTTTAATTACGTTGTTAGCTCTGGTGTTCCACTCAAAAATATGAAGTTTGCCCCTAAGAGGTAATTCAATTACTCCAGCCGAGATCAAAAAAGCATTAATTGGATGCAAAGGATTAAAAAGAAATTTTTCTGAGTTTTTTTTGGTAAGTTCAGTATTTTCAATTACAACACCATAAACCTCATCAGATTCTGCTAATTGTTGAAGCAGATCCGAAAGGGAAATAGTTTCATTATAAGGAATTGTCGTAATAGTATTGCTGAGATATCTGCTTCGGAAATCATTAAATACCAGATAACCTTCTGGTTTTCCTCCTTCTTCGAAATCGAAATGAGGGAAATTATTTGCATGAAGTTTTCTTTTCAAATTTTTATAAGCCAGTGGAAGAAATATATCGCCGGAATGATTAAAAAAGGATACGCCATCTACTATCTTTTCATCTTCTGTATGTTGCATAATAAAATCTTTAACAGCGGACATCAGTGAAAAAGAGAGGACAGAAACCCCTTGAGCAGAATTGTTAAACATTAAGAACTCCTTTTTCTTCCATATATTCTTTCATATTGAAATCAAATAAAACACCAGGTTCTTGAGGCATTTCATCATTTGCAAGAATTTTAATAAATGCTGCTGTAGCGATTTGTAAATTTACAAGAAGTACAGGAATATCAATTGTTCCGTAAGTCTCATGAACAAGTCCAGACGTTACACGAGGTTGGTAAGAAATTTCAACTTCATGATCGCCGTGTCCCATAAAGAAAAATTTGTAATTTGAAAGCATATTTCTTGTTTCTAAGGTAGGAGCCCCGACAAAAATGTAATTTTTTTCATTAATTTTTTGGGCATATTTTTCAGTTAACCATTCCTTAAAGAAAATAATTTTTTTCTTTTTTACTAGAAGATTTTCGTTATCAATAAGAAAAGTTTTTTGGAGAAGTTTGATATTTTGCACTTCCGGGTCAGGTGATTGTGTTAAATCCATGATTTGATTAAGAACAACTGGTTTGCCAATTCTAGGCAAATTTGAAAAATCAATATTATCTTTTTCAAAAATAACGATATTGTCAAAAAGTTGAACTTCTGATAATTCTATAGACCACAGATAAAGGTTATAAAGCATATTAATCATTGCGCCGCCGTAGCCGACAACACAAAGCTTAATATTTTTATCCCTGATTTTTTGAAGATCTTCTTTGGTCGGTGTTAGTTCAAGTTCGTCTAGAAGAGATCTCGTGATCTCGTGTTCAAAAGAGATATTTTCTGTTGTTACAGAACCTGGTATATGTTTTAGTAGTTGAGTAGACATCCTAATAATATTCGGATTCATAAATTGGTAATTTCTTATATCTGAAACGGGGAGTTCTTTATTTTCGGGGTGAACAAGATCAAAAAGAACTTTATTATCAGAGAAAGGAAGAATGCTATCGGGTGCGTATCTCATTCGAATTTCGTTATAAATAAAGTCTTTTAATTTTTCACGTCTAGTTTGAATACTTGCCATCAAATTTCCTTTATAAATTTTTTAATTATTTTTAAATTGGAAGTTAAATAAAAATATCATAATCATTATCATCGTCGCCGTAAATATAATCATGTTTGTTTAAAAAATAATTCAAAATTAATCCTTCGAGTATTTTTTCAATAAGAATAAAAATTATTAGCGGATTAATTTCGTGCCGAAGCACAGGAAAATGATAAGCGCTAAGAGCGCTTATCATTAAACCTTTCAAGCCCTTTAAGACCTTCATAAGCCGTAGCTCTATACAAAAGATCTATTAGAGCTTTATTCCTCTTTAATTTTTGGGGAAGGAAAACCCATTCAGGAAACGGCTTTAAATCCTCTCCCATAGTGATTGGTTGATTAGACGCCATTTTGGCGATAACCTTCCTCAACCAAATAGGAGGAATTAACTTAACACGTTCCCGAACCACCTCAAACACAAATGCATCGAAAGGCGGTTCTTTTACGATAACCTCCGGTTCGGGCAACCCTTTTTTAATAATTGCCCCAACCATCGGCATCTGACTTAATCGTTCTTTAGAAAAATAGCCACATTCGCCGCTATCTAGACGAACGATTATTCCGCGTTTTTCCCCTTCGTCATCCTCGGAATAACCGAGAACAGTGCCGGGGACTTGAAAAGATCTAGTGCTTGCAGCTACCGCTCGCTCTAGATCTTTTATTACCTTGGTCCACCATTTTGGCGGATGAGCTGGCTTTTTTTCCTTTTTTTCCATGGTGCTCCCCCTCTAACTTTAATTTTTAATTATTTTCTGTTTTAACCTCACAGATAAATTCCGACCAGTCGGGATCTCCCTCTGTTGAAAGGCCTACCGACTGGTATTGTTCTTTAATCTGGTAATCTTTTATAAAGATCTGCACCTTTTTATTTTTATATATAGATACATTACCAGCCTCGGTTTTGACAGTGAGAACATATTTATAAGGAATAGTACCCTGATCCATAATACTATTTTTATCTGTATCCAGGACAAATTCCATCTTTCCAAGTGTGCTCGTTCTTCTTTAGAGAACTTTTTTAGAACGCCGCCCTGCCCATAATGTAGAGCATAGGGGAGACACACATAATTATAAATTTTTGCATTAGCAAAAACAGCAACGATCGAAAGTCCAAAAATGATGGCCATCATTTTTTTCATAACTGCTCCTAGAAAAAAAATTTGTAAGACAAATTAAAAATTGATTTGTCTTACATTATTAATATTTATATAGTTCTATAGAGTAATTCTAAAATCAATAATCTTGTTCTTTACGCCATTTTTTTAATCTCTCTACATGTTTATCTTTTTTACTTATAAGATTATAAACTACTGTTACTAAATGCGAGTTGGGATCTGTTTCTATAAGTTCACGCAGCCGGGCTTCAAGTATTTCCTTATCAATTAAAGTTTTATGAATTAATTCATCGACTGTTGTATTATGCAAAGAACAATATTCATCGATAGAGACCCCATATAAATCTTCATATGAATAATCCATCATATTAACCCTTTTTTCTGAAACTCGGGGTTACCCTCTTTGAGAACTTCTTGCAATTCTTTAATATGCATATCTTCCGAAGTAGTATTCTCAAGAATTTGATATTCTTTTTCTTTGTCTTGAATATACTTTTTAAATTTCTCAACATTTTCTTGAGTCAAAGATTGGATTTTCATGCCTAATAAATAATCAAAACTTTCATCTATTTTGAGAAATTCTTTTGCTTGAAGTTCTTTCTCGAGGTCAACTTTCTTGCGTTTAACAATAATAATTTTTTCAGCATTTACCATTTCTATAAATCGAATTTTTTGATTTAGGATTGTTATCTCTTCTTTAAGCTTATCTAAAATATAAGCCTTTCTGATTACATAATAATCTTGTCTTTTATCAATAAAATATTTAAGATAATCTTCTGCTGTGTTAAAAGTTAAAATTTTTTCCTGAGATGAATCGGGGTCTAAAAAAGTAAAATTTTCAGAGGTTCTATCTACCAGATTAAAAAGAATTAGTAGTTCTTCATCCGATTTTTTAGCGATTTCATTAGAGACTTTAAGTTCAAAGTAAAAAATATTTTTACGACATTTCTCACTAAAATCTTTAATTGTTCCTTTATCCACCAGTTTTTTTAATTTCTTAAGATAACTTTCTCTAGTATATTCTGGCGGAACATCTACTATTTCTATTATGTTCCTTTTACCTTTGGGACGATTTATTTTGCCAGTTAAAATCCACGCAGAAGAATTCGTATGTTGTTTATCATGAATAATATCTCCGTTAAAAAAAGGAAAAGCTATATCAACTCGGTTTAATTTATAATCTTTCCATTTTTGTGGTTTATCTCGTCGATACCTTAAAGCATTAATCATGCTTTCAATTAATGAAACGGGATGTCTTGGTAGAAATTTTGAAGCAAATCCAACAGCAATAGCACTATATCCATTCACTAAAGAAATCGGTAAAATAGGTAACAAGAATTCGGGCTCAATTGGTTTACCTTCAAATTCCTGAGATTTCAAAATAGGGAGATCTTCCTTGCGGAAAATAAGTCTAGCGATCTTACTAAATCTAGTTGCTGTATATCTAGGCGCA
>Ga0256913_10000625_pt1 | contig 18384 bp, 14 predicted proteins | sample Axial_MatmetaG_FD_185970 | JGI IMG/M metagenome (GOLD analysis project Ga0256913, IMG submission 185970) | Deep-sea worm associated microbial mat communities from Axial Seamount, Juan de Fuca Ridge, Pacific Ocean - Axial_Mat | ecosystem: Environmental > Aquatic > Marine > Oceanic > Microbial... | reverse complement strand
TAAGAAAAATATTAGTACAGAAAAAAGACTGAATTATACATTATTTTTCAATAACAATAATACCCTTTTTCATAAGTTCACCAGTAAATTGAACTATAAGATTACGAGCTTCAAAAAATGATAGTTTATATGTATCCTGCAACCAATAAACCAAATTTCTAATATTATATTTTTCTTCCACTAGTTTCCGGAATACTAATAAAGCTAAACCTGTCAGCTGAATCTTTTTTGTTTCCCGTGGCTTTAAAACTTTTGCTAAAGCTTTCTTTGCTCCTTCATATTTAAGCTTAATCTCAATAAGCATTTCAGAATCTTCATTTTTTACAATTTCAGCCTTATTATTGAAAACGGCAATAGCCTCTAACTGTTCTTCAAAGGTTAATTCATGAAAATTAATATCCGGATCAGACATACTATTTTACTCCTTGAAGTACAGATTCTACTGTCTCGCGCTGTTTAAACCTTGCGGGTGCAATATGCTCAAGGGCATAAATTCTTTTTTTATCTTCATTCAACAAGCAAGTGGCATAACCTTTCCACCAAGGCCCCAGAAGGAAATCAAAGCCCCATTTTCCTCGCGTTTTAAATTCTATGATACTGCCGGGCATATTATTATAAAATAAAGTATCTTGTGTATCTTTAATTACAAATCTGCATTGAGAATAGAGAAATTTATGATAAAAAGAAGTTAAATCTGTATCAGCTAGGAGGAGTTCTGGCATTCCCCAGCGGTGAGCAACAATTCTGTGACATTTTTTATTTTCAAATTCAACAGAAACAGCTGCCGGCAAAGAAGAAATTTTAGATAAATGAAATCCCTCAGGAACATGAATTTCTAATCCCCAGCATCCGAAAAAAAATCTGCCGTTCTCGGGTTTATTCTCTCTAAAAGAAGCTAACAGTGTTTTTGCTTCAGCAAAAGTATTTTTTGAATAATCTGGAAAAATCCACTCGACAAGAATTTTAGGCTCTTCCAAAAAAGTTGAAGCATAATAGCGTTCACCATTTTTTTCATAACCTACGACAATATCATTAACTGAGAAAAATTTTAGAGTGGAAAATCTTTCAGCTTTATCAGGATCGGTCTCAGCAATATAACGACGATGAATTTCAGTCATTATTTTTTCTTTATCAGGAACAGCCTTTACCTTTCTCCAGGATATTTGACCAAGCGGTCCCTTTTCTGAAGCAAATCCAATAGTACCTTCATCCTGATTGGTAGTATAAGATGTAACTTCCCAATATAAAGGTAAAGAAAATTTTAAATGATGCCAGCCTATGTTGAAAGGAGGATGTATAAATTTATGATCAACCTTTTTCATCACCAATAGAACCTTCATCAATCTGGAGGTCTTCAACACATTCTATTCGGTCAACTTCTCCCTGGTCAATCCAGACAATTCTTGTTGAAGAAGCGAGCATTCTATGATCATGTGTTGCAGAAATAATAGTAACTCCAAACTGTTTCGTAAGATTCTTGAAAATTGAAATAATTTCGGCACCTGTCTTCAAGTCAAGGTTGGCAGTAGGTTCATCAGCAAGTAAAATTGTAGGTGTATTAGCTAAAGCTCTTGCAATTGCTACCCTTTGTTGCTGTCCGCCAGAAAGCTCAAGTGGTTTATGATGAAGCCGTTCTCCCAAACCAATAAAGTCTAAAAGTTCAGCAGCTCTTTTTTCTGCCTCATCTCTTGATTTTCCAAGGAAAATCTGAGGTAAAGCTGCATTATCCAAAGCACTCAAATGAGGGATAAGATTATAGCTCTGAAAAACATATCCAATGTGTTTACTTCTAAAAAATGAAAGTTCTAAAGGCGAGAGTTCTGGAAGGGAAACACCGCCGACAGTAATTTCACCAGCAGTAGGAACATCTAAGGCTCCAATCATATTAAAAAGAGTAGACTTCCCTGAACCAGATGGCCCCATAATGGAAATATATTCCATTTTATTAATTTCAAGATTAATATCTCTCAGTGCGTATACAGCACCATCACCTTTCCCGTAAACCTTACTTACATTTTTTATTTCAATAAAAGAACTCATTTAAATAACCTTCATTTTTTAAACAGTTAAAACGGCAGAGAACTGGACGCTTTGGCCAAGAATACAAAACCGATACAGACCATCGTAATTAACCCAGCTCCTACAAAATAACCTGCTGAAACAACAATAATATATTTTTTCCAATTTTCACCAAAATGTTTCTTTAAAACATACCGACCAAGAATTGCACCAACAAACTGAGGAATTACCACATGCGGCATTGTCTGGTTGAAACCTCGCACAATACCATAACATAATGTCGTTGGAGCACCAAAGAAAGCGAAAACCCCGAAGCTCAATACACCGACGACTGTACCAATTGCAATATACAAGATATTCAACGCCTCCTGGAAAGGGGAATAGTAACCTAATGTCGAAGAATATATAAGAGAAGCATTTTTTGCTTCAAACTCCCACATTTTCTGAGCATACGGATAAGCAGCAGATGGAATATCGCCAAGACCAAAAATAAAACTTGAGAATCCAAGCATAGCAATCAGAATAATTGGAAAGAGAATAACATCTGATTTCCAGATAGACGGGAATCTTGTACCTGTCAATTCAGCAGTTTTATAGAAAACAGTCTGCTGACCATAGTTTGCCATCGGCACTGGCAGAAACCAAATAGCAATCCCCTGATATCCGGTCAGAATAAAAGAAATCTCTCTAATAAATGGAATTTGTACGACCTGCCCCGCAATACCTTCTAGACGCGCAGTCACATAAGAGATCAAAGGGGTATATACAAACCCGAAAAAGACAAGTACAACCATAACACCGATATGCCAGTTGATCAGCCACCCTGAGACCACAATATATGCCAAGGTAGTAAAGAAATAACAGAATGTAATAATCCATGGATGAATATCACCACGGCTTTCAGGAATACTACTTTTCTTTGACTTCGAAGATGAATTAGGCCTTTTGCCTCTCATTCTTAACACACTGAATATACCGACAATCGCAATAGCTAAAGCAAGTCCAATACCGAAACTTAAATAAAAGTTTACATTATTGTTAAACAAGGTTTCAAGAGTAGTCTGCCCTGGTTTCCAGGAATAAAGAATCTTCATATGATATAAAACCGGATTCAAAATTATTGTTATTATAAGTCCGGCAAAACTACCAACCATAGCAAAAAAGGGCATTACCATACCAATAATGAACTGCCCCAAGTCAAAACATAACCCCGTTGCCACTGCAGGAAGGAAATCCTGAGTCTGCATAGTCCAGTCAACAAACGGAATTGGAAAAATTTCAATTGTATTATCAAGGAATGCACCAGATAAAGTAGGAACTCCCATATAAAGAAAACCAAATCCCATACCGATAGCACCACCTATAGCAAAAGCACGCCACCTCCATGATTTATCCTTATCACCGACAGACTCCATATCTTCAGCAAGTGTAAGCATACCCTGTGCCTGCATCGGAGCCATTGGGAAAGGAAGTTTTTCAATATCACTTGTGATACGGAAAAGTCCGTAACCAATAACTGTAGTATTAATTTTGGAGAAGAACATTTTAAAAATGATAAGAGCAATGGCAGGAATCCAAGCTTCCTGGAAAAAAGTTTTTGGCAAATCAGCAATATTTTTAGGAGCTACCCATTCAGGAAATAAATCCCGCAATCCAAATGAAGATGCAGCATCACTTTGCACAAGGAATTGAGTAAAAAGAGGCGTACCGTGAACCTCCTGAAAAACTACAGCTCCTGACATATAAAAGAGAATAAATATCTGGGCTCTTTTCAATGTGGCATTTGCACGCTTTGCAAGCTCAATAAAAAGTATAACAGTCACCCACTGAGCCGCAGGCCCAACACCGAAGCCGGCAACCAGCTGCATATACAGAACGCCTGGAATCATAACGATGGCAACAAACAGTGTTCCCATTAATGATGATAAAGTAAATCCTTCGTCGAAATGCGAAGGCACTTCCATCAAATCATTATATTCCTGAAGCTCCTTATCAAGCTTATGACCTTGATTCGCCACTTTTTCTTTCATCAAATATATCTCCTATTATATAGTAATCTTATTTTCAGCCATAGTTCTGTAATGCACCACTGTTTCCAATGGAATAGAGCGCCACAGTAAGAACTGGTTCCTTATTTCATCAAGGAACCTTCTATTTCCACGAAGCCACGCAGGGTCTGAGCCACCAAATTTTTCAAGTTCAATGATAATTTCATCAATTCCGGGAATATTTGAAGGCTGCGAATACATTGTAAAACGCTGCGAAACACCAAGGTCAAACGGAGCAAGGTTAATTATAGCACTAAGACCATATGTAGTTGATTCTTTGGTACTGTTTTCAGGAGTAAATATTTTGATATCTGAAGCAGTAAATGAACCAATTGAAGCATCTGAGTGATTCTCAAAATGTTCACTTATAAAAATCAAAATACCACCCATATCTATATTTGAAACAGTAAAGGGAAATGGAAATTCAAGTTTACCATTTTCAGGCTTAGGCATTTTCCATTTTCTCTGCACTCCCGGATTTGCCGCTCTACTTGCTTTAAATGCCGGATATAATGTAGATAATATCACTGTTCCCATTACTATAAGGATAGTATATACAGTGGATAGTGAAGAATAATTCATTTCCGGAGCCTGGAATAATCCATACTGCGCAAGAATATTCAGAATAAATCCTGCAAACTGACTGAAGAGGTATCCGCCAAGACCACCTATTACAGCATATACACTCGATTCAGCAAGAAATAGTACACTAACATCAAATGGACCTAGACCTAACGCACTGAAAGTAAATATTTCGCGTTCCCTGTCAGCAATAGAACCGAGAAGAGAACTGAAAATAATCAATGCACCTAAAGCAAGTGGAACTATAATGTTTGCCAAACCTTTTGCAGACATATTGTAAGTATAAAAATATTTATTAACTCCCGATGCATTTAATGTATATACAATACCGGAAAAGATTTCTGCAATGTTCGCAGCATCTGAAGACATATCAGCATCTAGAGTTTTCGGATACATTACAATTGAGTTATAACAACCATTTAATGATGCCGCAGTTTTTGCGTCAGTCAATGCTGTCATATTTGGAGAACTCCAGATAAAAGAACTAGAGTCAACTGTTTCATTATTTAACTGAGCTGTATCCATTTTCTTTTTATTTTCAGCACGGCTGGTTGCTTTAAAGTCAGGCGGAACAGCTTTACTTCCGTCAAGATAATTAAAGTTATTAAGAGCAACAATATCAAATGAATCAACAAATTTCATTTCAACACCACGAAGAAATACAATTTGACCTTTTTCAAGTTTTAAGTCGCTAACAACTGCATCACTCAAGTATATAGGAGGAATATCACCTTCTTTGGAATCAGCAAATCCAGTCATAATCTTATTAAGCCTTCTTGAAACTTTAGCTTCACCTCTCTCAAAACCAGTTATAGCATTCAATTTCATAAACTGCTGATTTTTTGGATTGTAAAGTAAATTTTCATCCTCAGGTATATAAGGAATGTCATAATAGGGATTATAAAAACTTCCACTTCTGACAAATACATCATATCTGTCTGAATAAATATTCCTTACTGAATCATTTACAGCTTTTGTAATATTTAAATGTGACGGCTGAAATGCTTCAATCCTTGATTCTCCTTCACCACTTCCTAAATAAGTCTTCTTAACACCTGTTTCATTATTAAAAGAAGCAAAAGAGATAATTGTAAATGTCAGAAGAATTACAGTAAGAATTGTGAGAAAAGTTTTCAACGGTCTGTTTCTCATACTTGATACACCAATTAGAATTGCCGCAAGTACTGTACTGTTTTCAGATGTAACTCTATGAGCTGAAGTATCAAGCCCTTGAAGCGCCATAAGTTCTGATTTAAAACGCCCCATTACAATATGAATTACAGCAACACTTAAAATGATTATAATAAATGCAATAAAAATAATTAATGGAGCCTGTGCTACTGCAAAAGCAGGATGAAGTAAATATAAAACAACAAATGTTGCAAGGAAAAAACCTGCAAAACCAGCCAATTGTCTATAAATATTAGCATATCCTAAAATAAGTCTCTCTAATGCAAAAGAAAAAGGGATACATAAAAGCAGAAGAATCAAAACACCCGAAACCATATCATCAATCAACTGCTTCAATGGAGCATAAGCCTTATGAGCAAGAGTTTGAGCAAATATTTCATGTGCCCTCGCAGAAGAAAGGTGCCCCTGTGACCGTTCGTTAACTGCTTCTTTCATATGAATTTCTGCTTTATCCTGAAGACTTTCAATTGAATCATTAAAGATATTTCTTTTATGAAGTTTCGATAATCTAAATTTGTTAAGAGCCAGGAAGTCCTTGGCCGAATATCTTATAGTATTCATATTAAGAAGGCTCTTTTTATCAATTGGAATTCCAATACCTTCAGGATTTTTAGGTGTTGACCCTAATATCAATGTGTCCCAGTTATTAATTTTAGTAAGCATATTTTTGTCAACAAGTAAAAATCCATCTCCCGGATCAATTGTTGTTTTTGAAATAGAATTAAAATATGAACCATTATTTTTACCTTTAAGAAGAGCAGGAGCCCCTATCTGCGTATAAGATCCTGGAGAAAACAAGTATGAGTAAGCTCCTCCATAACAGAAAAATAATCTATGAGGATCCGCAGATGAAGAATGATATTGAATTTCCCCTGTTTTTTTGTCAAATGCAACAGCTCCAAGATTCCAAGGTGCAACTCGACCATCCCATGAACCGTTCATCGTAATCATCGGTAAAAATGTGTAACCTTCCTGATTAATCTTTGTATAAGTTTTCAGCGTAAACCCACATTGAGGTTTAACCCTTTCATAAGAGTTAGGTCCTACATACATCAGAGCATCCTTAGCCGCTCCTTCAAGTTCCTTACCACCTTTCGCTAAATAATTATATTTCTCACCAGTAAAGTGATTGTTCATATAAAAATATGCCATTGTATCATCCTGAACTGCGGATAAAGGCAAACTACTTCTTAATGACAATTCTTCACTATTAACTAGAAGATTAATAAATTCAGGCAACGTTTTTGTAAGATTTGTTAAATCATACTTAAAATCACCGGGTAACTCATCATATTTGTAATTACCTGGTACATTTCTGAAGTTAAATCCTGGAACCAATGATGTCAGAGAAACTGCAGACGCTAAAAAGGTATTTTTTCTTGATGTCAATGCAATTGGCGTATAATTTGGTGTTAACGCATTTAATAACAATGGAGCTTTTGAATTCTGCATGTTCATTTTTTCCGCAAGTTTTTTTACGGTTTTCATATAAACACCATAATAACCAAGATCCATCTGCTGCTGAATTGAAATCAACTCAAATGCTCTCGCTGCATAAGTAATCGGCAAATTATCATTTGAAAAATCAAAATTATAAGCATCTATTACTATTTTATCTGATAAATAACTTTCAATTTCTCTGTAATCTTTATTTGCCTGCAGACGATTCTCAAGCTCTTTGCGCCTTGCATTCAAATCATCTGATACACTAGTTGTTATTTTCCCGTAAACTAACTCGGAATCTTTATCAATTACACGCTCGTTTAACTGACGGCGCATATCTGTGATTTTTCTCTTGTAAATCTTTAATGTATCTCTCTTTTCTATCAGTTTTTTATTTTCCTTATCAGAATATAGTGCCGTATTCACAACTCCTAAATCAAAATTCACCTGATTATCAAGCCTTATAACAGCTTCTCTCATTCTCATTCTGATTTCAAACTGATACTGATTTTCATTTTCCGCAATTGGATTATTGTTTAAAGTTTCAATCAGATTATTTACTTTTCCAAGTTCCTCTTCATAACTATTTTTCCTATCCATTAACGAATATGAACCAGGCTTTGTTATTTGATATATCGGAAAATAAAAATTCCTCAACCCTTCATACAAATTATAGGCAGAAGAATGAAAAATAAGGATCACATTCCTCTTTAAATTCTTTCTGTCTTTTGCAATTTTTGAAGCTATATCCGTAAGCAAAGCACAATTTGCCGCATCTCTATTTGACTTGACAGCCCAGGGAATTACTCCAAATGTATCTAGTCTTGCTGTCAAAATAACAACTTCTGGTACTTTTAATTCAAAAACCTTCTGTTTCTCAGGCTCAATTACTGCCCATAGATTCTCTGCTGTAATACTTTTCCACTTAACTACTGATTTTAATTCCCCCTTGAAACTTTTCTGTTCCCTATCCATTAATTTATATTTCAACGCCGTTTCTTTTGAAATATAAAATAATGGCCTCGATAAATTAAACGGTGATAAAGTTTCAGATACTGCCCACTTGTCAGCCTTGTCATTACCAATAAAAATAATTGCTGCTGCACCCTCTGTAAAGAGCTCACGCATATTATTACTTCCCCAGTCAAGAAGAATAATTTTATTTTTTACATCTTCTTCCTTAACATTATCAAGACTTCCATCTCCCAAATATCTCAGTTCTCCTACAATCGGAGTTTTTCCGGTATTAACATTCGCAAGGTTATTAGGTCCGAGTGGAAATACAGGTACTTTATTACCATTTACTTTAAAGTAAACATCTTCTATATACGGCACCATTGTAGGAAAATGCTGTCTATAAGTTTTTATTCCATCATTCTTCAATGTTTTCTCTACAACATTAATTGCAGTGTCAAAATTCTCTGTCCCCAGCAACCTGTTAGGAAGTTTCTGAAGAGAAGTATTCACATCTTCATACACACCAGCACAGACACAGCCCGCTGCCAATAAAGCAAAAATCGCTATAATACTTTTAAATCTCAGATTCATTCCTTACCTTTTATTTTGTTTTTTTCGTCATTGTGGCTTTACGGATTTCCACTTCACTGCTTAATTCGACTCGTTCAATCTTTCCATCCGACAACCATATCATCCTGTCACTTACTGACAACATATCATGGTCATGAGTAACACATACTATTGTTACTTTTTCATTTTTATTTAAATCATAAAGTAAATTATGAACATCTTTTCCTGTTTTAAAATCAAGGTTGGCTGTAGGTTCATCACACAAAATTAATGATGGATCATTTGCCAATGCACGCGCAATCGCAACTCGCTGCTGCTGTCCGCCGGACATCTCCATAGGACGATGCTCCCACCTTTCACCTAGTCCTACTCTTTCAAGCAGACGCAACCCTTTTTTTCTGGCATCATCCGGATGTTTTCCCGCAAAAATCATTGGCAAAGTAACATTTTCCAATGCAGTCATTACCTGATTCAAATTAAAAGACTGAAAAACATAGCTAATCTTTCTACATCTCAGAAAAGCAAGCTCATCAGCTTTCAACTGCGCCATATCAACATCATCAATAAATATTCGTCCACTAGTCGGGACATCAAGGCCACCAATCATATTAAATAGAGTCGATTTACCAGAACCTGACGGACCCATAATACAGATATATTCTCCTCTGTATATTTCTAGGGTTACATCTCTAAGAGCCTTAACAGTTTCAGCTCCCATAACAAAGTTCTTTTCTATATTAAAAACCCTTACGAGAACTTCTTTTCCTTTTGCATATTCTTTTGGGTCAAAAGCCATAAAACAAACTCCGTATTATTAATTTATTCAACTCTCATAGCTTCCATCGGAGCCATTTTCGCCGCTTTCCATGCCGGATAAATAGATGCGAATACTGAAAGAAGCACACCCGCAACAAGAGAAACTACCATTGCCATACCAACTCCAGATACCGGAAAGTATTCAAACAATCTTGTACCAAAAATAAGCGAATCTTTAAGAGTTGTTATGATCAATCCTATAATCACTCCCAATATTCCACCTGCTACTCCCTGCAACGCAGCTTCAATTGTTATCTGTACAAGTATAAACATATCTGTTGCTCCAAGACACTTCAATGTAGCAATCTCTCTGAAACGCTCAGTAATACTCATAAGCATCGCATTAGCAATACCAACCATACAAACAATAAATGAAAGAACAAGCAGGTAGATATCTTTATTACTCAACCCGGACTTAGTCCTTGCTATTCCAAAATCAAGCTTGTATTCCAAATCTGTTAATTCATCTTCATATCTGCTCTCTCTTGAAATCATTTCCAGCTTCTCTTTCGAAAAATCATCTTTTAATAATTTTATAACACGAGAATTATCAAGAACTCTTAATTTTTCACTTATCTTCTTATATTTCTCTTTAAATATTCCGCGCCATTCACTGCGAATCTCCGGTTTATTTAATTTCAGTATAATACTTTCTTTTAGTTTCCCTTTTTTCATCTCTTTAATGATCCCATTGTAATCAGCCTGAGATATATTGAAACCTGCATTATTTATGATTTTATAAAACTCCTGAACCTTCTTAATATCTTCAGGGCTGTCTGAGGCAAGTACTTCTTTTAATGGACGAGAACCTGTAATATCTGAGGACTGCTTTAATAAATACGAAATCGCCTCATTCCATTCTTTATGCAGCTGATTCCTCTTCTTAATGTAATTCTTATAATCTGTCAAATATGATTTGAATGAATCGTACCCTCCAGGTAATTTTAAATTCCCCATTGGAGCCAAATCATCTTTGAATTTCTCAAAGTTTTTCTTCTCAATAAGATTAAGGAATATATTGTCTCCGGTCAAACGACCTATTAAAAGTTTGCGCTGACCTATTTTCATATCTTTGAAAAATCTCAAGTACCTCTTTTTACTCCGTGCAAGCTCAGCCATTTCTGATATCTTATTGTCATCCGACTTTAAAACACTTACAAGCATTTTCTTTAACTCCGGATTAACACTTGACTTTGCAAGCATAAGCTCAAACTCTTTCTGTGTAGGTTTCGTTAAAAGTATATTTAACAATACAGTACTCTTGCGCGCTTGTTTTATTTCATCCCCTACCCCTGTCCGTAATGAACTGCGGTAAACATTATCTGTCAGCAGATACATAAAAAATGCAACCGCTAGAACAACCACGGCCAATGTCAGAATTGACCTGAAAAAGCGATGTTTGATACTACTAAGACAAAAATCAAATGTCTCACTAAATGTCAATTCCTTCTGCTTGGATACCGTTATCTTATTATTATTCGACATATTAAAACTCTTTAACTGATAAATATTTTAGATGTATATGGACAAGGCTGACCGTTGTAGACATAATATGCAAACGCAAAGAGCATAATCACCCCAATTGCACATATTTCACCAAATATCAACCCGACGAATAACGGTTTAAGCTTCATATAATTACGCTCACCGCCGTACTTAACTACTAATGTTCTAACAATCCAACCAAAAAGAAAACTCGACCAAATTACATCTGAAGGCCAATTATGCCATATACAAAACAACAATCCATGTATAGGCCACCATAAAAACCTGATTCTCAAAAAACTAAAGAATACAACCGCAAGAAATCCACCTATAAAATAGCTCCATAACTCACCATTCCATGAAATCAATGATAAACGCTCACTCAATCCCCCAGTAGCAGCTTTCAACTGATTACTCAGATCAAGTTTTGTAATTTCATTAACCGCATTTTCTGTACCTATATTCCAACCGTATCTCTGACACCAGAAAAACTTAACCCCATAACTGTAGTACTCCCAGATATTAAATACAAAAGCCAATACAAATGCAATAACAATTGACACTCCTATCAGTGTAAAAAATTTCCACCTTTTTATTCCTGCATCTTCTCCCATCTTGGCTCCTGTCGCCATATAAGGCATCAATATTTCCCTTACATCAAAACAGAACACACCACTTAATAATCCGTTCAGCATCAGTCCCGATGGACCAAACAAACCACCTCCAAAAAGCTTCGGCAATACCGCAACAGGCATAAATCCCTGAATAAAAGGAATACCACTTTCACATACAATTCTTGTAAGCACAAGAAACATCATTGCACTCACTATTGAAAAAGCTAATGCATTGAATAAATCAAACCCCATCCGTGTTAAGACAAAGTTCAATAAAACAAAACTTGTCAAAAACATTCGCGCGGCAAAAACTGATTCTTTATCTTTACCGTCATTTCTTTTTATGAAAAGCGCCTTCATCATTACAGGACCATAAAAATGCCTTCCAAGAAATAAAAGCATTACTGCAAATGCAAGATACGCTCCCGCACGCATAACATCCACCCCTGCACTTGTCGGAGGACTCCCGGTAATAAAATAAACCTGAGCAGCAAATACAAAATATAAAATAGCATTTAACCCAACAGTTAAACTTAATGCCGAAGACAAGAAATAAGCTATACCAAAAATCATAAAATATAAATGAACTCCAAACAGACTCCAGGATCCTGTCTTATTCATTGTAGGGAAAATTTTGTTAATACCGTCAAGCCCCCACTGCAGTGGAATTGCATGAATATACTGAGGCCACCAGCTCGCAGTGTAATTATACATGTGTATAAACATTACAAATGCAAATGCACCCCAGAAAAGTTTGCTTTTGAACAAATCTGTTGTAGGACTGTTCTTATCTGATTTATATATAAGCATCTCAGCTATTGTCGCAAGCGGATAACTTAATTTTTCATTCTTAATCCACTGCTTATGCACAAGCATCAGCATTCCAAGCATCATAAAACTTATAAGAATTACAACCGGCCCCCAGTAAATTATATTGTGCCAACCGGCCCACGGAACATCAAAGAAATTGATCCAACCGGGCTTATTCGGTCCAACACTCATTGCATTCATTACTTTATCGTCAACAATACCCTTGTTAGGAAATATATTAGGATTAAAATAACTGAAAATGTCATATCGCTTCCAATCAGTCAATGACTGAGCTTTTATTGGCAGTAACACTGTTTGGGTAAACATCTGACGCATCCAGCCTACATAAGAAAAACCTCCTGCTGTAAGTGTCATAATCATAACAACTACAAGTTCTTTTAACCGGAAATGCAACGCAGGTATAAATCTGCCGACAAGCGGATTCCAGACCATAACAAGCAGGAAGAAATAAAAATATGCTCCAACCCCTAGGTGACAAGCCAGCAAATCACCAGTTTTGACAAGCTCAACGCTGGGCAAACCTAATATTGAAACCATTGCTAAACCAATAAAACCAGCTAACAATGATTTAAATGTGAATGCCCTACCCTCAGTAAACGAATCTGGCACTCCGTTATTATCATTCTGAACTTCTGACAAGTTTATACCTCCGAATATGTATTTTTCTTCAAAACTACCCCTTTCGGGACTCAAAACATACACTAAAAAGTGAATTTAACAACTCATTTTATGTGCTTTTTTTAATTTTTTTTAAGATTTACTAATTTTCTGGTTATTACTTATTATAACCAAATACCATTTCAACAATTAACAAATACTGTTAATCAACTCTTTCTTTCTCTTTTTTCAGATAGCTCATCTTCTGTCACACAGCTAACTCTATTTAATTCCGATTCAATTTGCAGACGATACTCCTCAATCTCATCATCAGACAAATCTCCCTTAATATATATAGGTGTCCCAATAATCAACTCAAGCTTTGCCCATGGCTTTGGAATTCTGAAACGATCCCAACTGCGTAATTCCCAAAATGATGAATAATTAACCCCAATAGGCAAAACTGGCAGCCCGGTCCTCGAACCCAAAAGAACAGGTCCTTTACTTAACTTATATCTCGGTCCACGCGGACCATCAGGAGTCATCGATACATTTACCCCTCTCTCAAGCATTTCAATTGAAGATTTGAGAGCAGCCGCCCCGCGTCTTGATGATGACCCGCGAACAGCCCCTATCCCAAACAACTTTACAATATTTGCAACATATTCACCATCTCTTGACGCACTAATCATCGCAACTGTCCTCTTTCTCGCATACCCTGGAAACATCGCTGGAAAAAAAAGAAGCCGATTATGCCATGTTACTGTAATATAAGGATAAGTGTCCGTTTTTAAACAATTATTCGAGTCAACAATCCTGCTTCGCATGAAAAATCTCATTACCCTTATCATATAAACTGGAAATATGAACAACCAAACCGGCGGCTTTTTAAATTGTCTGAAATAATATTTAATACCTTTACCCATCAATAAACCTGCTTGAATACACATTGTTCGTTATTTAAAAACTTTGCTTAAAATTAACATAATTTCTTAATAAAACAACTTAATATATAAAAGCTCTTGAAAAAATTTATTCGCAAGATAAATTCTACTTCGAATTTAAGCAAAAATTTAATTTTTAACAAATAAAATAACAAATTTTAACAGGTCAATAAATATGCAAAATATTAAATATGAATTTAAAAAATATCCGCAATACAAAGAAAGAATGTTAATATGCCCGAAATGCACCGAAAGTATATGGAGAAGTGATATTAAAGACTATTCAAACTGCCCATACTGTATGACCAATCTTCAGTTCAGCAATGAACTAGAGGATTACCTGCTTGATCCTCTCGTTAAAATGTGGATTAAAAATGAAGAAGGAATACTTGATTTACAGTCAGATGAAAATAGCCAGAACGAACTCAATGACATTGGGATTTTTTCAATTTAATCGTTTTTAAAAAAAAATTAATTTTCTAAACTGAAAATTTGTATTTTTCTCTTTTTTACCGTTTATATTTTTGAAATTAGACGAATTTTAAACTTTTTTCCTTTTTTTTTTAATTTTTTTAAATAAAATGCTTGACTAAACAAAAGAATAGATTAGTTTACAAGTCCGCTTTTGAAGATGTAAAAGCAAATATTATTTTTTAAGTATAAAAAAGTTAAATTTAAATATAAAAAAAAGTAGGTATTGTAATGAAAGTCAGAGCTTCTGTTAAACGCCGATGCGAATATTGCCAGGTGATCAAACGGAATGGTATTGTAAGGGTACTTTGTTCCCGAAATCCCCGCCACAAACAGAGGCAGGGTTAACCAGAAGGAATTTGTATTATGCCAAGAATTTTAGGAATTGATATCCCAGGTAGAAAAAGAATCGAATATTCTTTACGTTATATCTATGGGATTGGGCCTGCCAAGGCACTCGAAATTATCAAAAAAGCCGGAGTTCCGGAAGGTCTTAAAACTGACGATTTGACAGATCAGCATATCGCCAAAATTACAAAGATCCTTCAGGATGAATGCATTGTTGAAGGGGATTTGAGAAGACAAGTAACTTCTGATATCAGACGACTTCAGCAGATTAGTTCTTATAGAGGTATTCGTCACCGCAGAGGACTCCCAGTACGAGGTCAGAGAACTAAAACTAATGCCCGTACTAGAAAAGGTCGTAAACAAACTGTCGGTGCGATTCGTGATAAAACTCAGCGTAAACTCGCAGGAAATTAAACTGTTCTATTTAAAATTTGAAAAAGGTTTTGATTCATGGTTGAAAAAGAAAATATTGTTAGTGATAATCAAGATGAAATCACTGCAGAAGCAGTTGTTGAACCTGCATCTGAAGAAACATCTGAAGCAAGCGAAAGTGCTAAAGCTGCACCTGTAAAAAGATCTAAAAGTGGAAGGTATATACCATCTGGTATTGCTGTTATTAACGCTACCTTCAATAACACTAAGGTAACAATTACAGATCTGCATGGAAACACTCTCTGCTGGTCAAGCGGTGGAAAAATGGGAATGAAAGGTTCTCGTAAAAGCACAGCTTATGCAGCTCAAATGGTTGGTACTGACGCAGCTAAAAAAGCTCAGTCTCTTGGAATGAGAGAAGTTGAAGTAAAAATTAAGGGTCCTGGCGCAGGTCGTGAATCAGCAGTAAGAGGTATTGCCGCTGCAGGTATTGAAATTACCGCTCTTAAAGATATTACTCCGGTTCCTCATAACGGTTGCAGACCACGCAAGAAAAGAAGAGTCTGATTTATATTTGTTTTTTCGTTCCGGCATTATTAATTTGCTGGACTTTTGTTATAGAACCAGCTGACTGTTCAATTTGAACTGAAATTAGCAGGTTCTTTTTTATAATTTATAGATAATTGATAATAAATTTAAGTATTTGTCCTTTTTATTAAAGGTCTTTTAGGAGGAATGAACATGGCTTTTGTTTCTGGGTTTCCTGTTCCAAAGTCGATAAAAATTAATGAAGATACAGCAACTGATGTATATGCTGAATTCACAGTCCAGCCTTTCCAGGCGGGCTTTGGGAATACTATAGGTAATTCTCTCCGTAGAGTTCTCCTTGCGTTTTTGGAAGGCTACGCTATATCTGCTGTCAGAATCGACGGAGTAACTCACGAATTCGCTTCAATACCTTGTGTCGTTGAAGATGTTACTGAAATTATATTGAATCTGAAAGAAGTCAGGCTCCTATGCAATGCTGATTCACCTAAAGTCCTTCAGATTAAAAAGGAAGGAACCGGACCTGTAACTGCAGCTGATATACAGACTGAAGGTTTAGTTGAAGTTCTTAATCCGAAACAGGTTATTTGTACACTGGACAAAAAAACTAAATTTCATGCAGAAATCGAAATTTCTAAAGGTCGTGGATATGTCCCTTCTGAAAAGAATAAAAAACCAGATCATCCTCTAGGTACTATTCCTGTGGATTGTCTCTTCAGTCCTGTTTCACGCGTTCGCTATGATGTGAGTGCAACACGACTTGGAGAAGAAACAGAAATGGACAGCCTTCATATGGAAGTATGGACTGACGGAAGAATTGCACCTCAGGATGCTCTTGAGAAAGCAGCCAAAATCCTGCAGGATCACTTAAGACCATTCCTCGGCGGTCAGTCTGATGAAGATGATATCATCGCCGCCATTCCGGAAGAAGAACAGAATCTCTATAAACGCCTTATTCAACCTGTTGACAATATTGAATTATCTGTCAGAGCGCAGAACTGCCTGAATAATGCTGATATTAGAATTATCGGAGAACTCTGTAATAAAACTGAATCAAAAATGTTAAAATACCGTAATTTTGGGAAAAAATCGCTTGATGAAATCAAAACCAAGCTTGATGAACTCGGCCTCGGCTTAGGTATGACGATGAGTGACGAACTCCATGCCGCCATCGAAGCTGAATCCCAGAAATTAAGAGCCCCGGTTGAAGAAGAAAACTGATAAATAAGGTAGAAAAAAAATGCGTCATAGAAAACATACTTTCAAAATCGGTCGTTCAGGAGCACACAGAAAAGCACTCCTGGCAAATCAGGTGTCAAGCTTGATTTTTAATGGACAGATAGAAACAACTATAACAAAAGCTAAAGAGACTAGAAGATTAGCTGAAAGAATGGTTACTCTTGGTAAAAAGGGTACTCTACACCATCGCAGACAAGCTATATCTAAAATCAGAAATAAAAATGCTGTTGCGGTACTTTTCTCTGAAGTAGCACCTGCTTTTCAAAATAGAGATGGCGGGTACACAAGAATTATAAGAACTTCCCAGCGCAAAGGCGATGCTGCTGAAATGTGCATACTTCAGTTCCTTGAAGATTATACTCCATCAACTCATACAGAATTGGAAATGAGTGATGTTCAGGAATCTCAAGAAAGTTAATTAAAACTTGAATTTCTGTAATAAAAAAGCCGCCATACAGGGCGGCTTTTTTTATTTAAATGCAAATTTAAACCTTATAGCTTTAAATAAAATCATTATATCTGATCGTATTTCAACTAAACTTATAACTTGTTTCATAGTTTCCTTTATCACACATTCCCTGACAATTTCTGATATGAAAAATAATTTTTTATGCTTTCTTAACTTGACAATAGTTTCTTTTTTTATCTTCGTATTTTTTAAAAAAATCACAAATGTATCTTATGTCCACTCGATTGTCTCTCTTTCCTTCTGAGTTTTTCTCAGGAACATGCACCAGATTTTCTCCTAAAAAAAAAGCGGGCAATGCCCGCTTAAATAATAAAAATATATATTATATTAAAACCAGTCAGGAATTGTTGTATCTTTAATCATATCTTCAAACTCTTCACGCTTTCTTATCAGTGCGTGTTTTTCTCCGTTTACAAGAACCTCTGCCGGTCTTAATCGCCCGTTATACTGATAACTCATTGCATAACCGTATGCTCCCGCATTCTCAACTACAACAAGATCTCCTTCCTCAATATTTTCAGGCAGTTCCCTTTCCCGAACCCAGAAATCCGTATTTTCACATAGCTGACCGCAAAGTCCTAATTTCTTACGCGGCATATCTTCTTTTCCGTTTACATATATGTGATGATAAGATCCGTACATCGCTGGTCTTGCTAAAGTATTCATACCAATATCTGTTCCGATAATTGTCTTATATGAATCTTTAATAGAATGAACGCGCCCGATAATATATCCGGCATCTCCAACAAAATACCGTGCCGGTTCCATCATAAGTCTTGGCGGTTTCAGTCCGTATTCGTCTATCTTAGATTTGAACATTTCCGCAACTTCTTTTGCAGCGT
>Ga0256913_10000624_pt1 | contig 18390 bp, 17 predicted proteins | sample Axial_MatmetaG_FD_185970 | JGI IMG/M metagenome (GOLD analysis project Ga0256913, IMG submission 185970) | Deep-sea worm associated microbial mat communities from Axial Seamount, Juan de Fuca Ridge, Pacific Ocean - Axial_Mat | ecosystem: Environmental > Aquatic > Marine > Oceanic > Microbial... | reverse complement strand
CGACATCCACCATTCTCATCTACATATTTTTCGGTTCTGCAGCCATGGCATACATGATATACGGAAAAACACAACGTAAAGCTATAGCACTTTTATCGGGTATAGGGTTGGCTGTCTTGCCCTATTTGGGGATGGAAATATGGCTTATGGCATTGCTCTCTTTACTCTTGATGATCATACCTTTTTTCATACGCATATAAAAGGAAAAGTACAGATTATTATGATTGTTTTAGCTCAATAAATAAAAAATTTTTGTATATAAAAAAGAGAAATCAGGAATTAAAACAGATATTTAACTCAACCGTCAAGTCAAATAGAGAGGAGTTTTAGCAGCATCCTGGCCTTTGATGACAGCAGACTTGCCAAGTGCCGCTTTTTCACCGTTTTGTCCGGGACTTAGGGGAGGTGACAATAACAAAAAAACACGCTCCACTTTCAAAAGGCAACCACAAGGGATTGCCCCTACAGGTACCCACGCATTTTCAATCAAAAGCGTATGCAAAACCTCCATATCTCCCAATATGGAACGAGCAAAGTATATGTTTGTTTAAGTCAGCTTCTTCTCATTGAGTATTGTATAGAGCACCGGAAGATAGAGGAGGTTCAGTATTGTTCCCCATGCAAGTCCGAATGCCAGTGCGATGGCCATGGGTTGAAAAATGGTGGCCTGTCCCGTCGGGAAGAAAACCAGTGAACTCAGGCCGATGAGTGTTGTGAGTGAAGTGAGGATGATGGGCCGGAACCTCTTGGCGGCATAAGAGAATATCTCCTCCATCGTACGTGCCCTTTTGAGGTTCATGATCATGATGATCCCGTCGTTGACCACGACACCGGAGAGCCCGAGCATTCCTATGATGGACGGCATGGAGAGGTTGATACCCAGAGCAAAATGGCCGATGAGCACCCCCAGGAAGGCAAAGGGAATGACTGACATCATCATGAAAGTCTCCCTGAAAGAGTTGAAGAGGTAAAGCAGGGAGAGCATGATCAGCAGCATCGCCACGGTTGAAGCGAGGATCATATCGTCTTTGAGCTCTTTCTTCTTCTCCTCTTCACCTTTGAGAATGATCTTGATCCCCTCTTTTTGCGCCTCCTGCAGGAGAGGCCTTATGCGTTCCAGTGCCTCTGTGGCGGTGATTTTTTTGCTGTCTACATTGGCATAGATGTAGAAGTTCTTCTCTGCACTGTCTTTGATGACCTTTTCGAAGGACTTGACGACTTTGAACTCTACAACATCTTTGAGCGCTACGAAACTGCCGTTTTCAAGTTTGACCTGGAAATGTTTCAGGGCATCCAGAGAGTCTTTCTGTATGCTCCTTATCTTCAGTTCAAGCAGGTCACTGCTGTCAAACGCCAAAGCGGTCCTTCTCTCCAGATAGGCATTGGAGAGCAGCATTCCCAGCGCCTGTTCGCTCAGTCCGAGCGACTCTCCGTAACTGTTGAGTTTGAGTTTGATCTCGTCGATACCGTAATTCATGGCATCATTGACCGACACGACACCCTCTATGCCGCGAAGGCGTGCCTCTATGCTCTCTACATACCGCATCACTTTCTGGTCATCGTTGGAGACCAGCCCTATCTTCAGGTCGGACTTGATAGGCCCCACTTTCTTCTCCACAATGGCAAGATCGGAGAGGTTGAAGCGTTTTCTGTACCCTTGCTCCTCAAGGAAATGCCGCAGCCGTTCTGCGATGACAACCGACTTCTCCTCTCTGGTCCGCCCCTCTTTGTCGTAATAGAAGCTCAGGGCAGGGGTGATGAACCTGTCCACTATATTCTGCGCTTTGAGTTTTTGCAGTTCAAGGGTCATCTGCCCCACATAGGGGTAGGTTTCGGAGTTGCCTGCGCTGTCCCTTCTCCATCCGGCGACCGATCCCACATGGGAAATGAAGAACTGCTCCCTTCTCTCATAAAGGTCCTTTTCGATCGTTTTGAGATAGCGGCTTGTCTGCTGTGTGGTGGTGTTGACGTTGGCTTTGAGGGTAATGGTCAGGGTTGTAGCATCGAACTGGGGGAACATTTGAAACCTGCTCTGTTTGATCCCGATGATGGTAAAGAGGGGTACAAGAATGATGAAAAGCAGCAGGAAACTCTTTCTGTAATGCATGAAAAAGTGGATAATACGGCTGTAGAGCCTGTTGGCTCCCTCCCATGAGGTTGTCTTCTGCTCTTTTTTCAGTACATGCGCCGCATGGATGGGAAGGAAGAGGAAAGACTCGATGAGCGAGGCGAGGACAAGCACGCTTACGGCAATGGGAATGAGTTTGATCACCTCTCCCATAGTGCCGCTCATCATCAGTGCCGGGATAAAGGCGAAAAGCGTGGTCAGTGAAGCGATGGTTACGGGTTTGAACATCTCTTTCGCCCCCTGTACGGCTGCCTCTTTGGGTTCTACCCCCTCTTCTATGTGCTGCTGGATATTCTCGCTGACGACAATGGCATCATCGACGATAATCCCAAGTGCGATGAGCACGCCTATGAGGGAGATCATATTGATCGAATAGCCTGAAAAGTAGAGATAGGTAGCACCCATCACAAACGAGGTAGGGATCCCCAGAGAGATGATGAAGGACATACGTTTGTTGATAAGCAGGGCGACCAGCACGGAGATGAGAATGAGTCCCAGAAGAATGTTGGAGATGACAATGTTGAGACGGTCCCTGATCGCTTCGGAGCGGTCATCGTGAATGGTATAGGTGATGAGCGTGTCGGTTTGGTTGGCCTTTTCGACAAGTGTTTTAATGGCTTTTGCGAGTTCCAGGGCATTGCCTTCACTGCTCTGCTTGACCGCAATATCGACAGCATCCCTGGTATCGATGGAGAAGATGGTAGCAGTATCTTCATAACGCTTGGAGACTGTAGCGATATCTTTGAGGTAGAGTGTCTTCCCCAGTACCCTGATACGGCTTTGCAGCATCTTCTGTGCATCTTTGGGGCCGTTATAGGTGGAGATGAAGAAGTGTCCCTTCCGAACATCTTCCACCGCGCCTATGGGGAAGATGTAGGAGAGTTTGGAGAGTGCCGAGATGACACTGTTCTCATCCAGGCCCAGTGCCCGTATCTTTTCACTGTTGAGGCGGATGTCATAGTACTTGTCGGAGTCCCCGAAGATGGAGACTTCGGAAATATTCTTTAAAAGGGTGATCTTCTCTTTCATGCGGTTGGCTGCTTCGATGAGCTGACTGTGTGAAGCTTTGTCGGATGAGACGGCAATACGCATGAGATCTTTTTTGATCTCCAGTACTTTGACGGTCGGTTCATCCATATCGGCAGGAAGATTCTGCCTGCTGAGTGCGATGGCATCTTTGACCTTGTCCGCAGTGTTGTATTTGTCCACCCGTTTTTCAAGTTCGAGGATGATGTTGAACTTGCCTGCGGAGATGATGGTCGCCATCTTGTCGATACCGTCGATGTTCTTCAGCTCACTCTCTATCTCCCTGACCGCCATTTTGTCCAGCATGTCAATGGAGGCACCGGCATAATGCCCGTTCACTGAGACCATGTCGAGCTCAAAGGAGGGAAAGATCTCTTTGGGGGTTTTGGTGTAGAGTACGATGCCGGAGAGAAAAACAAGGATAAAAAGAAAATAGTTCAGTCTGCTGTTGTCGACGAAGAATCTTAGGAGTTTTTCGAACATCTGTACCCATTTCTGTTTTTAGAGGGTATTGTAGCGTAGATTGCCATAGGGTTTGCAGCATCTCTCCGGGTAGATGACAGAAATAACAAAAGTAAAAAAGGGTAAGATTAAAGAAGATCTGTAACACAGAAAAGTGTGGAAGGAGCTGTTAAAATGCACATATCAAATGCCCGGATAGCGGCACTGTTCAACAAGCTGGCGGATTATATGCAGATCAGAGAAGGGAACCCTTTCAAGATCAGGGCGTACCGGAGTGCGGCGCGAACCATAGCCAATCTCGATAAAAGCCTTGCACGCATGGTAGAGGAGGGTGCCGACCTCTCCGCCATACCTACGATAGGGGAGAAGATCGCCCGGAAGATCGAAGAGATCGTACGGACAGGCAGGCTCTCAAAACTGGAAAAAATAGAAAAGTGTTTCCCTCCCCATTTTTCCGATCTTCTGGCGGTAGACGGGATCGGGCCAAAAAGAGCGAAACTTCTGTATGAACAGCTGCGCATTGATTCTGTCGATGCGTTGAAAAAGGCGGCGCAGGAGAAGCGGATAAGAGAACTGAAAGGGTTTGACAAACAGCTGGAAAAGCGTATTTTGAAAGGAACGGTGCTTCTCAAGCAGGAGGGGAAACGTTTTCTGTATGCTGAGGCGGAACCTTATGTCAAGGAGCTGCTTGCCTACCTCAAGCGTTCGAAGCATCTCTCCAAAGTCTCCATTGCAGGCAGTTTCAGAAGAAAGAAGGAGAGTGTAGGCGACCTGGATATCCTGGCAACTTCTCCCAAACCAAAACGTATCATCGAGCATTTTGTCAGGTATGAAGATACCAAAGCGGTCATTTCAGAGGGGAAAACCAAATCCACAATCATTCTTTCCAATGACCTGCAGGTCGATCTACGCTGTGTGGCGGATGAGAGTTACGGAGCGGCACTGCACTACTTTACCGGTTCGAAATCCCACAATATCGCCATACGGAAAATGGCGTTGAAAAAAGGGCTCAAGGTTAATGAATACGGGATTTTCCAGGGTAAAAAACAGATCGCGGGCCGTACGGAAGAGGAGATGTATGCACGTGTCGGGCTCTGCTATATCGAGCCTGAACTCCGTGAGAACAGGGGAGAGCTGGAAGCGGCAAAAAAAAGGGCGCTTCCAAAACTTGTCAGAGAGGACGATATCAGAGGCGACCTGCATATGCATACCACCTACAGCGACGGCTACCATACCATCAAAGCGATGGCAGAAGCGGCAAAAGCACGGGGGTATGAGTATATTGCAGTGACGGACCACTCCAAACATATACCTATCGTACATGGGTTGGATGAAAAACGTTTACGCAGACAGATAGAGGAGATAGAGAGGATCAACGAAGAGATTGAGGGGATCACCATACTCAAGAGTATAGAAGCGGACATACTCGAAGATGGTTCGCTGGCGCTTCCCGGACATATACTCCGGGAACTGGACCTGGTCGTTGTAGCAGTCCATGACCATTTCAGCCTTTCTGCAAAGAGACAGACCCAAAGGATCCTGAAAGCGCTGGAGAATCCCTACAGTACTATTCTGGCACACCCTACCGGCAGGCTGATAGGAGAGAGGATGCCTTACGATATTTCGATGGAAAAACTTTTTGAGGCGGTGAGGCAGCACAACTGTTTTCTTGAAATCAATGCCCAGCCAAAACGCCTGGACCTGAACGACATTCACCTTAAAGCTGCCAAAGAGGCCGGAGTGAAGTTCGCCATCTCCACCGATGCCCACAACACCTTTTCTCTCGACTATATGAGATACGGTATCAACCAGGCCAGACGCGGCTGGATAGAGAAAAAAGATGTGATCAATACCTTCTCTCTGAAGAAGCTGAGGAGGGTGTTGAGATAGAAGGAACGGGATATTAGGAAAATGGCAGTGTTCTGTAGGGCAGGGTGATGATGTTGTAGTCTTCGGGAAGTGAAGAGGAGGGGAGGCATTTCCAGCGTTTTGTCAGTTTCTGCCTGAGTGCATCAGAGATCTCCCTGAGTCTCTCATCCGCTTCGGGGAGTGAGAGGGCATCCACCTCGATGAAAACCTGTATCTTCTCTTTGTCTTTTCCCTGATAGATATGGTACCTGGTAATGCCAAGTGTCTGAAAAAGGTGTCTGACAAGGTAGTAGAACCGCTGGTACTCCTCTCCCTTGTATTCAAGTACCAGATAGTCGGTTTTGCCCTGCTTGAGCAGAGGTACCGCTATGGTGTACTGTCTCTTTAGGTGCTGCTGGAGAAGAAGGGGGGTGAAAGGTTCGTCGATACGTTCGAATTTTGCGTAGAAAGTACGATTGTCGAACTGTATCTGTTCAACGATCGTACTTCGTTTGATGTAGTAGTGATCTGTGTCGAAGACGAGGTCAAAGACTTTTATGATCTCACCTTTTTAGTAGATCGGTTTCTCGTAGATCACGAAGTTGGATGCAAGCGCCTTCATCTCTTCTTTGATCTTTGCGTGCAGGGCATGGTCGTCGATATTGTCGAGGACATCGGCAATCTTGTTGGCGATGATTTCGAACTCCGCCTCTTTCATGCCTCGGCTTGTCAGCGCCGGCGAACCGATACGGATACCGGAAGTGACGAACGGGCTTCGTGTCTCTCCTGGAACCGTATTTTTGTTTACGGTGATCCCTGCCGCTCCCAGCGCTGCATCGGCATCTTTACCGCTGAACTCTTTGTTGAGGAAAGAGACCAGTACAAGGTGGTTGTCCGTACCGCCGGAGACGACATCGTACCCTCTGGCTACAAGGACTTCGGCAAGCTTGGAGGCATTGGCCTTAACCTGTTTCGCATAGACTTTCCATGCATCGGAGAGGTTATATTTGAACCCTACGGCTTTGGCTGCCACTACATGGACAAGCGGCCCGCCCTGAAGTCCCGGGAAGATCGCGGAGTTGATCTTCTTGGCGATATCTTCATCGTTGGTCATGATCATACCGCCTCTTGGGCCGGCAAGTGTTTTATGTGTCGTTGTCGTAACCACATCGGCATACGGGAAGGGGCTTGGGTGCTCACCGGCACAGACAAGGCCTGCGATGTGCGCGATGTCCGCGAAGAGGATGGCACCGACTTCATCTGCGATCTCTCTGAACTTCTTGAAGTCGATCTCTCTGGCATAGGCAGAGGCACCGCATACGATGATCTTTGGCTGGACGATCTTGGCGATCTCCATCACTCTGTCATAGTTGATACGCCCGTCAAGCTCGACACCGTAAGTGAAGCTCGAGTAGTTCTTTCCGGAGAAGCTCGGTTTGCTTCCGTGCGTGAGGTGTCCTCCGTGGCTGAGGTCCATACCGAGTATCTTCTCTCCCGCTTTGAGAAGTGCGGCATAGACGGCACCGTTCGCCTGGGAACCTGAATGCGGCTGTACGTTGGCAAATTTGCAGTCGAACAGTTCACATGCCCTGTCGATGGCAAGCTGTTCTACCTGATCGGCAAATTCACATCCGCCGTAGTATCTTTTGCCGGGGTACCCTTCTGCATATTTGTTGGTAAATACAGAACCCATTGCTTCCATAACGGCAGGAATAGTGAAGTTCTCCGATGCGATCATCTCCAAGTGGTCAGTCTGTCTTTCACGCTCGTTCTCTATCGCTTGAAAGATTTCCGGGTCAAATGTTTCTATGGCATAACTCATAAGGCTTCCTTTATAATTAAGAGTGTATTTATAGCAAATTTAATCTAAAGATGTTATGAAATCAACTACCGGTAAATCATTTTAAAAATTGTAATTTGCCCGTACAAGCACTCTCTCGATGGAAGCATCGTAATGTAAGTGCGCGACTTCATCTTCCCCGATATCCTTATGCACATCCCTGATGCGGTCATAAACGACTTCAAGATCCCAGCTGTCGGATGGCGCATAGGCAAGTATGAGGTTGTGTTCTTCTGCCTCATGCGCTACATCTCCTTTGAAATCACCGTAATCATACTCCAGGCTCAACCCCTGCATCCCCGCTTCCGAGAAGTCGTACCCTAAAGTGAACTTCCACGCTTTTGCATCCTGATGGACCGTAAAGACACCGGCGGTCATTTCGAACATATTGACAAAACCGACACCGCCGCCGAAACCACCGAAATAGGCTTTGTCGGAATCTATGGAGAGTTGGTCGTAGGCAATACCGAGGGTGATACCGGCATAGTCGAGTTCCGCCATGGCACCGAAAAGCAGGCCGTCTATGCCGGAGTTGTTGATCTCATTCTGTTTTGCCAGCTGAATGGCACCTTTGAGTGATGTCTGCCCATTGAATGTGTAGGTGCTTGAAATATCCGTGTAGAAGATGTCTGCATACCGGTCGATATGATAATACCAGAGGCCGGCCTCCAGCGTATCGTTCCCAAACGTTGCCGCAGCGATGGCCGTACCGTCACTCTCTTCCATCAAATCCTCAAAGGTGTATTCGCCTGCATCCGGCCCCTGCCATTTTGCCAGGTATGCCCCGATAAAGCTGAAGTTCCCGTATGCGTAGGTAGCCATCACGCCTTCAAAGGTATTGGGTGTCATACGGATATCGTCACTGTCGGCATACGGAGTATCGATGCGTTGTCGTCCTATGCGGATTTTGAAATCCTGATAGGTATAATCCAGATAGGCTTCTGCAAGAACATCGTAATATTTGTCATCCGTTGTCAGTTCGTCGCTGAATCTTCCTTTGGCAGTATCTCCGCTGAAAGGGGTGATCGCATGGGAAGTATAGAAAGCCGCACCGGCATCAAAACCGTACAGTTTTGCTGTTTCGAACTTAAGCTGTCCGCCTATAGCGGTAGCATAACTGTTTGGGATACCGCTGATCTTAGGATCACCATAGAAGTAGCCTGTACGGATCTGACCGCTGACTTTCCCCTTCGTAAACATATCTTCAAGCGTATCTGCATGATCGCCTGCATAAATATTGACACTCATTATCATTAGACATGTCGTGCATAAGGCTGTTTTTTTCATTCTTTTCCTTTGTATCTATTGTTTGTAAATGGCAGTCGGCGTTACCGACCTTATGTAGTGATCTGCTCTACTTCTATTTTTTCCGCTTCATCCGCCCTGACAGCGATGAGTGTGGAGCCTACTTCTATCTCCATGGTCTGCTTGGCAAGGGAACACCCTTTGACCAGAAGTTCTTCTCCCCGCATGACACCAAAGGAGCTGAAACGGTCCTTCAGTGCCTTGTCCGCGTTTATTTTGAGAATGACGGCTCTGTCGCCTTTTGTCAATTCGTTTAATTTCATTTTCTATCCTCCTGTAATGAGCAGTGTCACTCTGTATGCGATGAAACTGAGTATCCATGCGCTGGCTGTTGTCATAAGAAAGAGGTATGCCAGGTATTTCCATCCGCCCGCCTCTTTGGCAAAGACCATCGAAGCTGCAAGGCAGGGTAGGTAGATCATGACAAAGACAATGAATGCGATGGCTGAGGCAAACGGAATATTCGCTTTGATCTGTGTGATGAGCCCGGCATTACCTTCGTCGACATCATCACCGAGCGCATAGAGTACACCGAGTGTAGAGACGACCACCTCTTTGGCTGCAAGCCCGGTTTCCAGCGCCACGGACATACGCCAGTCAAATCCGAGCGGTGCGAAGAACGCTTCGGAAGCATGGCCTATTTTCCCAAGATAACTCTCTTCAAGCAGTTTCAGCGAAAGCTCGTTGTTCAGCCGGCTTTTCATCGACGCATCGGCACTCTGTTCGATCTTGGTCTGGTAGGCCTCTTCAAGCGTGTGGTTTTTGGGGTAGTTGCTTGCGAACCAGATGAGTACGGAAGCGGCCAGAATGAACGTACCTGCTTTTTTCAGGTAGGATTTTGACTGTCCGTACACGGTATGCCAGATGAGTTTGAGTGATGGCAGACGGTATTTTGGCATCTCCATGACGAATGGTTCATCATTGCCTTTGAAAACGAACATCTTCAGGGCTTTTGCCATCAGCAGTCCAAGCATCGCACCGGAGATATAGATGATGAAAAGAATGTTCCCTGCCTCCTCCTGGGCAAAGAAGGCGCCGGCGAAGAGTACATAGATGGGCAGTCGGGCACCGCAGCTCATAAAGCCTATGATAAAAAGGGTGATCAGCCTGTCCTTTTCGTTCTTCAGCGTACGTGCTGCCATATAGGCGGGAACGGAACACCCAAAACCGGTTACCAGCGGGATGAAGCTTTTGCCGTGTAGTCCGAACTTGTGGAAGAAGCCGTCAAGCAGGAATGCCACACGTGCCATATAGCCGGTTGTCTCCAAAAGGGCGATTCCGAGAAAGAGAATGACAATATTGGGCAGGAACATGACCACGGCACCGACACCGCCTATCATACCGTCTGCGACAAGGGAACCCAGTTCCCCCTCTCCGAGCAGTGCTTTTGTCTGGTCTCCAAGCCATCCGAATGCGGCATCGATATAATCCATGGGAACGGAGCCTAGTTCAAAGGTCAGCTGGAAGAGCCCCCACATGAAGAAGAGGAAAAGCGGGATACCGAGGATATTATTGATCAGCAGGTTGTCGATCTTCTGGGTAAGGTTCTTCGCCCGCATCGACTTAACGGACATCACTTCCATTTTCGCCCCTTTGGCAAAGGCGAAGTGCTCGTCGGCAAAGATCTCATCGAGGTCTTTGGTATTGTAGTGCAGATAGATATGCTCAAGCGCTTCCCTGATAATGGGCAGCAGCTCTATCCAGATAGGCTCTTCATGCATCTGTTTGTAGACCTCTTCATCTTCCTGAAGCAGTTTCACTGCAAGATGGCGGTAGGGAAGGGAGTTTTTGTAGCGTTTCTCTTCCATAAAAGCAACGATACGGTCAATCTCCTCTTCAATGGGATCACTGTAGATGACCTTTGAAGTGGTTTGCGGTTTTTCAAAGACCTCTACAATGGCATGTTTGAGTTCATCGATCCCCTCTTTGGTATTGGCGGAAGTTTTGATACACGGAACGCCTAAAATGGCAGAGAGCTGTTTCTCATCTATTTCAATACCCTCTTTTTGGGCTTCATCGCTCATATTGAGAGCAACCACCACTTTTTTGCCTGTTTCAAGAAGCTGTGTGGTAAAAAGCAGGTTTCGCTGAAGGTTTGTCGAATCGACCACGTTGACAATAATGTCGTATTCGTCACTCTGAAGGAAACTTTTGGTGACCTTCTCCTCTATGGTATATTCGGTAAGGGAGTAGGCGCCCGGAAGGTCGATGATGTGCACTTCATAATCTGTGCATGTTTTTTCATCACAGATATTGAAGAGCACTTCGGTTTTATCGACTGTCACACCCGAAAAATTTCCTACTTTCAGTTTGGCATTCGAGATGGCGTTGATGAGAGAGGATTTTCCTACATTGGGCTGTCCTGCAAGTGCAACAATAATCGGTTTCATAGAGTGGTGATCCTTATCAGTATTTAAAAATTAAAATGAAAGTAATTATCATTTAACTTTTTCTGGGAGTAATTTACTCTTTTTAAGCTTAAAGAATGTTAAATTGAAAGTCATTATCATAATAAAGGGGTATTTCATCTGCAAAAAAGAGTCTCCTGCCCGGCAGGCAGGATGACAAAAGCATTATTTTTTGTTTTCCTGCTCTCTCTTTTTGCAGGCTGCCGCATCGATGCAGAAGAAGCCTTTGCCTTTTTTGGCAGGTTTGAGCTCCTCTTCCTTGGTATTGCCGCACTTTTTGCAGGCATTTTTTGGTGTCTCTTCCAGTGCCGCTTCGGGTTTCATGGCAGGGAAGAGGATGACATCACGGATGGAGTGGTTGTTCGTCAGCATCATCACCAGCCGGTCGATACCGATCCCCTCTCCCGCGGTAGGCGTCATGCCGTGTCCGAGTGCCCTGACGAAGTCCATATCCATATGCATCGCCTCCTCGTCTCCAGTTGCCTCCTTGGCATCGGATTGTGCTTTGAAACGTTCGAACTGGTCCAGCGGATCGTTCAGCTCGTTGAAGCCGTTGGCGATCTCTTTGCCTGCCATGAAGAGTTCGAAACGCTCCGCAATGTCGGGATTGTCATCACTTCTTCTTGAGAGTGGAGAGATGTCGATAGGGTAGTCGGTAATGAAGGTCGGGTCGATCAGCTTGCCTTCGACAAACTCATCGAAGAGCTCAGCCTGCAGGTAGCCCAGCGTCAGGTTCGGGTTGACCTCTACGCCGTGCTCTTTGAGGTAAGCGATCGCTTTCTCCCTGTCGGTAGCGACATCGGAAGGTACGCCGCCAATCGTGCTGAGTGCTTCGACGAACGGTACTTTTGCGAACGGTGTGGCAAAGTTGATCTCATACTCTCCGTACGTGATGGTTTTGTCAAGCTGCAGCTGTGCGAAGATGTACTCGAAGAGCTCTTCTGTCAGCTTCATCAGGTCCAAGTAGTTATGGTATGCCCAGTAGAATTCGATGGAGGTGAATTCCGGGTTGTGGGTCTGGTCCATTCCCTCGTTTCTGAAGTTGCGGTTGATCTCGAAGACCGCTTCCATTCCGCCGACGGTCAGGCGTTTGAGGTAAAGTTCGGGAGCGATACGCAGGTAGCGGTCTACCCCCAGCGCATTGTGGTGCGTGACGAACGGTTTGGCGTTGGCACCGCCGGGGATAGGGTGCATCATCGGGGTTTCCACTTCAAGGAAGCCATGGTCTTCAAAGAAACGGCGAATCAGTGAAACGATACGTGAACGCATCACAAAAGTCTCTTTGACCTCCGGGTTCATGATCATATCCAGATAGCGCTGGCGGTAGCGGATCTCGTGGTCGGTCAGTCCGTGGAACTTCTCGGGAAGAGGCATGATCGCTTTGGAGACGATCCTGATCGCTTTACAGTGCAGGGTCAGTTCCCCTGTCTGTGTCACGAACGGGAAACCTGTCGCTTCGATGATATCGCCCACTTCAAACAGTTTTTTGGCAACGGTGTTGTAATACCCTTCCGGCAGGTCGTCGCGGTTGTAGTAGATCTGTACCAGCCCGTCATTGTCCTCTATCTTGGCAAAAGCAGCTTTCCCCATGATACGCACGAATTTGATGCGTCCCGTCAGCGTGACGGTCTGGTTCTCATCTTTCTTCTCTTCGGCATCCTGCTCTTTAACATAGGCATAGTGCTCAAAAAATTGTGCAGAAGGCATACCTTTGGTGATGTTGGCGGGGTAGGGGTTGATCCCCTCTTCCCTCAGTTTTTCAGCTTTTTTGATTCTTTCCTGAATATATTGATTTTCAAATATCAAGGTTTCTCCTGTTTTTCTGTTTGTCTCGCTGGACTTGACTCAGCATCTGTGTGTATGCAGTGCTCATGCGGTAAGCAAGATGTTGAATCAAATGCAGCCATGCGGGTATGTGAAACTTACGGCTCTCTCTTCTGGCACTTTTCACAAAGTCCGATGATCTTCATCGTATGGTCGGTCATCTGAAAATTGAATTTTCTGGCGATCTTCTCCTGCTGCGCCTCTATGGTTTCATCAAAAAACTCTATGATCTCTCCGCAGGAGGTACAGATGAGGTGGTCATGGTGCTTTTTCAGCCCAAGCTCATACTTTTTCCCCTGCGCTCCGAATGAGAGAGAACTGGCGATCCCGGACTCTTCGAGCAGGGTGAGCGTACGATAGACCGTTGCAATCCCTATATTGATGTCCGGATACTCTTTTTTCAGAAGCATATAGATCTCTTCGGGCGTGAAGTGGCCCTCGTTCTCATAGAGGAACTTCAAGATCAGCTCTCTCTGTTTTGTGAACTTCAGGGCATTGCTCTTGAGCAGGGTTTTGAACTTGTCTAAAAGAAGCGTATAGGTGATCATCGGTTGCCTTTAGTGCCCAGCAGCCGTGATATTGGCCTCTACTGTGCCGTTCTTTTCGTCTGTTGCGTTCTGTGTTACGTTCTGTGTCGCATTCTGCTCATTGAGGTTTGCGACTTCTTTGAGCACCTCCGTGGAAGAGCTTTTGTTCAGCCCGATCGTTTTCGGATCGAGATTGATAATAGCGGAACCGGCTTTTAGCAGGTAGGGGTAAAGTACGGAATGCCTGACATGTTTTTCCATATTCTCTTTGACCAGCGTTACATTGGAAAGCGCAGTGACGATAAGCGCGAAGATAAGGAAATATTTCCCCCCTCCTGCAACAAACCCCAAAAGACGGTTGATAAATCCAAGCCCGCTGGCGCTTGTCAGTTTCGATAAAATGGAACCTGCGATAGTGGCACTCAGCCAGATGGCAACAAGAATGACAATGAAACCGAGCAGTTTCAGAAGCGCACTGTTCTCCAGGTGCAGAAAGTTCGTATCGATGAAGGCTGCCGCTTCAGGTGCGAAACGTGAAGCGAAATAGACACCGCCCACCAGTCCTGCCAGTCCGAACACCTCCTTGATAAAGCCGTTCATAAACCCTTTAATACCCAAAATAAGTACGATAGCACCGATAGTGATATCGAAATAGTTAAAGTCTACCATTGAAAAATTTTCCATATATTTCCTTTATATTGCTGTTACTTATTTTTCCGTATTGTATCTACAATGCATTGCAAAGATGCTTTTTTGAACTGAATCAGATCGATTTTGCAACTTCTTCCGGTTTATTGGCATACTGCAGTGCGGTCTCTCTGCTCACCTGCCCGTCCCTGATGAACTTCAGGAGCGCCTGGGTCTGGGTCTGCATTCCGGAATCCCCCTGTCCAAGCTGCATTTGTGAATAGATTTGGTGTACTTTATCTTCACGGATCAGGTTGGCGATGGCGTGGTTGGTGACCAATATCTCCGAAGCGGCTACACGCCCTCCGCCGAGTTTCGGCAGAAGCGCCTGTGCGATCACGGCGACAAGCGAGGAGGAGATCATCGCCCTGATCTGCGGCTGTTCGTCACCGGTAAAGACATCGATGATACGGTTGATGGTACTCGGTGCGGAAGAGGTGTGCAGCGTACCGAAGACAAGGTGTCCCGTCTCTGCCGCTGTCAGTGCCGCCTCAATGGTCTCTTTGTCCCTCATCTCCCCGATCAGGATAATGTCGGGGTCCTGACGCATGGCATATTTGAGAGCCGTGGCGAAGCTTTTTGTATCTTCCCCGACACCCCTGTGGGAGAAGACGGACTTTTTGTTCTGGTGGATGAATTCCACCGGGTCTTCCACCGTGACGATGTGTTTGTTCTCGTTCAGGTTGATCTCATTGAGCATGGCGGCAAGGGTGGTCGATTTACCGGAACCGGTAGGCCCGGTGACGAGAATGAGCCCCTTCTCCCTCTTGATCAGCTTTTTGTAAATGGCAGGCGCGCCCAGGTCGTCGAGGGAGGGGATGTCGATGGGGATGATCCTGAATGCGGCGGCCGTATCGCCGAGTGTACGGTAATAGTTCGCCCTGAAACGCCCGATACCCGGGAGCAGAAGGGCAAAGTCGAGCTCGTCATGCTCTTCGAAGTGCTGTTTCTGTTTCTCCGTGATCAGGGAGTAGCACATCTCTTCGATATCTTCTCCTGTCAGTTTGGGGAGGTTGACCGCTTTGAGTACACCGTCAAGCCTGATCTGGGGTTCGGTACGACTGACGAGGTGGAGGTCGGAAGCGCCGTGGGTCACTACACTCTGAAGTAATTTCTTAATGTCAAAAGCTGCCATGTTTATCCTTTGGGGTTTGGTAATTTTTCAAGATATTCGGGTTCATTGTATCCAATGATGATCTGCTCACCTGTGGTGATGACCGGGCGTTTGATCAGCATATTCTCTTTTGCCATCCAGCCGATCTTCTCTTCGTCACTGAGGTTCATCTCTTTGAGCTTGAGTGTCCGATAAGTCGTTCCCCTTGTATTGAAGAGCGTTTTTAGGTCACTCTTTTGAAGCCACTGCCGGATCTCTGTTTCGCTTACGGGGATTTCCCGGAAATCTATGAATTCATAGTCAATCCCGGATGCCTTAAAGAACCTGCGCGCTTTTCTGACACTGTCGCAGTTCTTGATCCCGTAAACTTTCAGCAGCATGGACGGTCTTACTCGATGATCGCGGGAACGATGAAAAAGTCATCCCGGCTTTCAGGGGCATGGGAGAGAATCTCCCGGGCGATATTGTCCGTTTCACGGGGAGTGTCTTCACGCAGCGGCGTCCCTCCTTTAAGTGTCGAGAAGGAAGGTGACAGTGCATCGGTATCAAGCTCATTGAGGTTCTCAATATAGCCGAGTATCTCCGTCAGCTGTCCCATGACCTCCTCTTTTTTTGAGTCATCGATGCGAAGATGGGAGAGCTTTTCAAGTTTTTCCAAAACAGTGTTGTCAATCTGCACGGTTTTCCTTTAAAAATATAATTCTATTATTATATATTAATTTGGTTTAAGATATAACTACATATCATAAAGTGAAAGGGTATCATCATGCTGCAGCAACTGGATATGAGTTCCGAACTCTTTTTAAAAGAGTTGGAAAAGACAAGAAGATTTACAGATAAGGTCTGCAAACAGTTTGGCTGGGAGTACCATCCGATGCATGATGTCAACGAGGGTGTACAGCTTGGGTTGACCCGGCACAAACTGCTCTACGGAAAAAGATTCTGCCCCTGTTACATGGTGGAACCGGACGAAGTGAATCCCGGAAAGTTCAAAAGTACGAACAACAGGATCTGCCCCTGCCCGCAGGCGATCGAGAAAGAGGTGCCGGAAGAGGGAAAATGCCACTGCGGAATCTTCTGTACCCCGGAGTATGTGGCGCAGAACAGGTAAAAGTAATGTCTAAATAAATGTTAGATATAATACATTATTATTTTAACATATAATTTTTACACTACAAAGGAAGGTGATGCAGAGACTGCTGACTAAAGAGAGAATAGATTCCCAAGAGCTGGAAACGCTTTTGGAAGCACGAAAAGAGGGAAAGGTCGATTTTCTTCTGATTGATGTGAGGGAAGAGCACGAGTACGATGCGGGGCATCTCGAAGGCGTGGATATGCTGAAGCCCACTTCGATTTTCAGTCAGTGGGGCCAGGTACTTTTTACGGAAGCAAAAGAGCAGACGATCATCTTTACCTGCCGGACAGGTTCACGAAGCGGACAGGTACAGGATGTATTCAGGGACAACGGACATACCGGTGTGATTAACCATACAGGCGGTATCGTCAGTTATAACGGAAAGATAGAAAGATAGTAAGTATGAATGTAGTGGATCTTCTTTTAAAACTGTTGAGTTTTGAGTCTGTAACGCCTGATGATGCAGGTTCGTTACAGTTTATAGAAACATACCTTGAGGGGTATGAAGCGGTCTATGTCAACGAAGAGGGGGTAAAAAACCTTTTTCTGACCAGAAAATTTTCAGAAGGTACACATCTCTGTTTTGCAGGGCATGTGGATGTCGTCCCTGCCGGAGACGGGTGGGAGACCAACCCTTTTGTACCGGTGATCAAAGAGGGTAATATCTATGCGCGCGGAACGCAGGATATGAAAAGCGGTGTCGCGGCGTTCGTGCAGGCCTGCAAAGATGCAAAAGCGTTCAAAGGAAGGCTCTCCGTGCTGTTGACTTCGGATGAAGAGGGCGATGCCAAGTACGGTACGAAGATCATGCTGGAGTACCTCAAAAAGAAGGACCTTCTGCCTGACAGCTGCATCGTTGCGGAACCTACCTGTGAGAAGCGTTTTGGCGATGCCATCAAAGTAGGGCGCAGAGGTTCCATCAACGGGGTCATAGAGAAACACGGAATGCAGGGGCATGCGGCATACCCTGAAAAGGCGAAGAACCCCATTCATAAAGTCGCGCAGGTACTTCCGAAAATGGCGGGGGTCAACCTGGATGAGGGGGATGAGTTTTTCGGCCCGAGCCAGTTCGTCATTACCGATATTCGTGCGGGGATGGAGGTGACCAATGTCACACCGGGGAAACTGAAAATGATGTTCAATGTGCGTAATTCCACCAAAACCTCGCTTGAGGATGTAGAGAAGTTTGTCCATAAATATTTCAACGGGATGGATTACGACCTTAGCCTGAGCCAGTCGGCAGAGCCTTTTTTGACAAAGACGGACCGGCCTGTGGTGCACAGTATCGACAAAAGTATCCAGAAGGTTTGCGGTGTGACACCCAAACACTCCACTGCCGGAGGGACGAGTGATGCACGTTTCATTGCCGCCTACGGGATAGATGTCATAGAGTTCGGTGTGATCAACGATACGATCCACGCACCCAATGAGAGAACATCGATCGGTGAAGTGGAACAGCTCTATGCTGTGTTCAAAGATGTGATCGCACATTTTGAGGTGCAGTGATGATGAAACAGGTGTGGATGATACTGCTTTTGGTTACCGGCCTCTTTGCTTCGGATATCGTATGGGAGAATGATCTCGATACTGCTTTTGAAAAAGCGGCGAAGGAAGGCAAAACAGTGATGCTGATGGTCGAGAGCAGCCACTGCCGCTGGTGCCGGAAGATGAAGTACCGGACACTCAAAGATCCGAGAGTAAGCAAAAGACTTCAGTTTTATATACCGGTAAAAGTGATGCAGGAGGATGACGATGCGGTAAACAGCCTGCCTGAGATCCATGGTGTGCCGACGATCTTTTTCATGACAGCAGACAAAAAGGTGCTTGAAACCGTCGTAGGGTATTTCAATGCCGGGGATTTTCTGAGTTATCTGGATGATGTAGAGAAAAAGGTACCTTTAAAAAAAAAGAGTGAACCGCTTACGCTGAAGTGGCACGATACCATAGAAGACGCTTTCAAAGCGGCGAAAGAGGAACATAAAAAAGTGATGGTACTTGTAGAGGATGAACAGTGCCGCTGGTGCAGGAAGATGAAAGCCGGCGCACTCTCGGACAGCCGGGTAAAAGAGAAATTGAGTAAATATAT
>Ga0256913_10000623_pt1 | contig 18395 bp, 17 predicted proteins | sample Axial_MatmetaG_FD_185970 | JGI IMG/M metagenome (GOLD analysis project Ga0256913, IMG submission 185970) | Deep-sea worm associated microbial mat communities from Axial Seamount, Juan de Fuca Ridge, Pacific Ocean - Axial_Mat | ecosystem: Environmental > Aquatic > Marine > Oceanic > Microbial... | reverse complement strand
TAAAACAGGGTGCAACAATCATCATTCCTGATAGTGTTGATCAGGTCAGAGAGTTTTATATAATATTAAGGAGCCTTTATAAGAACAAAGTAAAAAAACCTTTACCTGACTGGTCGTTTTTTGAAAATTTTTATATCTTGTCAAAAAATGATAAACTTGGTACAATCAGGTTAATAAAGTATGAAAATGAAATAATCGGAGGAATTTTACTCCCCATGTTGCCTGGAAAAATAATTTATGAGTGGTATATTTGTGGAATGGATAATAAGTATAAAAATATTTATCCAAGTATACTTGCAACCTGGGCTCCGATTGACTATGCTATGAAAAATGAAATTAAAATATTTGATTTTATGGGTGCCGGAGCTCCGGATAAAGATTATGGTGTCAGAGAATTTAAGTCAAAGTTTGGAGGAAAACTTGTTAACTTTGGCCGTTTTGAGCGAGTGAATAATAATCTTTTATATGCAGCTACCAAAACAGGATTTAAGATTTTGAGTTTTGTAAAAAGTTTAATAAATGGATAATCCCAAAGTTGATAGCAGAAATAGAAGAAGGGTTAATGTCTATATTTTTATTGACATCCTGATCTTGTTTTTTTCATTTCTGTTTTTTGTCTGGCTTAAATCTGCATCAATTGACGATTACTTACCCAAATATATAATTCCATTTTTGGTTTTTGCAATTATTTGGATTTTTGTTTCAGTAATCATATCAAAGTATAATATTAACCAGGCTAAAAATATCAAGGATATTCTTATCCCTGTTATTATTGCAAACCTTACAATAATTACAATTGTTTTAACATTCATTTATGTGATTGGAGTGGCCGGATACTCCAGAGTAATAGTTTTTGGTACTATTTCGCTATCAACGACTATTGAAATAATAATTTCGTATCTCTATTTCTGGTATTTGAGGCCCGTAATCGTTCCCGATTTTGATGAAGAAGAGGTTAGAAAGCCGAAATTCTATCCTGTAGATAAGTCTTTTAAGTCTGACAATAGAAAGGATGTTAAATTTATTGAGGACAGGGAGCAAATTAAAAGTATTATTATAAATGAAAGTAGTGGTGATGTTTATAGCTTTATTTCCGATTACTTTGATGTAGGTGACCCTGTTAACCTTCTTGTCTCAACAACAACACAGTTTAACATTGATAAGTTACCAGGAAATACATATCAAAGTATTACAAATCTTCATAAAATAAATGATTTTATCAGGATAAATAAATTTATTGAATCGGTAAATACAAAACTTCCTTATGGAGGAGTTTTCATTGATAATGCAGAGACGTTTGAACTAAGAAAGAAAAGGATATTAAAAAGATATCCCGTTGTTATAAATTATTTTTACTACTTCTTTGATTTTTTGTTTACCCGTGTATTCCCAAAACTTCCTGTATTCAAAAAGGTTTATTTCTTTATTACTCTGGGGAGAAACAGGGTGCTGTCAAAGGCAGAAGTACTCGGACGGTTATATTCCTGTGGTTTTGAGTGTATTGAAGAGAGGTATATAGATAATAAGCTTTATTTTGCTTTTCGTAAAGTAAAGGTACCGTATTATGATCAGAATCCTTCATACAGTCTTCTGTTTAGAATGAACCGAATAGGTAAAGGTGGTAAAATAATTGGTATTTATAAATTCAGGACAATGTACCCTTACTCTGAGTATCTACAGGAATTTGTGGTCGGGAAATATGGTATTTCCGGTGAAGGAAAACCTGAAAATGATTTTAGATTGAATGACTGGGGAAAGTTTTTAAGAAGATACTGGCTGGATGAGCTTCCGCAGGTAATAAATTTACTTAAAGGTGAAATTAAACTGGTAGGAGTGCGGCCGTTGAGCAAACATTTTTTTAATCTCTATTCGGAAGAATTGAAAGAAAAGCGCCTTAATTTTAAGCCCGGACTAATACCACCATATTACGCTGATATGCCCAAATCATTTGAAAGTATTATGGAATCGGAAATGAATTATTTATATTTATACGAAAAGCATCCTTTTAGAACCGATTTCAGTTATTTTTTTAAAGCACTTTTTAATATTGTTTTTAAAGGTGCTAGAAGTAAATAGAAATATTTTATGTCTTATTAATGGTTATTATTTATTTTTGTCGTCCTAATTAAAACCTAAGTGGAGAATAATAAAATACATAAGCAAAGGAATTTGAAACAAAAATTTATCTTTATTTTCATTGATCTTCTAATAATTACTGTTTCATTTTTATTATTTGTATGGATAAAACCGGCAACTGTCAGAATATATCTGCCAAAGTATTTTCAGCCTTTTCTTTTTTTTAGCTTAGTCTGGCTTTCAGTTTCCCTGTTTATTTCAAAATATAGCCTGCAAAGCGTAAAGCAATGGAAAGATGGATTAATTAGCATTTTGATTGCTAATCTGACAATACTTGTAATCATTTTGATTTTAATGTATTCTTTTGGAGCTTTTAACTGGTCACGTCTTATTGTGTACGGTACAATGCTGTTAGCAACAATACTGGAGATTATTATTGCATATTTCTATTTCTCATATAAACATCCTGTTTTATTTCCGGAATTTGAAACAACCAGAAAACCTAAATTTTTCCCGGTCGATAATTCTTTTAAAACATATGATAAGGAAGTCTCTGAATACATTTCTAACAGGGAACATATAAAACAGATTATAATAGAAAACACCAGCAATAAGGTATATCGCTTTATTTCGAAGTATATTGATGTCGGGAATCCTAATAATCTTACACTTTCAACTACAACACAATTTAATATTCAACAGCTCCCCGCAAACAGATTCATCTCCTTAATTAACTTACATAAAATCAATGATATACGCCGCATTAATAAATTTTTTGAAACAATTAATGAAAAATTGCCGGATGGTGGTCTTTGCATCTACAATGCAGAGACATATCATATGAGAAAAGAAAGAATTCTTAATGAATATCCTCCTGTCCTTAACAAAATTTATTATTTTTTTGATTTTGTCTTTACTCGTGTATTACCGAAACTTCCGGTTTTTCACAGGATATATTATTTCATTACTTTAGGAAGGAACAGGGTTCTTTCCAAGGCTGAAACACTTGGCAGGATTTATTCCTGTGGATTTGAATGTGTTGAAGATAGGTATATTGATGGTATTTTATATGTTGTAGCCAGGAAAATTAAAGAACCTGCCTTTGATATGAACCCTTCTTATGGGCCTCTGTTTAAAATGAAGAGAGTAGGTAAGAATGGAAAGTATATTTATGTTTATAAGCTAAGGACAATGCATCCGTATTCTGAGTATATTCAGGAATATGTGTATAATACTTATGGCTCTCAAAATGGTGATAAGGCTGACAATGATTTCAGGGTAACATACTGGGGAAGATTTATGAGGAAGCTATGGATTGATGAATTTCCTATGTTGATAAACCTCGTTAAAGGTGAACTGAAATTAGTTGGAGTTAGGCCATTAAGTGTCCACAAGTTTAATACCTACAATAAAAGGATTCAGGAGAAGAGGGTGAAGTTTAAACCCGGATTGGTACCTCCGTTTTATGCTGATTTGCCACAAAATTTTGAAGAACTTCAAAAATCTGAAGAGAATTATCTCAATGCTTATGAAAAACATCCTTTCACTACGGATGTGAAGTATTTCTTTAAGGCCTTTTATAATATTATTTTCAGGAGGGCAAGAAGCGGATAGAGGAATATGTTGATAGTCCTGAAAGGACGACACATAACAACACAGCGTAGTAAAGTCCTGTGCATGAAAGTCCCAAAGGGACGGCAGATATAAACGCAGGACGAAGCATAGCGAAGTCCTGTGGATAAGGCAAAGAGAAGTAAGGGCTGAAAGCCCGGCAGGTCATAAAATCAAATAACTAAAATCATGAAATTATGCCACAAAGTTTAGCAAAAGTTTATCTTCACAATGTGTTTTCCACAAAGTACAGAGTTCCATTAATTACAGATGCCGTGCGAGACGATTTACATTCCTACATTATTGGTATCCTCTCGAACATTGGTTCCTATGTAAATGAAATTTATGCCAATCCTGATCATATTCACATTTTGTGTACCTTACCTCGGACTATTACCATTGCCAATCTGATTTCAAAAACAAAGACATCCTCCTCAAAATGGCTTAAGAAGCAAGGGATTGCAAATTTTTCATGGCAGGATGGATATGGTAGTTTTTCTGTGAGTGCATCGAAGGTCGATGTAGTTAGAAAATATATCTTGAATCAACCTGTGCATCACAAAAAGGAGGCTTTTCAGGATGAGCTTCGTAAATATTTTCAGGAGTATAAAGTTGAATTTGACGAACGTTACGTTTGGGATTAATACATGTTTCTGCACATTTCTCTTTTTCAGGTCGCTATACGTAGGTTCAATTTCTAACATCCCGGACTTTCAGCCCTGCCGTTTGAGTTGCTTATATATCACTGCGCATTAAAGTAAAGAACATTAAGTGCTGAAAGCCCGGCAGATTATTAGTTATCTGAAACCTTTGGCCCTTTCAGGGCTTATGGGGTTGATAGTTGTAATGTTTACCTGCGCTTCCACCTTTGTTTATACCTTTCGGAGCGTTGCTCCTTTATAGATTAATATCTAATCAGGATAGCCCGGATAAGTTTTATCAAAAGAGATAAAGATATGTTGAAAGTCCTGAAAGAACGACACATAACAACACAGTACGAAGCGTAGCAAAGTCCTGTATATAGAAAGCCCTGAAAGGACAGTCCTGAAAGGACGACACGTTACAACACAGTACGAAGCGTAGCAAAGTCCTGTATATGACAGTCCTGAAAGGACAGTCCTGAAAGAACGACACATAACAACACAGTACGAAGCGTAGCAAAGTCCTGTATATAGAAAGCCCTGAAATGATAGTCCTGAAAGGACGACACGTTACAACATAGGACGAAGCGAAGCGAAGTCCTGTGGATAAAGCAGAGAACAGCAAGGGCTGAAAGCCCGGCAGGTTACAAAAACAAAAAAATGTTGAGGCGTTGATATGAAAATATGTATCTTTGTAACTGAAATTTAAAAATCCCTAAATCGTTTGGTAATTTTACAAATATGAATCTTAGAAAAACTTTTATAACCATCATATTGCTGGTGCTTGTGTTTAGCGGCCGGACACAGGTAGTTTACGAGCATATTTCAAATAAAAATATTTATGAGTTTATTGACGAACTTGCCAATCAAAGGATAATTGAAATAAATTCGGTTGTCAAGCCTTACAGCCGGAAATTTATCGCTGAGAAACTTATTGAGGCAAACGAGGCCACTGATGAGATGAGCAAACGCGAACAAAAGGAGCTTGATTTTTATCTGAATGCTTTCAGAGCCGAAATAGATTCACTTCCTGACTATCCTCAAAAGATAAATATCTTTAAAAAAACTGATAATCTGGCACTTGCCTGGAATCCATTAGGATTGTTTTATAAAGACAAACTCTTTACATTTTCATTAGAACCTGTTTGGGGAATTGAGTATTTCTACAATGAGAACGAAGGAATGTACCATAGCTGGGGAGGTCTTAAAGCTACTGCTTATGTGGGTAAGCACTGGGGATTTTATGCAAGTCTGAGAGATAATACGGAAACCATTAAGATATCAGACCCCGAATACTTCACACAGCGCGGTGGAGGCGGTAATTATAAGGGCAGCTCTTCAGGGGGTGTGGATTATGAGGAGATGCGGGGTGGAATTGTCTATTCCTGGAAATGGGGCTCTTTCGGGTTGATTAAGGATCATGTAAACTGGGGAAATAACTATCACGGACCGAATATATTTAATGACAGGCCCCCCTCAATACCACAGTTGACTCTTCGCATGAAACCCGCAAAATGGTTTGAGCTGAATTACTTCCACGGCTGGCTTGTATCTATGGTGGTTGACAGTAACAGCTCATATTATTATACACGTGACAATACATTGCAATATCGCGAAACATTCAGGCCTAAATATATGGCTGCCAATATGATGACCTTCACTCCCTGGAAGAGACTTAATATCTCAATCGGTAATTCTATAATTTATTCTGATATGAATGTTCAGCCTGCATACCTCATACCTTTTCTGTTTTACAAAGCTGTAGATCATATGATTAATTCCGGTATTGACAATCAGAATTCACAGATGTTTTTCGATGTCAGTTCACGACAGATAAAACATTTGCATCTGTACGGAACCTTATTTGTTGATGAATTTAAAAAGTCGAGGATATACCATAGCAACGAGCATAACTTCTGGAGCCTTAAAGCCGGTGTGAAAGAGAGTGATTTGTTGGTAAAAGACCTGTCGGTTACCTTTGAATATACTATGACAATGCCCATCACTTATCAGCATTATATTCCTACACTGACATTTGCATCAAACTATTTCAATTTCGGGCATTATCTTAGGGATAATTCACGTGAGTTCTATTTGGCAGCTGAATATAAGCTCATCCGTGGGTTGCACTTCAAGCTAGCATATACACTTGCTCAACATGGTGATGACTTTGATTATGCAGAACCGGATGCAACAAAAACTCCTTATATGAAAAACATAACCTGGCAGAAGAATGAACTTTCGTTAGGAGCAAAATGGGAGTTTATCAGTAATTCATACCTTTATATTGAGTATATCTACAGTGATATTTCAGGAGATGAGGAGCAGGTAAAAAAATATACGCCGGAATATTTCAGAGGTATTCATAATACTGTTTCAGCAGGATTTAACCTGGGCTTTTAGTCCTTGATATCCTCTTTTATCTCAAATCGTAAATCGTAAATCGTAAATCGTATTTCGTATTTCGTATTTCGTATTTCGTATTTCGTCTTCGTAAATCCACGCTTGCAGCGTGGCAGGCTGTAAATCAACAAACCTTACAAGTTTACCAATTCTTAAGCAACACCTCAGCAACTTTCAAATCAAACGGCCTGGTAAGCTTGATGTTCTCCTCGTTCCCTTCCACGGTATGAATTTTTTCTCCAAGTGCCTCTACAACAGAAGCATCATCAGTAAAATGCTTATTATATTTTTGTTCGTATGCTTTTAAAAGTATATCTGACCGGAAGCATTGTGGTGTCTGTACAAGAAAGTATTTTTTCCTGTTAACAGGTTTACTCTGACCATTATGCTTTATTTTACGTATTGATTCACTTACAGGTATTACAGGTATTGCATTTCCATTTTTTTCCGCACCGGAGAACGCTCTTTCCAATGTATCGTTACTTACCAATGGTCTTACTCCGTCATGAACAGCCACTATGCAATCATTGCCAATTAGCTTAAGTCCGTTTTTCACCGAATGAAAGCGTGTTTTTCCTCCTTTTACAACCTTATGAGGGGTTTTAAAATTGTACTTTTTACATAGTGATTGCCAGAATTTAATATATGGTCCGGGTAGTACGACCACCACTCCAATTTCTTTTGAGAAAGTATAAAATTTTTCAATGGTATGCATCAGCACCGGTTTGCCTGAAACCACAAGAAATTGTTTGGGAAAGTCTGCTTTCATTCTTTTTCCCTTGCCTCCGGCAACGATGATTACCTGTTTTTTCAATTCGGATATTCATTTAGTTATTCATTGCCGGCAATTTTTCCATTCACTGTCATCACTTCCGATTGACTGCTTACTGCTCTGTTTATTCTACAATATCAGCATTGCATCACCGTAAGTAAAGAATTTATACTTTTTATCAATAGCTTCTTTGTATGCCTTCATAAGAAAATCATAATCGGCAAAAGCGGCAACCAGCATCATCACTGATGCTTTGGGGAGGTGAAAGTTTGTTATTAAAGCATCGGCAACCATAAACTCATAAGGAGGGAAAATAAATTTATTGGTCCATCCTTTATACGGTTTTACTTTACCTGTAATTGTCACGGCTGTCTCCATCGCTTTTACGGTAGTAGTACCAATTCCACAAATCATTTTTTTTTCAACTTTTGCTTTATTAATTTTATCGGCCTCTACCTGTGTTAAAAGCATCTCTTCCGAGTCCATTTTATGCTTTGTAAGGTCTTCAACTTCAATATCTCTGAAATTTCCAAGACCTGCATGTAAGGTTAGCTCGGCAAATTCAATTCCCATAAGCTCAAGTCTTTTCATAAGTTGCCTGCTAAAATGGAATCCGGCAGTAGGGGCAGCGACGGAGCCTTCGTATTTGGCATAAATAGTTTGATAACGTTCTTCATCTTCAGGAATAATCGGTCTTTTGATAACCCTTGGCAAAGGAGTCTCTCCCAGCCGTGTTATAAGCTTTTTAAAATCTTCATAAGGCCCGTCAAATAAAAAACGGAGTGTCCTGCCGCGAGAGGTTGTGTTATCAATAACTTCAGCTACCAGCTCACCCTCTTCACCGAAATATAGTTTGTTGCCTATTCTGATTTTCCGGGCCGGATCAACCATAACATCCCATAACCTGCTTTCAGGGTTCAGCTCACGTAAAAGGAAAACTTCTATTTTTGCTCCTGTTTTTTCCTTTTCGCCATGAAGGCGGGCAGGAAAGACTTTTGTATTGTTAAGGACAAAAACATCACCTTCACCAAAATAATTCAGGATATCTTTAAAGGTTTTATGCTCTATTGTTTTTGTATCCCGATGTAAGACCATTAATCTTGATTCATCGCGATTTTCGAGTGGGTATTTTGCTATTAACTCTTCCGGTAAGTAATAATTGAACTGAGATAATTTCATAATTAAATTTCAACTGATTATCATATCTTTATGCCCTCAAAAAAGGGGTGCAAAGGTACAACTATTTTTGTGATAAGTCAAAGAAAATAGTTAATTAAAGTTAAATCGCTGATTATCCGTTTCATCAGATGTCTTAACCCGTATTATTCATAAATTTTGAGTATGCAGATACAAGGCGTATGACTTTTACGGTGAATAATGCGGGTGAAGCAGGTGTTGAAACTCTTCAATTGTCATTGATTCCGACACATCTAAACTGCCTGATCTGGTTCTGCATAGAGATGTGAGATAAGAACCTGCGCCGAGAGCTTCCCCGAAATCCCTGGCAAGCGACCTTATATATGTACCTTTACTACACCTGACACGAAAATGTATTTCGGGCAATTTTATTCCCGTAATCTCAAACTCATTGATGCTTACTTTTCTTGGATTAAGTTTTACATCTTTATTATTGCGCGCATAATCATAAGCTCTTTTCCCTTTTATCTTGATAGCAGAAAATACAGGAGGAACCTGTTCAATATCTCCGGTAAGTTGTTTTGCTGCACTCAGAATGCTGTCTTTCGTAATATTTGAGATGTCAAAAGTCTTGTCAACCTCGGTCTCCCTATCAAAAGAAGGCGTTGTTGCTCCCAGAAAAAAGGTTCCCGTATATTCCTTTTCTTCATCCTGAAACTCCTGAAGCCTTTTTGTGAATTTGCCTGTGCATAAGATTAATAAACCTGTAGCAAGAGGATCAAGAGTACCTGCGTGCCCAACCTTTATCTTCTTTATTCCGAGATGACTTTTTATGAGGTAGCGAACTTTGTTAACCACATCAAAAGATGTCCACCCAATGGGTTTGTTGAAAAGAAGCACCTCACCTGCCTGAAAATCAAAACTCATTAGTCAATGGTTAAATCGTATCCTAATGCGAGAAAAAGAAGTATCAAAACTCCAACAATTATTCTGTAATAACCGAATAGCCTGAATCCATGTTTCGTCAGGAATGTGATAAATGATTTTATCGCTATAAGAGCAACTAAGAAAGCAACAATATTTCCGATGATCAACATAGAGATATTATCTCTGTTTATAGCTTCGTAATTTTTCATCAGTTTGTATCCCGATGCTGCAAACATTGTGGGGACGGCAAGGAAAAAAGAAAATTCGGCCGCCGTTTTTCTGCTTAATCTTTGGCTCATCCCGCCGATAATGGTTGCAGCCGAACGAGAAACACCGGGGATCATCGCAATAGTTTGAAAAAAGCCGATCTTTAAGGCTGTCAAATAACTTATCTCCTGATCATCAGATGGATTGTCAAACCATTTATCAACGAAGATCAAAATGATACCGCCAAGAATAAGCATCACCGCAACTATATAAACATTTTCAAGCATGCTGTCAATATAATCACTCAGAAGCAAACCGATGACAGCAGCAGGTAGAAATGCAACGAAAAGTTTAAAATAGAAATCCCAGGTCTGGAAAAATCGTTTCCAGTAAAGCACAACAACGGACAGGATAGCACCAAACTGGATGTTAATAATGAAAGCTTGAATAAAATCATCACTTTTCATTCCCAGCAAACCTTCGGTCAGTATCATATGCCCAGTGGATGACACCGGTAGAAATTCTGTTATTCCTTCAACTATTGCTATGATTATTGATTCTATCCAGGTCATAAAATAAACTTAGCCTTTAGGCTTTTTCATTATCGCAAAAATTTCAATGATATATCCGGTAAGCACAAGGATAGGTGCAAGTGTAAGCCTTCTGAAATCAAAAATCTTATCACTGAACACATTAGGATTGTCAGAACCGCCTCCTATCATCAGCAAAAAACCAATGACGATAAAAGCAAGTCCTATAAATAATAGTTTGTAATTCTCTTTTCCAAAAGCAAAACCTGAATACTTTGAAGTAGCAATGTCCTTACTGACCCCTGAAGCCGGATTTTTTACATCTTTCTTTTTCATTTATAATGAATTAAATGATTACAGGCCGCAAATTTAATATTATTTTTTATTAAAAATAGAGATAGTCTGATTTTATTCTTATGTATTTCCTGACGGCAAAATAATTCGACAACCAGGTAAGGATAATTCCCAATAAAATCACAATTCCGAATAATGATAAAAACATATTGATATCCTGAAAGTTGACAAGCTCGGGAAACTCTTTTTGAGAAAAATAAATTACTACTGACAATAATATTATGGCTACAAATGCACCGATTATTCCCTGTAAAATTCCTTTCCAGATAAAAGGTCTGCGGATAAATCCGGGTGTGGCTCCGACAAGTTGCATACTGCGGATTATGAAACGTTTGGAATAGACCGAAAGCCTGATTGTGTTATTTATTAATGCAATGGCAATTATTAAAAGTAATATACTGAAACCCAGAATTATAATGCTGATTTTTTTGACATTCTTATTTACAATATCTACTAGCGACTCCTGATAAAAGACTTCTTTAACATTCTGGTCGGCAAGAATTTTCTCTTTGATGATTTTTAAGCTGTCATTGTTTGCGTAAACTGCATTAAATCTGACCTCAATCGTTGGCAACAATGGATTGAATCCGAGAAACTGAGTGAAATCCTCACCAAGTTCCTCTGTAAACTCTTTGGCAGCCTGTTCTTTGGTGATGTATTCCGTTGACTTTACATACGGTGCTGCATCAAGTGTTTTTTGAAGTCTTATTATGCTCGCCTCCTTGGCATTGTCTTTCATTATTACCGAAAACCCGATATTCTCTTTTGCATAATCCGATAATTTTTTCGCGTGCAGAATGACAAGTCCAAGAAGTCCCAACATAAACAAAACCAGCGAAACGCTTACTATCGTTGTGATGTAAGAGCTTGCCAACCGTCTTCTGTAAAACCTTTCTTCCTGTTTGCTCATAATTGTTCCTCCGACGGCTAAAGTAATAATTTTATTACTTTTGTAGGAGGTGAGAGTGAAAATAATATCGGGTTATTAATTTTTTCTTTAAAAAGAATGGATAATATCAGAATTGAAAAGTTTAAAACAGATAATAAAGAAAATGCGGAAATAGCTTTTTTCATCAGGCGAAAAGTTTTTGTTGAGGAGCAAAATGTTAATCCTGATGAGGAGTACGATGAATTTGAAGATACAGCAAGCCATTATTTATTGTATTACAACGAAAAACCGGTTATGACTGCACGTTGGTATGCAACGGAAAAAGGAATTAAACTCGGTCGTTTTGCAATGTTAAAAGAGTATCGTGGTAAAGGAGTAGGTTCAAAACTGTTAAATCATATGATGGAAGATGTTCTACTACTTAACAAACCGTTGTATCTGAATGCCCAGTTGCCTGCCGTTAGTTATTATGGTCGCTTCGGCTTTGTCAAAAAAGGTGACATTTTCCTTGAGGCTAATATTGAGCACTATCTGATGGAATATGAAGGTGTAGCAGTTAAGTGAATGGTTATAATGTGCTAAAGATTTGAAAATATTTGAATAAGAAATAAATCCGCATCATTCTTATTTTTAATATTATTTTTGTGCTCTTAAATAAATTATTCTGCACTTTGTAAATTGAGCTATGGCACTTATAAATTCGGTTTTATCCTGGTTAATGAAAAAGCGGTTTCATCAAATTGAGCTTTTTATGAAGTATCCGGTTGAGGTGCAGGATGAGTGGTTGAAAAAACTTATTTATCAGGCAAAAAATACCGAATGGGGCAAAAAATATAATTATGAGTCTATTAACACAGTGGAAGAATTTAAACGGCGGGTTCCGGTAAACAGCTACGAGACTATGAAACCATACATTGATCGTTTGCGCAAAGGAGAGCAAAATATTCTTTGGGGTTCAGAGATAAAGTGGTTTGCCAAATCGTCGGGTACAACAGCCGGCAAAAGTAAGTATATCCCGGTCAGTATCGAATCTCTTGAGGAGTGCCATTACAAAGGTGGGAAGGATATGCTATCAATATACTGCAACAACTACCCCGACACTTATCTTTTCGATGGTCGTGGACTTGCAATGGGCGGGAGCCATAATATCACAGAGATAAATAACGAGAACTACTACGACGGTGACCTTTCGGCAATTATTGTTCAAAATTTACCTTATTGGGCTGAGTTTATCAGGGTGCCGAAACGATCGGTTGCTTTGATGGATGAGTGGGAAAGCAAAATCGAAAAGATGGCAACATCAACAATAAGCCATAGTGTAACTAATATTTTAGGCGTTCCTTCCTGGACTTTGTTGCTTTTGAGGCGGATACTGGAGATTACGGGCAAGAACAATATTCTTGAAGTTTGGCCCGACCTCGAAGTGTTTTTCCACGGTGGGGTGAATTTCTCACCCTATAGAAAACAATTTGAAGAGTTGATCCCTTCAAATCAAATGCACTATATGGAAACTTATAATGCATCCGAAGGTTTTTTCGGTTTGCAGGATCAGACGAATAGCCAGGACCTCTTGCTTATGCTTGATTACGGCATCTATTACGAGTTTATTCCTATGAATCAATTTGAAGATGAGAATCCCGAAACCCTGTCATTAGAAGATGTTGTGTCCGACACAAACTATGCAATGGTTATTTCGACAAATGCGGGATTATGGAGATATATCATTGGCGATACCGTGAAATTTACATCATTAAATCCTTACAGAATAAAGATTACAGGTAGGACAGTAAACTTTATAAATGCTGTCGGCGAAGAGGTTATTATTGATAATGCCGAAAATGCACTTTCTGTTGCCTGCCAAAAAAGTAAAGCAATAATAAATGAATACACTGCTGCACCTGTTTATTTTAAAAAGAACGAAAATGCAGCCCACGAATGGCTGATTGAGTTTGAAAAAGAACCTGACAATATTGACTATTTTTGTGAAACATTTGATAATGCATTGAAGTCGCTAAATTCCGATTATGAGGCAAAACGCTATCATAATATGGTATTGCGAAAGCCGATTATCAGAGTGCTTCCGAAAGGTGCTTTTTATATTTGGTTGAAGTCGAAAAAGAAACTGGGCGGGCAACACAAAGTCCCGCGTTTATCAAATAACAGAAAGTATGTTGATGAAATTCTTCAATCGGTTAATTAATTTTTAGAGTTAATTTCATTATCATAACAAAAAAACAGTAATTTTATCCGGTAAAAAATAAGATATGCACATAGCCATAGCAGGAAACATCGGTTCGGGAAAAACAACCCTGACTCGCCTTCTCTCCAAAAACTTTGGTTGGGAAGCCCATTTTGAAGACGTCGATACGAATCCTTATCTGAACAGCTTTTATGAAGATATGCAACGGTGGTCGTTTAACCTGCAAATCTATTTTCTGAACAGTAGATTCAGACAGGTGGTCGAAATTAGAAACAGCGGTAAAACGGTTATTCAGGACAGGACAATTTATGAGGATGCATATATTTTTGCACCTAACCTGCACTCAATGAACCTGATGACAACAAGGGATTTTGAAAACTATATCTCTCTTTTTGAGTTGATGAGTTCTTTCATTCAGCCACCCGACCTTTTGATTTATCTCAGGGCTTCGGTGCCGACACTTGTAAATCAGATACAAAAACGCGGCAGGGAGTATGAGGAGGCTATCAGACTCGACTATCTGAAAAAACTTAACGAACGCTATGAAGCGTGGATTACAAAATATAATCTCGGCAAACTTCTGATTTTCGATGTTGATAATCTTGATATCCAGGATACCCCGGCTGACCTGGCAATGATTATTGAAAAAGTGAATGCCGACCTGCATGGATTGTTTTAACTAAATTAATGTTGGTATAATGGAATGTTTGAATAAATGAGATTTTCTGCGAAATATTTAATACCGGCACTCCTATTTCTGGTTTCCTGTGGAAATCCGGTAAAAAAGAAAGAGTTTTGTAATGATGACGGACAACAGGTCGTTCAGGAATGGTATAACGATAAACAGATTAAATCAAACATAACATATCTCGACAAGTCGGGAAAAAGTTATGTTTCGGTGAAATACAACAAGGAAGGCCGGATGATTGATTCCGTAACTTACAAAAATGATGTGATTACAGGACCCCGGAAATATTATGATGCCGGCTCCGGGCTGACTCATATCGAAAACTATAAAAACGGTGTTCCGGACGGAGTGATGAAGGCGGTTTTTGATAACGGTGTCACAAATTTTGAAGGCTATATGGTTAACGGCTCAAAAGCCGGCGAATGGATTTTTCATTATAAGGACGGAAGACCGATTACTTATGAGTTTTACGATTTATCGGGAAATATTAAATATTTCAGGAAATATGATGATGGCGGGGCTGCCGAGAAGGTGACAGGATCGGGAATAATTGATATCTCTCTGAGTGTTGATAAAACCGACACCACAACATTTATTAAAGCCCGTGCTACTCTCGCCTCTCCTCCGGGTTGTACAACAGAGTTGACGATTAAAAATAACGATACGAAAGTCGTTGATACATACCATATTACAAAACCGCAAACAGAATTTGTTATCCCTTCATCCGCCAACGGAGAGAACAGACTGAGTTTCGTCCTGACAATTAAAGATGAGAAGAGCGGTGAAACGGAGCAGTATTCCCTTGACAAAACTATTAATGCGAACTGATGATATGAAAGTACTTGCTGTCATTCCTGCGCGTTATGCTTCCAGCCGGTTTCCGGGAAAACCGCTTGCGCTGATAAACGGCAAACCGATGATACGGCGTGTGTATGAGCAGTGCCTGAAAGCCGGCTCAATTGATGAGGTTGTGGTTGCCACCGATGACGAAAGAATTGCAAGTGCCGTTACCGGATTTGACGGAAATGTGATGATGACTTCATCAACACATAAAAGCGGTACCGAACGTTGCAACGAAGTGGCAAACAGATACCTGAATGAAGGTAAAAGGTTCGATATCGTCATTAACGTTCAGGGTGACGAGCCGTACATAGAGCCTTCGCAGATTGACCTTGTTGCCTCCTGTTTCGGTGATGATGAGGTGGAAATCGGCACGCTGATTAAAAAGATTGAAAACTCCGAAGAACTTTTCGACCCTAATGTGGTAAAAGTTGTTACCGGAAATGACGAAACGGCAATTTTATTCAGCCGGCAGACAATACCCTTTTTGCGCGGTGTTGAAAAGAATGAATGGTTAATGCATTACGACTTTTTCAAACACATCGGTATTTATGCTTATCGGCCGGATGTATTGAAAAAAATTGCCGGACTTTCGACAACACCTCTCGAAAAAGCCGAATCGCTCGAACAGCTTCGCTGGCTCGAAAACGGTTACAAAATAAAAACCCGGATAACCACCTTTGAAAGTATTTCCGTTGACACACCCGCGGATTTGGAAAAGTTAACCGGAAAGTAAACGACTGGCTTAACCCCCAATAAATCGCCCTCGAATTACACGAATTGGCACGGATAGTTTGGAGCTTTTATTTCATAAAGTCTTTTTGTGTTTGCCGTAGGAATGCAAATAACTAAACAGCACCCGGAACTTTCGGGAGTACACTTAGTGCCGTTTGAAGGCTGTTTATTATCAGTTATTTTTCCTGTTTTTAATGATTTTCAAATGTATTATTTATTGGATAAGTCCCTAATTTATATGCAAGATATGGTTCAAGCATAGTCTGAAGTATATCATTCTTAATTTCAATGAATCGAAATTTACAATCAAATAAGTATTTCTTTTTTGCATCAAATATAGGCTCGAAATTTTTATCTTTTTCGAGTTTTTTTCTTGTAATACTGATTATGTTTTGTGAATCATCATCTTTTGAAGTTCTTCTTTTTTTTATAGTTACATTGTATTTTCTCTCATATTCTTCCTTGGCAAGATTAAATGCAAAAGTTGCACTTCCATTACCAGACTTTGGTCTTAAATGATACTGTACCCTTTCTCTTATTTTGTTAGTTCTACCTACATATAGTGCATTATCATTTTTGTATAAAACATAAATGCCAGGTTTGTTTGGCAAATCTTCCTTATTGTTATGTAATTCAGAATTTATTAATTCATCATATTTTTCATTGAAATAACTTCCAAATCCAGCCTCATTTTGTTGAACTTCTTTTAATTTTTCCATAGTCTGAATAATTTTGTTTGCAATTTTATCTGTGAATAATACTTTTTTTTCGAAGCAACTATCCTCTATAAAACTATACAATACTGTATTCAATTTTTCTGTTTGAGAAAGTCCGAAATATTCAAGGATTTCTTTTCCAGAATTTTGGAACTCAATATAGTCATCTTCAGCTTCATCTGGATACTCAATTGTACTGTCTAAATATTCATTGTAATTTTCAATGTATTTTTTAATTAACTCTTTAATTGCTTCCATTTAGTTTGTTTTATGGCAATAAATTAAGCAGATCAGATAATTTGTTGATTGTAAAATATTCAAACGATTTAGATTCATTTACTGTTTCGTGTTCCCAAGTTGTATGATAAGGAATATGTATCGCTTTACCTCCAATAGAAATAACTGGCAAAATATCTGATTTAATTGAGTTGCCAACCATTAAGAATTCAGAAGGTTCAATTTTAAGCCGTTTTATCAAGTCATAATAATCGTCCTCTTTTTTCTCGCTCATAATTTCTATATGATGGAAATAATTCAACAGGCCTGACTTTTTTAATTTTCGTTGTTGGTCTAATAAATCTCCTTTTGTAGCAACAATAATTTGATATTCATTTTTCAAGTTCTGTAATAAAAACTCAATATTGTCAAGTAGTTCAATAGGTTTGTCCAATAAAGATTTCCCAAGGATGATTATTTGGTCAATTATTTTTGGGGATACTTGGTTATTGCTTATTTTTATGGCTGTTTCAATCATAGAAAGCATAAATCCCTTTGCCCCATATCCATATTTTTCTATATTTTGGATTTCTATCTTTAGTAATTCCTTTGAAATTCCAGTTGCGGGTAAATAATCTTTCAATAGTTCACAAAATGATTTCTCAACATCTTGGTAATAGGGTTCGTTTACCCATAATGTATCATCAGCGTCGAAAGCAATAACTTTTATTCCATTAATTTTCTTTTGATTATTATTTATTTTGTTTGATAATCTGGTTGGTATATAAATCAATGATTCAACTGATTCTTTTGGTGGGTCAAGTAGTAATTGCCTTATTCCTTGTAATTTATTAATGCTAAAATCAGAAAATAGTTCTTTCTGTGCTTTGTGTCTTTTCTCAGGTGGTATTGATTCAAACCCACCTCCAAATTTCAATATTTTTTGTCCACTCCAAGGTTTTGAGGAATATGAACCATTCGTTTCTATTTCCAACAATAAGCTATCTTCAATCAATGACCCATCAATTGGAATATCAATTTTTAATATCACAAAAAACTTATTTCCTAATCTGTAAATAGGAATTAAATCTTCAATAATTTTATTCTTTTCTTTAATCATTATTGTTGTCTCATAAATAACCGATAACATCTGAGAATTGTATTAATTGTCACCTCACAAAGTAGCAAAGATACAAGAAAATTTCGCAATCTTTATCCCGAATTATACAAGGTAGGTGCAACTACATTGGCTTAACCTCCAATAAATCGCCCGCGAATTACACGAATTGGCACGGATAATTTGGAGCTTTTATTTTATAAAGTCTTATTGTGTTTGCCGTAGAAATGCAAATAACTCTGTTCAAACCGAAATAATCATTGAGAGCTTCTGGGATGGCACTACGTACCGTTTGAAGGATGTTTATTGTGTGCAGTGCTTACTTCTATCGGAACT
>Ga0256913_10000622_pt1 | contig 18417 bp, 13 predicted proteins | sample Axial_MatmetaG_FD_185970 | JGI IMG/M metagenome (GOLD analysis project Ga0256913, IMG submission 185970) | Deep-sea worm associated microbial mat communities from Axial Seamount, Juan de Fuca Ridge, Pacific Ocean - Axial_Mat | ecosystem: Environmental > Aquatic > Marine > Oceanic > Microbial... | reverse complement strand
TCCCATCAATCTCTCATCAATCTCTCATCAATCTCCATCAATCTCCCATCAATCTCCCATCAATCTTATCCAAAGCTTTCTGCAATCCATCAACATCTTTTCCTCCGGCAGTTGCAAAAAACGGTTGTCCTCCACCGCCTCCATTTATTTCTTTTGCTATTTCTCTGATAAGTGTCCCTGCATTAAGTCCTTTTTCTGTCAGATTCTTGCTAATCGTTATCATAAGCTGAGGTCTTTCATTCGACACAAAGCCCAAAGCGACAATAATATTACCCAATTCTTCTTCGAGATTGTATGCCAAGGTTTTTACCGCTTTACTATCATCCAAAGGAACTATTGCTTTTAATACATTTATTCCGTTGATCTGTTCAACACTGTTTTTCAATTTATCTTTCAATCCTGACGCCTGGTCAATTTTTAATTTATCAAGTGTTTTTTTCAATTCTTTATTCTCCATAATAAGGGAATAAACGCTTTTTGAAATATTTTGCGGATTTTTGAACATCGATCTTATCTCATTTAGCTCTTCGAGTTCTTTTTTAATATAATTCTCCGCTTCAATTGAAGTCAAAGCTTCGATCCTTCTAACACCGGAGGCTACTCCGGTTTCACTTAATATTTTAAAAAAACCTATTTCTCCGGTAGCAGATACATGACAACCTCCACACAATTCTACGGAATAATTATCGTCAAATGTGATCATCCTGACTTTCTCTCCGTATTTTTCACCAAACAACATCATAGCCCCTGACTGTTTTGCTTTTTCTATTTCAATGGATCTGGCTTCTTTCCTGGGTACATTTTCTCTGATCTTTGCATTCACTATTTCCTCCACTTTTGCAATTTCTTCATCGCTGAGTTTTTTGAAGTGACTAAAATCAAACCTGAGGTATTTTTCATTGACCAGGGAGCCTCTTTGTTGAACATGGTCTCCGAGTACTTTCTTCAATGCCGCTTGCAAAAGATGGGTAGCGGTATGATTGTTTTCTATCAGACTTCTCCTTTGGGAATCGATAATAGCCTTAACGTTTCCTTCGATATTCTCCGGTAATTTGCTGACAATATGAATAATCAGATCATTTTCCTTGATAGTGTTTTCCACCCTGATATTTTCATCTCCGAACAATAGTACTCCGGTATCTCCAACCTGACCTCCTCCTTCAGGATAGAAAGGTGTTTTTTGCAAAACTATTTGGTAAACATTTTTATCTTTTTGATTGACTTGTCTATATTTTACCACAAAAGTATTTTCAACTATATGCATATCATATCCTACAAATTCTATTTCCGAATCAGGTTTAAGATTCACCCAATCGCCTCTTTGCACTTTTGCATCTTCTCTTGATCTTGTTTTTTGTTCTTGCAAAGCTATTTCAAATCCCTCTTCGTCTATTTTCAATCCTTTTTCAGCTGCTACCAATCTTGTCAGATCGATAGGAAATCCATAAGTATCATAAAGTTCAAATACATCTTTTCCCGAGATTATTCCGTTTTCAGGATTTATACTATCCATTCTTTTCAAACCGGATTCCAATGTTGCCAAAAAAGATTTTTCTTCTTCTTTGATTACTTCTGTGATAAATTCCTTTTGAAGAGATAATTCGGGAAACACATCGGAAAAATAATCAGCGAGGACATCTACCATTTTATATAATAAAGGCTCTTTTCGTTTCAAAAAAGAGTAATAATACCTTACAGCTCTTCTCAATATTCTTCTGATAACATATCCGGCACCTGTATTACCGGGCATCTCTCCATCGGCAATCGTAAATGCAACAGCTCTGATATGATCAACCAAAACCCTGAAAGCTATATCGGTTTTTACATCAAGCTCATATTTGTTAGTATATTTTAATCCGGTCTCTTTCTCAATAAATCCAATCATCGGAGTAAAAATATCAGTTTCATAATTCGATTTTTTACCTTGTAAGACCATACAAAGTCTCTCGAATCCCATACCTGTATCAATATGCTTTTCAGGTAAATTTTCGAGACTGCCATCAGCCTTTCTATTATATTGGATAAAAACCAAATTCCAAATTTCTATCACCTGAGGATGATCTTTATTTACCAAATCCTTACCAGGAATTGCTTTAATTTCCTCCTCACTTCTCAGATCAACATGTATCTCTGAACTTGGACCGCAGGGACCTGTATCTCCCATCTCCCAAAAGTTATCTTTTTTACCAAAATCAAGAATTCTCTCAGGATCAATATTTTCCGCCCAAATCGATGCAGCTTCTTCATCCCTCCTTAATTTTTCCGATTTATCACCACCGAATACAGTAACATACAATCTGTTCTTGTCAATTTCAAACACGTCAACCAGCAATTCCCACGCCCATTCGATAGCTTCTTTTTTAAAATAATCTCCATATGACCAATTTCCCAGCATCTCAAACATAGTATGGTGATACGAATCTATACCCACTTCCTCCAAATCATTGTGTTTACCTGAAACTCTTAAGCATTTCTGTGTATCAGCCACTCTCCTATACTCAGGAATCGCATTTCCCAGGAAATAATCTTTAAACTGATTCATTCCTGCATTTACAAACATCAAAGTCGGATCATCTTTATTTACTAAAGGGGCAGATGGTACTATCTTATGTTGTTTTTTCTTAAAAAAATCTAAAAAAGTATTTCTTATTTCTCTTGATTCCATATTCTTAACCAACATTTAATACATTACATTTATTAACGAAAACATTAAAAATAAAATGATTTACAAATATAATTTTATTATATATAATTAAATTAATTTTTTTTTACTTTTATTTTGTTTATTTCAATCTCATTTATATCTTTGCCCTTGGAAAAAATTCCAAAAACGATAACATGTCTAAAAAATTTCTGCAAATGTATTACAATTAGCTTGTTTTACAAAGAAAAAGGAATATGGAAAATAAGAAATATGTATTTAACCCGAAAACTTTATCTTATGAAGAGATAAAGGTTTCATGGAAAAATAGAGTTTTAAAAATATCAGGATTTGCAGTAACAGTAACTTTCACAGCTATTATATTGTTGTTTTTGAGTTCAGGATTCATTACGACACCAAAAGAGAAAATGTTGACGGAAAAACTTGAAAAAGTTAATTACAGTCTTGAAGCAATTTCAACAGAACTAACAAACCTTACAAAGCAAATAGATAAAATTCAGGAAAGAGATGCAAATGTCCACAGAGTAATATTAGGAATCGATCCTTTAGATCAGTCGATTTGGAATTCAGGAACAGGTGGATCTAAAAAATATAAAAATATCCTTGAATATAATAATACTACTGAATTGGTTAAAGAAGATTTGGAAAAAATAGCTGCATTAAAAAGAAAAGTTGAACTTCAGAACGAATCATTGGACACTTTGGAAAAACTTGCTGTTGCCAAAGCAGATAAATTAGCTTGTATCCCTTCTATAAAACCAATAAGAGAAGATAAGTTGAAAAGAAGAATTTCATACTTATCTGGCTTCGGATGGCGAAATCACCCTATTTACCACATTAAAAAGTTTCATAAAGGTATTGATTTTACTTCTCCGAAAGGAACACCTATTCAAGCAACAGGAAACGGAGTTGTAAAAGCGGTTATTATCAAAAAACGCGGATATGGAAAACATGTTGTCATAGATCACGGTTATGGCTATGAAACACTTTATGGACATATGTCAAAGATATTGGTCAAGAAAGGAGAAAAGGTTATAAGAGGGCAAACGATAGGTTTAGTAGGTAGTACAGGTTCTTCAACTGCCCCTCATTGTCATTATGAAGTACATTATAAAGGAAAAGCAATAAACCCGATTGATTTTGTTTTTGACGGTATGACACCTGAAGAGTATCAGGAATTTGTTGAAAAAGCTAAAGCGGAAAATCAATCACTGGATTAATAAAGAATTATTGAACCGAACTTGAAAACCAATTTTTAAAAGGCAAGAATTTTTTCTTGCCTTTTTATTTTGTCCCTACTTTTTATACCTCAAATCACCTTGAATTTATTATAATTTATATGCTAAATATCCTAAAAATGCAATTTTTTTTTATCTATAATAAAAATTTCTGAATGTATTTTTAAGCATAAGAATGATTTTAAACATTTATTTTATTTTTAACCTAAAAAATACCATTCTATAGTTTTTGAATTTTCAATAATAATGATTTAGATTTGTGAAGTAGAAAAACAAAAGATTATCATTATTGCAATAAAAGCAATAAATAATTATTTTTCTATTATTTATTTTATAACCAAAAACTCGACAAATATGAAAACACCAAAAGTTCATTTTACCGGATGATTAGTTTTAATACCTAAATAACAAATTAATCCGGATTGTTTTTGCTTTCAGAGTGAAACAATAAACCATCAAGAATGAGATATGCAGGTAAAATAAATAGCATTCTCATATTACACTTACATATAAGAGCGAAATCATACCATTTTGAAAAATGGTATTTGTGACAGATACTTTACATATATTATTTACAATATTTAGATAAAATAGCTATACGTATATCGTAGCTAGTGACATAGTATTGCTTTGTGTAATATGAAAAGACCAGAGAACAAAGAACAAATTTAATTTAAAACACAAAATAAACAAAATTTAATTTTTTAACCCAAAACATGATTTTATGAAAAAATTATTATTTTTATTAATTACTACAATGTCCCTCAATTTCACAATGATGGGACAAGCATCCTCATTTGGTTGCAATGATTTAGTACAAGTTTCAGTAGATGAAAACTGTGTAGCCTTAATAACTCCTGATATGATATTGGAAGGAGATGAAGATTATGCAAATTTTGAAGTTAGAATTTATACTGAAATGCCTAACCCAATCAACTCACCAGGAACAGTTAATAATCCCGTTGGTTTAGGTCATTACATTGTAGGAGTATTTGAAATATCCAGTGGAAATAATTGCTGGGGAGAAATAGATGTACTTGATAAATTAGCTCCTGTTATCGAATGCAATTGCCCTGAAGGTGGTGAATATCCTGCAGGAAGTGTTGTACCTACCACTATAACAGGTAATTTGACTTCTAATGACTTAACTGCAGATATCCACAAAAATTGCTGGGATTTCGGAACAGACGATCAATTACCTGCTGCAGGTAATCATTATTTTGATAAATTTTTGATAGAAGTATCTGTTTCAGGTACTTATTCATTTGACGGAACAGATGGAAACAGATTGATATTGGGAATATATGACAATGCTTTCAATGCAGTGGAAACCTGTGATAATCTAATAGATGGTATGGGAGGAATTGCAGGTGGTGTCTACGAAGAACCTACAAATGGCGGAGTTATTGATAATACTGTCAATTTAGTTGTGGGTCATACTTATACAGTAATAGTTACGGATTTTGATAATAACTTTTTTGGTGATTATTCATTTTCAATCATACCTCCAAATAGTGGAGAAGTGACTTTTGCAAAAACTGTTTATAGCGACGAATGTGAATTTTTAGGATGCTTTGATGAAGAGACAGACTATAATTTCCCATTACCAGACTTTCACGATAATTGCAGTGCCGATCTAACATGGACTCAAACTGTCGAAGATGGTATAGATTGTGGAACATACATAGTAAAAAGATATTATACTGTAACAGACGGAGCAGGACTTACTGCTGAATGTACTTCAGAATATTTCTTTAAAGGAATAGATGTAACTAATCTTCATTGGCCATCAAATTGGGATGGATTACCAAACAATAACCCCATGCTTGAATGCGATGAAGGTTATGATGTAGATGCATTAGGTAATCCCGATCCAGGGTTTACAGGCGTTCCCGATGGATTTGATGATGCATGTGGAACAATTGAAGTATTTTATAACGACCAAGTATACAATTTAGAGTGTGGAATTAAGATATTAAGATACTGGACATTAGTAGATGACTGTACAGGCACTATATATGAACATACTCAGATTATAAGAATAACGGACACTAAAGTACCTGAGTTTAATAAGCCAGACGATATAGAAGCTAAGACAAAAGCTTATGTTTGTAATGCAGATATTGAAGTACCTGTAATACAGAATTTAAGCGACAATTGTGATGACAATCCACAATGGTGGATTACAACAAATGCAGGAATTATTGTTGGAGACAACAACTTCAATGGTTTTGTTGATGCTAATGAGACATGGTTTATCGTGAATGTACCTCTAGGATCTTATGATGTTTGCTACCATGCCATAGATAATTGTGGAAATGAAGAGATCAAATGTATAAATCTTACTGTATTTGACGGAATACCTCCGATACCGGTATGCGAACAACACAAACAAGTAAGTTTAACCGCTATGGGACATGCAAAAGTATGGGCATGGGATTTTGACAGTGGTTCTTTTGATAACTGTAATCCTGTTTACTTTAAAGTATTAAGAGTAAACGATGATTTGGTTTATGATGGTGGATGTCCTGATCTGAACGGAGACGATAATCCTGCCACAGGAAATAATGATGTATGGTATGACGATGATGTTTTCTTCTGCTGTGATGATGTCAACAATGATATTATGGTATCACTGAGAGTATTTGATAAAGACCCCGGAGTAGGACCTGTTTCTCCTTCACGTATGTTACCCGGAGGTGATTTGTATGGACATTATAATGATTGTTGGAGTGTTGTACATTTAGAAAACAAAATTCCACCTATTTTAGACTGTCCTCCATTAATTGTAGATTGTGAAGAAAGTCTTGATCCTGAAGAAAATCCAAGATTATGGCCAAACGTGATCAGTGTTTGCGGATACGAATTGGATTATTCGGACAACAGCAATTTAGGTGTTTGTGGTGCTAAAATAGTAAGAACATGGACAGCTACATCAGGAAGTGCATCAACTCAGTGCAAACAACGTATTACAGTTGAAGCTACTCATCCTTTTGATCCTTGTACAATCAGATTCCCCAATGACGTAAAAGCAGATTGTGCTAGCGAATTAAACGATGGAGGAGAACCTGTTTGGGACGAAAATCCATGTAATGTAGTTACTGCCGAAATAGTTAAAGAAGATACTTTCACATTTGTAGATGGTGCTTGCTATAAAATAATAAGAGAATGGGCTGTAATAGATTGGTGTGTTTATGAAGCAAATACAGGTGCAGAAGACAACCTTGATGTAATAAAAGGTCATGGATTGAATTGCGAATTTTTAGTTGAAGACGGCTATTACAGATATACCCAAATACTTATGGTTACAGATTCTGAAGCACCCGAGATCCAAGTTGAAGATGCATGTATTGCTACACTTGATTGCTATTCATATAATACTGTCTTAACTGCACATGCTACTGATAGTTGTAATGTATTGCAAAAATTCAACTGGAAATACATAGTTACAAGTATGGACACATGGGAAACTATTCAATATTCATATAACTATACGCCTCATCCTTCTCAAGGTAGAAAAGGAAGAAGAAGTTTAGATAATCTGGATAACACTGCAGATGCATCACTAACAATTCTAGACCCTCTACCGATAGGAAATTATAGAGTAATATGGACGGTAGGTGACGGTTGTGGCAACGCAACTTCAAAAACACAATATTTCTCTGTAGCTGATAAAAAACCACCAACACCAATATTTGTTGATCTGGCAACAGCAGTAATGAATAACGGAATGGTTGAACTAACGGCAAGATCATTTGATAAAGGTGGCTGTGGCGATGATTGTATTTCATCCTATGACAATTGTAGCGATTCGGAACATCTTTACTTTACATTTACACCCGTATTGCCAAGTCTATGGGATCAACCATTGAAATGGAACAAACAATTAAATCACTATGGCAAATATTTCTTTGATCCTGAAACAGGTGCTATCAGTACTGAAGCTGCTTATCTTGCAGGTAATGCTGATGCTTGGTTGCCAGATCTCAGAACTGCTCAAAGAGTATATCTATGCGATTTTGTAGAAGATAGTAATTTCACAAAAACTATTAAAGTTTATGTATGGGATCAATTTGCAATGAATGAAGAATGTGATGATGGTAATTATGAATTTGCAAATGTTGAAGTTAACTTTAACCACTGTGGATCTGATCCAAACCCATTAGTTTCAGGAACAGTTACTTTATCCGGTAGTAATATCCCTGCTGACAATATGGAAATTATAGCTGATAATGGTGAAAATAAAATCTTAAACAAAACTGATGATCAAGGTTATTACGCATTTAATTTAAGTAACGGTAATTATAGTATTACCGGTAAAAGCAATGTGAATTACCTACAAGGAATTAGTACACTGGATCTCGTTATCATACAAAAACACTTATTGGGAATGAAAGAGATTACCGATCCGTACAAAATGATAGCTGCAGATGTTAATAACAACGGATCTGTCGCTGCATCAGATCTTTTGGAAATAAGAAAGCTTATTCTCGGATCAAAAAACAGCTTTGCCAATGATTCCTGGATAGCAATAAATAAAGACTATGTATTTGAAAATCCTGCAAACGCTTTGGCAGAAGCTAAAAAGGCTACTGTCAGGAAAATATCAGTAAATAATCAAAACATTTCAGACTTGAATTTTATAGCTGTTAAAGTTGGTGATATGAATGATAGCGCGTTGAACGGTTTGGAAAGTAGAAATGCAGAAACATTGCAACTTGGATTAGATGATATTGAAATCAGTAAAGGTGTAGAAACGGAAATACCGTTTTACGCAAATGATTTCAATAACATATTCGGAATGCAGTTTTCAATGAATATCTCAGGATTGGAAATCAAGGATATCACATCCGGAGCATTGGAAATTAACGAAAGCAACATCAATATCATAGACAATGAGATGGTATTAAGTTGGAACAATGCCCATGGAGTAACAGCAAATGATGGTGATATTTTATTCACTGTAACTGTTAAATCAAATACAAATACAAGATTGAGCAATATCTTGAACATCAATGATAACATTGCAAGATCTGAAATTTACGCAGGTAATGACTTGGATGTTAAATCCTTATCACTAAACTACAGAAATACAAACACAAGCTATGCATTGTATCAAAACGAACCGAATCCATTCACTCAAGAAACAATGATAGGATTTGATCTACCTGAAACATCAAATTACACTTTGAAAATATATGATATGTCAGGAAAAGAATTGATAGTACGCAAAGCTCAAGGAACAAAAGGACATAATACAGTAAAAGTCAGTAAAAAAGACCTGAATATAACAGGAGTACTTTACTACAGACTTGAATCGGGAGATTTTACAGCTACCAGGAAAATGATTATACTTAAATAATCATCTGAAAGGTATTGAATAAATCAGTTTTTGGGAAGGCTCCCTGTATCTTCAACAGATCGGGGAGCTTTTTACCATTAAGCCGTTCTCTGTTTTACAAATATATTAACTTCTTTATAGCCATATAAAAAAATGAAATTTATATCTGTAATCAATTTTTATAAAATATTTATTACCTTTATGGGAAATTTATTGAAATGGCAAATCGATTTTTTCAAATATTGATTTTATTTTCTTTTTCTTTTTTTTGTAATTCTATCCAATCCTCCCCTATTCTTTTTGCAAATCCATCTACAAATGATACTGCAAAAATCCAAAAACTATTGAAATCCGGTTTTGATCTCTGCGCCGATGATTTCACCAAATCCCTTTATTATATCGATAAAGCTGAAAAACTGAGCAGACAATCCGGTTATATTAAAGGTATCGGTGATTGTGATTATTTAAGAAGTTGGGTATATTATTATCGCAACGATTACCAAATCTCTTTGGAATACCTTAATAAAGCAAAAAAAACATATCAACAAATAAATTCCGAATCGGGAATAGCAAAATATTATCTTGGACTCGGACGACTTGAGAACCTTTACGGCAATTATATAAAAGCAATTAAAGCATACCAAAAAGCTCTTCAATATCATGAAAAACATTATGATATTGAAAATATTTCAATAATATACAATTATTTAGCTTCCGTAAATCTGAATATGAAAAATCATCAAACAGCTTTAAATTATGCTAAAAAAGCATTAAGATTAAAGAGAAAACTTGATGACAAAAAAACAATTTCCAATACCCTGTCGATAATTGGGCAGATTTATTTCAATATGGATAGTCTAAAAAAAGCTGAAGAATTTTATCTGAAATCTCTTGACTTAAGAAAAAAACTAAAAGACAAAAGAAGAATTGCCGGCTCATATTATGATCTCGCTATTGTCTATAATCATAAAGAAAACCCCATAAAAGCAAAAGATTTATTACTTAAGTCTTTGGAAATATTCAAAAACCTTGAAGAAGAAACAGGACAAGTGATCTGCTTATTGGAATTGAGTAAATCTTATCTTTTACTTGACCAAAATAATAAGAGCAAAAAAGCTATTGAAAAAGCCCATAAAATATCAAATACAATAAATAATAAGCGTTTATTAAAAGATTGCTACATGCAATATTCAGCATATTACTCAAAAATCAATAATTATAAAAATGCTTATAAATATTTCAAGGAATTTAGTATCCTAAAAGATAGCCTTTTCAATGTAAATAAAACAAAAATATTTAACGATCTAGAATTAAAATATCAAAGCGAAAAAAAAGATACAGAAATAAAGTTGCTAAAAAACAAAACCGAACTTCAAAAAAAGAATATTGTTATTCTGGGACTTTCGATTATAATATTATTATCAATATCGCTTTTGCTATTTTATTTTTATAAAACCAAAAGCCAAAAACTTGCAATAAAAAGCGAACTGTTAAACAAAGAAAAAATAATCCATAGACAAGATAACGAACTTAAAGAACGAGAAGCAAAAATACTAAAACAACAATTGGAGGCAAAAAACCGGGAACTTACTTCCAAAGTTTTAAACCTGCTCAAAACAAATGAAATGTTGGACAATATAGTCACCAGACTTGAAAAACTAAGTTCAAAAATAGAAAATTCATCTAATTCCATAAAAGAAATTAACGGAATAATCAGAGAAATAGAAAAACAAAGCGACGAACAACTTTGGGAAGACTTCAATAAAACATTTCAAGGTGTACATTCCGAATTCTATAACAAATTATTTAAAATAAATCCTAATCTAACTTCTTCGGAAATAAAAATGGCATCATTATTAAAACTCAATTTAAGCAGCAAAGAAATTGCAGCAATTACTTTCAAATCCGAAAGCAGTATAAAATCAACCAGGTTTAGACTGAGAAAAAAATTAGGTTTAAGCAATGATAAAGGCTTGGTCAGCTTCCTTATGAAATTATAATTACCCTCTGCAACTTTTTGAAACTATATAAACAACTTCTTGCATCCGTTATTCTTATGCTATATACATTTTATCAAATACATTTGCATTAAATATTTTAAATTCAAAAATGAAACAAAAAGAAAGAAACGGAAAAAATATATCGAACAATGATAACACCCAAAAGAAAATTGAAGAATTGAAATTAAAACTCAATAAACAAAAGTCCATATTGCAAAAACTATTGAAATATTTCCAAGATAAAAATAATAAAAATATGTATTTATGAAAATAAAAAATATTTTTTTCAAAATAAACTAAATTCTTTATACCATGAAAACAACAAAATTAACAATCTTATTAGTGCTTCTAACTCTTTTGATCGCACCAGGATGTAATAATGATAATGATCCCGGAAACGAAGACAATCCATACACAGCTGGATCATATTTGACAGCAAAAATAAACGGCGAAAAATGGGAATCAAAAGATGTCATCGGATCATTTGCCGCTTCTGTCAAGACACTTAATATAGTAGCCATTGATTCCGAAGGCAATGCAGGACTATCCTTATACATTGAAAACTATAACGGACCTGCAAAATATTCAATAGGTGAAGATATTATAGTTCAATGGCAATCTAACGCATATAAAGTCAAAGAAAGCGGAAGTGGATACATTGAAATAACCAAACAATCATCTGATTTTTACGAAGGAAATTTTGAAGTTTCACTTGTTAGTGTTTTTGACCCTAATGACAATATGGAAATTAAAGACGGAAAATTTAAAGCAAGAATTCATTAAATAACAGAGAGTAATCGAATAGATATAAAAGATAAAGAGCTTTGGGTGATTAATCCATCCAAAGCTCTTTATTGCGGATTATAATTTGCCAATCTTAATTATCCTGCTGATTGCAATGGAATATCTCCCGGAGTAGCTCCTCCGACTGAACCCACAACTATAGCAGTGATTATACTTAAAACAAAAAGGGAAATCGCCAAAATCCAAGTCAATCTCTCAATAAAATCAACGGATTTAGCAGCTCCAAGCATTTGATTGGCTCCTAAGCCTCCAAATGTAGAGTCAATACCTCCTCCTTTTGGTTTTTGAATTAAAATTACAAAAATCAACATTGCGCTGTCTAAAGCTATTAATATCGATAAAAAAGTTACCATTTTCCTATTTTTTATTAAGTTTCTTTAAAATTTTTGCAAAGTAAACACTTTTTTCCGGATTTTGCAAACTTAATTTGCGATACATTTCAATTGCCTGCTTTTTTAATCCTTGTTTTACATAAATTTTCGCTAATTCTTCACTGACTATCCCCGAATACAATTTTTCTTCTGTATTTTTATCTTTTGCTTTTCCCAAACCGGAAATATCAGTCTTTTTTCTTTTCTTCACTCTATCCTTAGAAGATTTATCTTTTTTTTCCCCTTTTGACTTCTTGCTTTTCTTTTTATCTGCTTTCTTTTCTTTAAAAATATCAATAACAGATGTAAATGCTAATCCCGGATTATCTGTTTTGTTTATCAAATCAATTATTTTCACCAATGACAAGTTGCCTTCATTCAGATAATGTCGCCTGTTTACCAAAACACTGAATATATTGCTAAACGGATACTTCCGCTCCAATGCCACGAGTTCTTCTTCTCTGATATTTTTCAAAATATCTTTATCTCTATATAACTGTTTCAAATTATGATTTACCAAAATATCCGTTTAAATGAAAAGCAAAAGTAAAATTTAAAATATAATATCCAAAATTTATTGCCCGGTAAATATAAATCAGCAAATAACAATTCATGGTTAATATCAATAGTGTATATCTAATTACCCGATGTTATACAACAACATCCGAACAACTATATTCAGTTGCATGACCATTCACTAATTATCCTTTGCCTGCTTTATATTTTTTAAGCGCTTCCGTCAATTTAGGTACCACTTCAAACAAATCGGCGACTATACCATAATCTGCGGCTTTGAAAAATGGTGCTTCCGGATCTTTATTGATCACAACTATTGTCTTGGAATTGTTGACCCCTGCAAGATGCTGGATCGCTCCTGAAATACCTAAAGCAACATACAGGTTAGGTCTTACTACTATTCCGGTCTGTCCAACGTGTTCGGTATGAGGTCTCCAATTGACATCTGATACAGGTCTCGAACATGCAGTTGCAGCTCCTAGTACTTCAGCCAGTTCTTCCAATACTCCCCAATTTTCAGGACCTTTCATTCCCCTTCCGCCTGATACAATAATATCTGCTTCAGGAAGTGGAACTTTCCCTTCTACTTTTTCAATTCCGGCAACTTTCACTTTAGGAGTTCCTCCATCCACTTCAACGGTATTGACATCTACAGAACTTCCTACTTCTTCAGGTGAAAACGAATTAGGCATCAAAGACACAACCGCTTTATCCGTCAAAGTCTTGACATATGCAAATGCTTTACTTGAAAAAACTCCTTTCTTAAATTCCAATTTACCATCATCATAATCCGGAATATTGATTACTCCGGCAACGGAACTTAAGTTCATCTTTGCAGCTAACCAGCCGATCAATGGTTTACCCGATGAATTATGAGGCAATACTATCAAATCCGCTCCTGTCTGCTCTGCTACCTGAGCTATCATATTTGAAAATACACTGACATCAAAATCACCGTCATACGGAATATTTAGCACTTCTTTAGCACCATATTTACCCAACTCACCTGCGTTTTCACCAGAACCTATTACCATTGCAACAACATCTCCTCCGTGTTTTTCCCCTATCAGATGTCCGTAATATGCTAATTCCAAATCAGCTTTTTTTAATATATTTTTTCTATTATCTATATAAATTAATATCTTCATTTTTTTAATTTTTTCTATTAAATAATAAATTGCTAAATCACTTTTGCTTCCTCATGCAACAATCTGACTAACTCTTCGACATTTTCAGGATCTACCAGCTTAACTCCTGATTTCTCTTTTGGCAATTCATATTTTACTATTTCAACAAGATCATTTGCTTCTACAGGCTCTACAACCTCCAACGGCTTTCTTTTTGCCATCATTATACCTCGCATATTTGGAATTCTTTGTTCAGCCATACCTTTGGATGCAGAAACCACAAAAGGCATTTCCACTTCCACTTTTTCCACACCCCCTTCTATATCCCTGTCAAGTTTACCCGTAGTCCCCTCAACATCAAGATGACTGGCTAAATGCACATACGGCAGATCCAGCATTTCAGCTACCATTCCCATAACTTCACCGCCATTGTAATCAATAGTTTCCTTTCCAAAAAATATAATATCGAAATTTTTATCTTTTACAAATTCGGAAATTTGCTTGGCAACAAACATTGCACTTGTCGGTTCGGCATTAATCCTTACAGCCTTGTCTGCTCCAATAGCCAGAGCTTTTCTGATAATTATATCATTAGAAGCAGGTCCAACATTCAAAATCGTAACGGTACCTCCGAATTGTTCTTTCAATTCAACCGCTCTGACAAGGGAATAAAACTCATCAAAAGGGTTCATAATGAATTGTATTCCGGATTCATCAAACTTTGTAAAATCATCTTTAAATGAGATTCTTGCAGTAGTATCCGGTGTCTTGCTAATACATACCAATAGATTCATATATTTATTAATTTAAGTGTTATTTAATATTGCAGCAAATATACTAATTAATTTTTTAAACTCAAAGTTAAATTATCAAAATAACATATCATAAAACATTATTTAGAATAGAAATATTTTTCCCCTTATAAAATTTCAGAACAAAAATACAATTTTATTCATCAATAGCAAAAAACGCCTCAAGCTCCTTGAGGGTTTTCTCATTGGTTTCGATATCCATAACCATATCTCCCTTATCCAACACAACTATTCTTTCTGTCACTTCAGTAACATGATTAAGATTATGACTTGAAATAAGCACGGTTTTTTGCTCATCCTGAACGATTTTCCTTAAAAGTTTTTTCAATCTTATCTGTGTTGTAGGATCGAGATTGGCAAAAGGTTCATCAAGCAAAATAAATTCCGGATTTCCGATTAATGCACCGACAACTCCCACTTTCTTCTGATTACCTTTTGACAAATCCCTGATATACTTTTTCACTCCGAGAATCTCATCATTAAACAATTCCGTAAAATCTTTCAAATATTCTTCTACTTTTTTATTATTCCACCCTCGCAAATCTCCAAGCATATAGAAATACTCTTCAGGAAACAAATATCCTATTAGAAAACTCTCGTCCAGATATGCAGAAGTACTATATTTCCAATCTTCACTTTTATCCACTCTCACTCCATTGATCATAACATATCCTGTCGTAGGCCGTATGAGATCCAGTATCAGATTAAACATAGTGGTTTTGCCTGCACCGTTATTTCCTACCAAACCAAAACTTTGTCCCTTGGGAATTATCAATTCCGGAATATTCAAAACCGTATTTTCTCCGTATTTTTTTGTCAGATTTATTAATTCTATCATATTAAATATTTATAAATAACTATATCACCATACAATACCACCCTACTCTTCTTTAGCAAATGACTCCAGCAAGGCATATTTCTTCTTGATATATATTTTCACTATATAATCCAGGATAATGGATTTGAGTATTATTCCAATGACACCTATAGCAAACAAGACTCCGACGCCAAGGCTGACTCCTCCTATTCTCTTCGATAAATAAAAAATCAACAGTGGCAAAATCAATCTCAACATTCCAAGTATAAAAGCATTCCCGTTAAAACCCTTTGTATTTTGAAAACGCTTTGCTTTCTCACTTAATTTTATAGGTTTATCATTGAACATTCCCCCAATTATTACCAAATATGAATTGAATCCCATATTGAAAACTGCCATCGCCAAAATCAATAGCAATATATTAATTCCAAAATATATAAAAGGAATACTCAATACCGAAAAGAATAAAACCGATACTATCATCAACCACCATTTTGATTCGATGTATTGCTTGTATTTAATATTTTGACTCATAAACAATCTGTAATATTCACTATCCCATGCCGGTACATAATTTCCGAATGAAAACAAAAATCCACTTGTAATAAACATTGAAGCTATCGCTATATTAAAATTTAATGACGTAAGAGAATTATCACTGTATTTGTTTATTAAATATGCTCCGTAAAACAAAAAATAAAACGACCAGAAAAATGTTTGTCTAGGCCTTTTATTTCTCCATATCATCCTTATATCATTTTTTAAAAAAATGGAAAGTGTACCGAATCTATCCAACCATGTTAATTGTAACTCTTTAACTTTTTCTTTCTTTCCATGAACGATATCATCCAAATAAAAACCATTCTTTAAAATATTAAAAGTGTATTTTAGCAAAGCAAAGAATATTGCCAAATAAACAAATAACCACAATGGATTTTGATATACAATATAAAATAATCTTGCAGATAATCCTGGAATATCAATCAATCCTGTTTTCTTCAAGATAAAAATCAACAACAATGAAAGAAGCACGACAAGAACCGCCTTGTTGCTTTTTTCCATTAAAAACCCTGTCAAAATCAATGATACCGTAACTGAAAGCAACGCCAAAGCCCAAGATAATACTTTTACAATATTATGTCCGTCGGTCATCAAGGCTGCACTATAAGAAAACAACAAAATAACTACTAGAAGAAAAAATAGATTAAAGATCAGCTTTACCATAAAATAACTGATAATCCCTTTTTTTTTCAAAGGCAATATCATCAAAGCCTTAATTTGCAATGAAGGAGAAGAAGTCATCAGTAATAGCAAAACAAATAAAACTCCGAAAAAATATATCAAATAGCTATTAGCCACTAAAAACACATCAGCATCAGGCATAGATTCTTTCAAACCGTAGTACAAGCCAAAACCTCCTACTACCATCATTAAGGTAAAATATAAAAACATAAAGATCAAAGCGATTTTACCAGCCATACGTTTGCCAAATCTCTTTGAACGAAAAAATTCTTTTATTTCAAGATTTATCAAATATTTAAACATATTTTGATCCCGGAATTGATTAAAAAAACGTGAATATACATAAAATTGATCAAAATCCTGTTTAAGTATTCAAGGTTTTTTGTTATCGGGATTATTATCAGGACAATCCTGTCCTAAATAAAATGATGGAGGTCAAAAATACCTTTTTGACATTTATCGCTATTATGCATTTTTTACAAGCTTTTTGAAACTTGCTCTATATATTTTTGCTGAATAGTGTCATATTTGTCATTGGAGCAGTTGTTTTTCAAACTCAAAGTCGATTTGAGATATTAAATCACTTCTCCTTTTTTTTATTTTTTTCAATCGTTTAGAACGCTATTGTTATTGAAATAAAAAAATAGGATATATAAAAAAATACATCCTATTTATTACAATTTTTTTTTCCTTTTATCTACTCCGTTATAACTTTTACTGTTTTAATTGGAGGCTTATTATTTTCAATTTTAATTTTTTTCAGGTATTTAACATCTTCTTTTAAATTATCTTTAAATGAAATAAAATCAGAATAATATACAGGTTTATCAAATCCATATTTCGCTTTCATTTCATCACTTAAAAAGGAAAAATAAGGATTCAAAAGCAATTCATTCTTAATATTATTATCTTCGCAATCTAAAATAACATCACTTCCTAAATAAATATCATCAGTTGGATCTGAAGGTGTGTCATTATCACTCCAAAAATGAGTAGTATACAGTTTACAATTTTCATTTATTTGCCATGTTTCGGTATGAGAATAAATCTCCATAGAAAAAATATTTTGTGATATCAACATAACAACTATAATAAAAAACAAATTTTTCATAATATTTAATTTTTTAGATTATTTATTAATAACTATTTTATTTAATGTAATATTATCCCCATCAATGATTTCTAATATATATGTTCCATTATTTAAATATCCGGTATTTATCATTTTAATTTCGGAACTGCTATTTTTTAAATCAAATGTACCACTCTGCATCTTATCTCCATATAGATTATAAATAACCCATTTAATATAATTTGATTTCTTTTTATTTGAAATTGAAATATTAAGAAAATCATTAGTTGGGTTCGGATAAATAAAATAATCAAATGTTTTACTTTTACTAATATCTATCAAGCCATTTCTAAAACTTGCATCACTACAATCACCAACTACAGTCGTATACTCACCAATTTTTGTATCATCATGC
>Ga0256913_10000621_pt1 | contig 18428 bp, 23 predicted proteins | sample Axial_MatmetaG_FD_185970 | JGI IMG/M metagenome (GOLD analysis project Ga0256913, IMG submission 185970) | Deep-sea worm associated microbial mat communities from Axial Seamount, Juan de Fuca Ridge, Pacific Ocean - Axial_Mat | ecosystem: Environmental > Aquatic > Marine > Oceanic > Microbial... | reverse complement strand
CAATGACAGCATTCGTCCAGGCCTGCATCCGGGCCAATGAGGAGATATATCAGGCCTTTGCGCAAGGATTTGATGCCTCCTGGTTTGAAAAAACGGTTGCTGGTGCCGGTGGTGACATTAGTTCGAAACTCGATCTTTTTGCCGAAAAGATCTTTGTGAAGCATCTCTCTCCCTTCGGACAGATAGAGTCTGAAGAGAGTGGTATCATAGGGGAGGGGAAGAGCAGGATAATCATCGATCCCATAGACGGGTCCTCCAATGCGCTCTCCCTTTTTCCCTATTACGGTACCTCTGTAGCAAAGGTCAATGCGGACGGCATTCTCGATACTGCAATCGTCTGCAACCTTGTGACCGGAGATCTCTTTATCAAAACGGAAGAGGCTGAAGTCCTGCAGGGCAGGCTTTTCTCCCTGCAGTTTTATCCTCCCCGTACCGTACCTGATGCAGAGATAGGACTCTTTGAGAAAGCGTATGAGAACGGGCCTCTGATCGAAGCACTGCATCAGGAGGGGATCAAGTTCAGGGCTCCCGGAGCGATCGCTTTGTCCCTGGCCTATGCACGTTCCGTACAGTTCGTGCTTTTTGTCGGTCCGTTCCGTATTTATGATTTTGCGGCAGGTTTGGCACTTTGTGAAGGTCTTGAAGTGATTGTTGAGGCGGATTATGTTATAGTATCGAAAGACAAGAATACCGCCGATAAAATAGAAGCGTTAGTAAAAACAATAAGTCAGAGTAGGAGTTAATTATGTTCGGAAGCCTTTTTAACAGTATGTTGAAAGAAACCACACAGGAACAGCCCAACCAGTGGATAAAGTGTCCCAAATGTACCTCGTTGATGTATTACAAAGAGGTTGAGGCAAAACAGAATGTCTGTCCAAAATGTAACCACCATTTCCGTATCAATGCCGAGAAACGTATTGCGTCAATCGTAGATGAAGGCTCCTTTGTAGAACATGACACCACATTGGTTCCTGTCGATCCGCTGAAGTTTTCGGACAAAAAATCATACAAGAAACGTCTGGAGGAGGCGAAAGCCAAAACCGGCAAGACTTCATCGGTCATGAGCGGATCGTGTACGGTTGGCGGCATACCGGTCGAACTGGTCGTATTTGACTTCTCTTTTATGGGTGGAAGCCTTGGTTCCGTAGAAGGAGAGAAGATCGTCCGTGCGGTCAACCGTGCCATGGAGAAAGAGTGTGGTGTCATCATCGTCTCTGCATCGGGTGGTGCAAGAATGCAGGAGAGTACCTATTCGCTGCTGCAAATGAGCAAAACATCCGCGGCGCTTAACAGGCTCCACCAGAAAGGACTCCCTTTCATTTCCATACTGACAGATCCAACAATGGGTGGTGTATCGGCATCGTTTGCGATGCTTGGCGACATTATTATGGCGGAACCGGATGCCCTTATTGGGTTTGCCGGACAGAGGGTCATCAAGCAGACGGTTGGGGTAGACCTCCCGGAAGGTTTCCAGCGTTCTGAATTCCTGCTTGAACATGGACTTATAGACATGATCGTGGACAGAGGCAGTATGCATGATACGCTGGCTGACCTGTTGAAACTTTTCAAAAAAGAGATACCTGTAGTCCCGGCATCCAAAGAGAAGGCAGAGACTGCTGTTGTGGAAGAAGAGGAAGAATCGTAGCCGTTTTACATTAGCACGATTGAAAAGAGAGAGGATGGCAAGTGTTTTTCACTTGCCATCCTTTTTTTTTGCCTGTATCAAAGTATGGAAGTATCGGCCGGCTTGGCAGATGATTTACAGTCCGGTTACCTTCTTCGGGTAGGCTTTTGAAAAATAAAGGATCGACATGAAAAAAATCGTATGGCTTTTGGGAGCTTTGAGTATCAGTCTGATGGCAGGTTTCAAGAGTATTGGCGTGGCAGAACTTGAAAAACTGCAGGCTAAAGGGGTTCCTGTGATCGATATCCGTACTCCGGGAGAGTGGAAACAGACAGGTATTATCAAAGGGGCGCATAAAATGATGTTCTTTACACCAAAAGGTGAAGCTGCTATTGCCGAATGGTTCTTTGATCTTGGCCATCTTATAAAAGATAAAAGTCAGCCTTTTATCATCTACTGTGCACATGCCAGCCGTACGAAATCCCTTGGAAAGGGTTTGGAGAAGATGGGGTATACAGAGGTTTATGAACTTGAAGGCGGTATAGAGAATGGTTGGATCAAAGCGGGAAAGAAAACTGTAAAACCAAAGTCATGAATTCCTGTTTTTGGATGTGGATAAAAGAATAATTCACAATTACTCCCCTGTTTTTGTATAGTATAACAGTATGTAACGAAAATGAATTGTTATAAATCAACGATAATGTTACTGTAGAATTCTAATTCAATTTAACCAAGGAGAAAAAATGAAAAAAACAATCATGACATTAGCAGCGGTTGCTGTTGCATCTACATCGGCTTTTGCTGCAGGTACTGCGGCATGTAAAGGGTGTCACGGACAGAACTTTGAAAAGAAAGCGATGAACGTTTCCAAAGTAGTCAAAGATATGAGCAAAGAGGATATCGTTACGGCACTGAAAGGGTATAAAGCAGGTACATACGGCGGGAATATGAAGGGTATCATGGCTGGTCAGGTTAAGGCATTGGATGATGCTGCCATTGAAGTGATAGCATCAGAGATTGCCGGGGATGAGAAAAAAGCAGCGCCAGCGGCAAAAGATGCAGCGGATGCAGCGAAAGAAAAAGCATCTGCTTCCATGACAGATACTGTTGTAGATGCGGCAAAAGAGAAAGCGACAGAGGCGGCGACAGAAATAGTCAAAGAAACAGCGGATGCGGCGATAGACGCGGCAAAAGCAAAAGCGACAGAAGAAGCGGCAGGTTCTGCTGCAAAAATGATGATGAAGTAACCATTACTCTACTACTTACGGGGCGAAAGCCCCGAACTCTATCTCTCAATAATAACAATCTCTTTATAATGCTTTAATGATCGCTTCTATCTGACGTCGATGTACGATCTGGTGTACCATTCCTAGAATGGACCACTGTTTGGGGTTGAACTCCCCGAACCAAGGATGTGCTGATGTATTGTCGATGTGGATGTTCTCAAGGTGTGCCTGAAGCTTTTCTCTGTAGCTAGAGAGAAATGTCTGAAACTCTTCGATAATGTTTACATCTATCTCAGTGTAGGGCTTGACATCCTCTATTTTGACATGCCCCTTGAGTTCCTTCCCCTGTGAGAGAATAGGGATGCGTACCTGCAAGGCTTTGCCTACGATGAGCAGATGTTCGATGACCATTGCGACAGAGTAGTAGCGTGAGTTGTCCTCCAGTCCGAAGAGTCTGGGTATCAGTACCCGTTCAAAGAGATGCTCTTGACTTAGAGAGGATGCCATGCGTACGATCTTTTCTCCCTCTTTATCGTAGATATCCCATGCTTTCTCCCATGAGATGAGATGGTTGAGAAACGGGAACATCACATACCTGGCTGCCAGTCGTTTGGGTGCTGAGATACCTGTTCCTGCTTTCTCCAGTGTCTTAATGATCTGTGAAGAGTCTTCTTGTTTCACTTGGTATATCCGAATACGGTATGAAGAATATCAATGTTACTCTCAAGCATATAACGCATCTGTTTGAGGTAAAGTCCTTCATCCAGTTTGATGAGTGAGGGTTCATTATGTTCGATAAGATAGTTGGGAATCGTGATTGTCATAGGAGGATTATAGCGTGTTATATGGTAGAATGACAAGCAAAAAGGAAGTGTGATGATCGTTCCCTATGCAAAACACAGTGGTGTAGAGAAGTTGACGGAAAACACCCTTACTATACACAAGTAAGAAAGCGTTTCAGAACCATATTGGTACTATCCATGCAGGAGCGCTCTATACGCTGGCTGAGAGTCAGAGTGGACTCTTTTTGCAGCAGTTGTTCCCTGCACTGGAGGGGTGTGTCGTTCCACTGTTGCGTGAAGGGAGTATGAAGTATCGTAAACCGGTAGAGGACATGGTCTATGCCACAGCGGATGTCAGTGATACGGTACTGGAGAAGTTTGAGACACAGTTTTCCAAAAAAGGCAGAGGAAGCATCACGGTTTCAGTAGTATTGAAAGATGGATCAGAAGATGTGTGTGCGACGGGTACGTTTGTCTGGTTCGTACAGAAAAGGGATGAAGTCTGATCGGATCAGAAATCATTCTCCTCCGTATTGAACTTACAAAATTTCTTGATTATGGCTTTCTATAGGGTACAATTACAATAATGTAATGAGTCAAAGGAAAAAAAGTATATGAAGCTTGAGCAGATCGTTCCATGGGGACGCAGTAAGAAAGAGTATATGGAGATGTTTAATCTCACACAGGAGGATATTGTAACCCGGAAGATCCTTGGGTGTGGTGATAATACCGAAGTGGACTATGACGGAGGAAGCATCGTCTCCATCGATCCGCTCTATGCCTACAGCAAAAAGGAGATCATGCAGCGTATCGATGAGGTCGCACCTGTAGTGATGGAAGAGGTCAAAGCCCATGTGGATAAATTTGTATGGAAGAACATCCCTGATGTGGAGTCGCTGGAGCATATGCGTATCGAGGCGATGATGGAGTTTTTGATGGATTATGAGGATGGACTGGAAGAGGGCAGGTATGTAGAAGCGGCACTTCCGACCCTTCCCTTTGAAGATGACAGATTCGATCTGGCACTTAGTTCCCATCTGCTTTTTCTCTACAGTGAACATCTGGATGAACAGTTCCATAAGGATGCGATAGATGAGATGCTGCGTGTGGCAAAAGAGGTGCGTATCTTCCCACTGGTGACATTGGGAAATCTCCCTTCTCCCCATCTTGAACCGGTGGTGACATCTCTACGGGAGAAGGGACGTGAAGTCAATATTGTCAGAACAGGGTATGAGTTTCAGAAAGGTGGAGATATGATGCTGAAAATAAGCAGGAAGTAGCAGATATGTTATAATACTTCAGAGATAACAGAAAGGGGTGCCATATGAGCTATCTTGAGCGAAGAGCAGAGCGTGGAAGAGAGGCTTATTCAAAGAGTGATGCACTGTCCATATTGACTCACTACCGCAGTGAACTCTCTGACGATGAATACAAACTCATTATGGATACACTCTGTTCACTTGCTTTAGAGGGTATCTATTTGAATGAAAAAGATATTCTTTTGAATATTGCCCAGTTACGTGATGAGATCACGTATGAAGAGATCGTAGCGCTGACAAAGTCTGTTTAATGTCTGAAAACAGTTTCGACAAGGAACTTCTCTTATCCAATCTTCTTGGTGCCAGTACACTGGATGAACTCTTTGAAAAAGAGAAGATCATTACAGGTGCCAAGATGCTTCATCTACTCCAGTATCCCATCAAAGGTAATTTGAATTATCAGCATTTGAAAGAGATCCATTATTTTTTGTTCTGTGATATTTATATTTGGGCAGGAAAAGACCGTTATGAAGCAGGTATCAAAGCTAAATTTGGAAAAGGAAGGACACTTTTTACGCCTTATGACAAACTTGGTGAAACTGCCCAAAGGCTTTTTGATGCTTTGCGAACAGAATCTTTTTTCAACGGACAATCAAAAAAAGATTTTACCCGGAGCGCTGCGATATTTATGAATGGATTGAATATTCTTCATCCTTTCAGAGAGGGTAATGGAAGAGTACAGCGTATTTTTATGCAGTATGTAGCAGAAAATGCCGGGTATGAACTCAGTTTTAATGATATATCCGAAAAAGAGATGATAGAGGCTTCGGTAAAGGGTGCTGAAGGTGTACTCGCTCCCATGATAGAAATTTTCCAAAAAAGTTTGAAGTAGATGAGAACATTACCGATACTTTTAATAAAGATCGCCAAAAAACTTCAAGAGAACAATGCCCGCGCCGTACTGGTTGGCGGTGCTGTACGTGATATGGTGATGGGGCGGGAGGTCAAGGATTACGACATTGAAGTTTACGGGCTGGAAAATCTTGAGCAGCTTGAAACGATACTTTCGGCATTTGGCAGGGTCAACCAGGTAGGCAAAAGCTTTGGTGTCGTCAAGCTCAAAGCAGGTGAGGAGGAGTATGACTTCTCCTTTCCCCGCCAGGAGCAAAAGAGCGGCAGGGGTCACCGGGGGTTCACTGTAAGTGTGAACGGGGCGCTGAGCTTCAGGGAGGCGGCAAGACGGCGGGATTTCACTGTCAATGCCATCGGCTATGACATTCTGAGTGGAGAGATACTCGATCCTTTCGGTGGTTTGCAGGATATCCGATACAAGGTACTCAGACACATTGAGGATGAGACCTTCATCGAAGACCCGCTGCGCGTCTATCGTGCCGTGCAGTTTGCCGCGCGTTTTGGTTTGGAGGTAGCGGAGGGTACAGCTGAGCTTTGTAAACAGATGGTGCGGGAGGGAAGCCTCGATGAGCTCCCCAAAGAGCGTGTGTATGAAGAGTGGAAAAAACTGCTGCTCAAAGCCCCCAGGCCCTCTGCCGGTTTTGAACTGATGCGGGAGTGGGGGATTACGGTACGTTATTTTCCGGAACTCCATGCGCTCATTGGTGTACCTCAGGATCCCAAATGGCACCCTGAAGGGGATGTGTGGGTACATACGATGCTTTCTCTTGACAGTCTGTCAAGAGAATTGAGGATGGAAGATGGAAGATGGAAGATGGCAAATGAAAAAGAGAGACTTAAACTCCTGTTTGCCATACTGTGTCACGACTTCGGAAAACCCCTCACCACGACCATCGAACTTGAGAACGGTGAAATATACAAATGGAATAGTTCTCAATGCTTAACGCTCAAGACTCAATGCTTCGCATGTATCCGTGCGATCAACCATGAAAAAGCGGGTATTGAACCCACCCGTACATTTATGTACAGACTGGTGAATGCGCATGATTTTATAGAGAGTATATTGCCGCTTGTAGAACACCATCTCAAACCTTCACAGTTTTATACACAGGGGGCCAAAGCAGCAGCCATAAGAAGGTTGTCTCTCAAAGTAAATATTGAAGAGCTGGTACTGGTTGCCAAAGCGGATTTCCTGGGAAGAACAACCACGGAGGCACAACGAGGTATTTATGAAGCAGGAGAGTGGTTGCTTGAGAGGGCAGAGCAGCTCCATGTGAAGCACAGGGCTCCTGAGCCACTGCTTCAGGGGCGTGACCTGATCATGCTTGGGCTGGAACCCTCCCCCCTATTTAAAACCATACTAAATGAGGTCTATGCCCTGCAGCTGGATGGAGAGGTGAAAACAAAAGAGGAAGCGTTGGCTTATGTCAAAAAAAGTAGCCCCAAATCCCGAAATAGGAATTCATGACTTTGCACTATCATCGCATCTATCTATGGGCTTTGCGTAAAATCATCATCGAATCTACGGGTGCGACTTAAATTTTACACAAACCCCCTAAATACGAGCATAGCACAAATTCAAAGAATCCTATTTCGAGATTTGGGTAGCTCCCAACCTTCCTAAAGGGTTGTAAAATCTGTTATAATAAAAGGGATTATATGTAAAAGGAGGCGAAAAGATGAAAAAGCTGCTGTTATTGGGTGTGTCCTTTGTTTTTATTTCTACACAGATGCTGGATGCAAAAACGGAACGGTATGAAGTAGAGTCCGGAATTGTGCATTATACAATATCCGGTGGTGGAAATATTATGGGAATGAGACATGAGTCACATGGAAAGAAAACACTCTATTTTGATGAGTATGGCAATGTGGAGGTACAGGAGGTGGAAGAGACCTCTTCTGCCATGGGGAGGACAGATAGAGCGCATCAGCTGACAAAAATAGAAGACAATATGATCTATAGTGTCGATTTTGAAAGAAAGATCATTACTAAACAGGACATCTCTGCACTGATGCAGGGGAAAAATATGAGTAAAATGGGTAAAGCGATGCTTAAAGAGATGGGTGGTAAAAAAACCGGTCACGATAAAGTGCTGGGATATGACTGTGAGGTATGGGAGGTCATGGGAAGCAGGATCTGGCTCTATAAAGGCGTGCCTTTGAAAACAGTCAGCAACATTATGGGTATGAGCCATAAAGAAGAGGCTACAGAAGCGAAATTCGGTGTTTCCATTCCCTCGGACAAACTGAAACTTCCTGATTATCCGACACAGACTGCGGAAGAGATGATCCAGCGTGAAATGGGGCAGCCGGACGAAAGCGGGGAGGGATTGAATCCTGAAGAGATCAAACAGATGCAGGAGATGATGAAAGGGATGTTTGGTGGTAAAAAGTGAGATACCTGACACTGTTTCTTTGCATCGTACTGTTTTCCTTTGGAGAGGTCAACAGCTCCATAGGGAAGCAGACAATAAAAGAACCGGCAGAAGTACTGCATAAACCTGATTTTATCTATAAAAAAAAGGGATGGGAACTGAAGATATGGTACACGGCAAAGGGGAGTAGAAGTGAAGGGACCTTTGGAAAACTGTACCATAACGGAAAAGAGGTGCGGCTTGAAAAAGAAGGTGAAACATGCCAAACACCGTTTGGAGAACTACACTTTATCACTTCCGGGTTTTTGTGGGGAGCACACGGCTGGACATTTACGGAAGAGGATCAAATACCCCCTCCTTCATGGCAGGAGAAGTAAAACAGAAGTGCTTCTCTAGCTGTCCGATGGATATTTGTTTGAATAGTATTGTGCCAAAGGTTTTGCGCTGAGTCCATGCAGCAGGATACTGAGCAGGATCGTCAGTGAGGCTACGGCAAAGATCTGTTCATGTCCTTTGATCCCGCCAAGTTGATGGACCGCGACAAGAATATAGAGGATGGAGGCAATCCCCCTCGGACCGAACCATCCTATGAAAAGTCTTGTACCGAGATTTAATTTAAAGCGTCCAAATCCCAGAATGACAGGTACCATTCTTAATACGGTTAAACTGAGAATCGCAAAAATCAGGGCTTTGATATCCCAGTATGGTAACGTGGCTGGAATGAAAACCAGTCCGAAAATAAGGAAGCTGACCATGACAAGGAATTCTCCTTCACTCTCTGCGAACTCCTCTACATTCTGCCGTAAAATCTCACTGCTGTTCCCAAGCAGGAGCCCAGAGAAAAAAGCGGCGATATAGCCGTTGCCGCCAAAGTATTCTGCCAGATAGAAAGAGAATATGGCAAGTGCGATAGGGATGAGGTTACGGTACTGATGCTCCATCCACTCTTTATGGAGACAGTTGTATGCCAGTTTTGCCCCGCTCCAGCCTACCAGTGCTCCGGCCAATGCGCCAATGACGATCTGCTGGGCGATGTATCCCACCCATCCGCTTTCTGCGGAACCTGAACCACTGCTGATGACTGCCAATGCGGTAAGCAGTACAGGGAAAACAATACCGTCATTCAGGCCACTTTCGACATTGATGGTGTTACGTACGGTTTCTGGAATACGTGTATCGCTGACGACCGCTTTCCCGAGTGCGGCGTCGGTCGGTGCCAAGATGAGCGCCAGAAGAAAAAGATATATGAGAGATTCAGAAGGGAAGAACCACTCTGCCGTCAGTGTGGTAATGACGATCGTAATAGGCATCGCCACAAAAAGCAGTCGTGTAGGCAGTCGCCACTCTTTTTTCAAATGTGCCAGATTGAGGACTGCCGCATCGCTGAAAAGTACCAGTATCAGCGCGATCTCCGCCACGACCTGTACAGCTTCCGCATTGGGTTTGACGGGTTGGTCTCCCAACAGAAGCGGAGAGAGCAGAACACCTACTCCAGTAAAGACCATAGGTCCTGATATATTGATCTGGCTCAAAAGTCTGGAAAAATACCCGTACCCCAAAATGACCAGAGCGATTCCCAAAATCGTAAGATGTTCATGCATGCTGTGTATCCTTGCGCATAGTATAATATTGGAATAATTGTAGCACAATACTTTTAGGACTTCCAATGAATATTTTAAACAATCATGCTATAATCCATGATAATTTTTAAATATCAATCAATGATTACTTTTGTAAAAAATAAAAAATTGGGAAATTCTTCGGTAAAATGAGCGTACACTACTTCAGTTGCCATGAGTGCGACGAGATCAGCAAAGTTAACGATATCTATAAACCAGGCCGCTACAAGTGTTCCAATTGCGGCCATCTGCTTTTCTCCTACCGTCCAGGTATGATAGAAAAAATAGTGGCTTACAATCTGGCGGCGCTGATCCTCTTTTTTGTGACGAACTATTTTCCCTTTCTGTCATTTCATGTCGTAGGTCTTGTTTCCCATGCCAACTTCACGACAAGTATCTATTATCTGTTCAATGAGGGGGAGTACCTGATGGGAGGGGTGATCTTAATGACGACTATCATCGTACCGCTTTCAAGGATCATTCTCTATCTCATGCTCTGTACTCCACTCTATTTCGGTTATTTCCCACGGTATGCCACGCAGATGCTGAAACTTATTGAAAAATTTCTGCCATGGGGTATGCTGGATGTTTTTCTTGTCGGTGTGCTGGTCTCCATTGTCAAACTTGTGAAAATGGGTACGGTCATCCCTGGAACTTCCCTGTGGGCATTCATGATCATGGTCTTTGTACTCGCTGCGGCACAGGCATCCTTCAACCCGCATCAGATCTGGGATATCATAGGAGAAGAGAAACGTAAGGCCGGGAAGGAAACCATGGTATGAGAGCGCTGGAAGAAGGATTGGGGACTTGCCCAACGTGCCACCAGATGGTCAAGATGCCTAAGAGGCCCGGAAGTAAATATCTTGCAATATGCCCCAGATGCCAAAGCCGGGTCTATCCGCGTATTCCGGACAGTATCCAGCAGACATGGGCATTGGTGATTGCGAGTATCATTTTTTATATTCCGGCAAATCTTCTGCCTATGATGCATGTGCATACTTTTGCCGGTGTAGAGTCCGACACCATTATGAGCGGGGTTATCTATTTCATCAAGAGTGGTTCCTACCTTATCGGATTTGTGATTCTCGTTGCCAGTATTATTGTACCGATCACGAAACTGATCATATTGATCTACCTGCTTATTTCGGTACAGAAACGTTCATCACTCAAACAGCATGAACGAAAAAAACTTTATCGTTTGACTGAACTGATAGGACGTTGGTCGATGGTCGATGTCTATGTAGTAGGGGTGATGATCGCACTGGTACATTTTGGGGGAATGATGCAGATCAAAGCCGGAGCAGGGGCCAATTTCTTTTTGCTGGTTGTCATCGTTACGATGTTCGCAGCAATGAGGTTCGACCCACGATTAATTTGGGATACAAAGGAGTAGTATGGAGACAAAGAAGAGTGATACACTGAATGAGAATATTAAAGAGGCGGTATGGGAAGAGCGCAGGAAACATATCTCTACAGTCTGGATCGTACCGATTGTTGCTTTGGTTGTAGGCGCGCTGCTTCTGTTTCAAAGCCTTAATGAAAAAGGGCCGATGATACAGATCTATTTCAAATCTGCCGAAGGTGTAGAAGCCGGAAAGACGATCATCAAATATAAAGATATTGAAGTAGGGAAAGTAACGGATGTCTCGTTTGGCAAAGAGCTCAAAGAAGTGATCGTTACAGCGGAACTGAAAAAAAATATGAAACCCTATCTTAGTGAAAAGAGCCGTTTCTGGGTTATGAAAGCGCGCGTTGCCATTGGGGGAGTTGAGGGGCTCGATACCCTTTTATCCGGTGTTTATATCGTGATGGATCCCCAAAAAGGCAGTAAAAGTGTCAATAAATTCAAGGGTCTGGAAGAGGTTCCGGTTGTAACAGCCAATGATAAAGGAAAGACATTCGAACTGATTGCCGAAGATGTCAGCTCCATCAGTGTGGGTATTCCCATTTACTATAAAAAGATCGAAGCGGGACGTGTTATCTCCTATGCCTTGAACCCTGATGGCAAGAATATCAAGATCAAAGTTTTCATCAAAGAGCCTTTCAGCAAGCTAGTGACTGACAAAACCCGCTTCTGGAATGCAGGGGGGATCACAGCCAATATCGGTGCAAACGGAATTGAAGTACATACCGAGTCCCTGACCTCTATTCTGGCAGGAGGCCTCGCCTTTGCAAACTTCAATGTACATGGGCAAGGTCAAGAGGTTCAGGAAGGGCACTCGTTCAAGCTCTATCCGACAGTGAAACAGGCGAAGAAGGTTGAGTATCACAGAGAGTTGTATTTCTGGGTTTACTTCAATAATTCCATACGAGGGCTCTCTATGGGTGCGCCGGTAGAGTTCCGCGGTGTCAAGATAGGGGAGGTGGTCGACTTCTCCTTGATAGGGGATTCTGAAAGCGCAAAATTTGAAATACCGATACTGATCAAAATAGAACCGGAACGTTTTACTATTATCGGAAAGAATCAGGAGCATGGAAACCGGGTCAATGTAACGATACTGAAAAAACTGCTTGAACAGGGCTTCCGTGCACAACTGAAGAGCGGAAACCTTCTGACCGGAGAGTTGTTGATTGATCTGGATCTCTATCCTGATGTACCGCCGGTAACGTTAAGGAAAGAGAAGGGGTACTATGTGATCCCTACTGTGCCTGCGACTATGGAAACCCTGAAGTCAGATATCAAAGAGGTACTGGACAAGATCGCGGCCATACCGTTCGAGCAGATCGGTACAGAGATGGATACGTTGCTAAAAGATATCAGAAGTGAAACGATTCCTAAACTGAACCGCTCCATAGAACATATAGATGAAGCTGTCAGCGATACGGACAGAATGATCAATGCTGCCAGAAAGAACTATGTTGATTCCAATGCCCAGATTAATAAAAAACTGATAAAATTGCTTGATGAAATGACCAAAACAAGCCGCTCTATCAAGAATTTGACAGATTATCTCGAGCGCCATCCTGAATCATTGATTAAAGGGAAATAGATGAAAAATATTTTGATACTGACATTAGGGCTTCTTCTCTTTGCGGGTTGCAGCAGCAAATCAAACTTCTACCAGCTGCATCCCAATGTAAAGCAGCATACGAACGGACATCGGACGGTGAAGCATAAAGTTGTGGGAATAGCCGAAGTCGAGGTGGCGGAATATCTGAATAAACCACAGATGGTGACCCGCCTTTCACAGGGGCGTTTGGATGTCCATGAAGAGGAGCGTTGGGCTGGAACGTTCCAGAAAAATATCCAGTATGTCCTGAAAGACAACCTCTCCAGGATCCTGCCGAAATATACATTTATCGCCTATCCGTGCGAAGAACCGCTTAACGATACCTATCGTATCTACCTGACCATAGAGAAGTTTGACGGTGACACTGCCGGAACAGTGGTTCTTAGAGGAAGATGGAGCCTTATCGACCAGAATGAGAGCCGGGTAGTTCTGAGTGAAACTGTTGTTTACACGGAAAAAGGCGGGGTAAGCCTTGACGAGCTGGTCAATACACAAAGCAGGTTGCTTGAGAGACTCAGCCGGCATATTGCAACGAAGCTGTCGAAAAAGATCTGATTATAAAGCGGAGATATTCTCGAACATATCTCTGACAGAAAGGTCTATCATGGCATAGACCTTTTCAAACCCTTCAAAGCCCGGAAAAAAATAGGGGTCGGGCACATCTGCACCTTCAAACCCTCCAAAGTCTCCGATCTTCAAGACGGTGTCAAATCCGAAATTTTCCAGATCTGTTTTATTCTGCTCATCCATCGCGATGATGAAATCATAAGTGTGCAGATCCTCTTTTGCAAGAGGCCTTGAACGTTGGTTTGAAATATCTATACCGTGGGAGCGGGCCACTTTTATGGAGTGCTCGCAAGGCTGTTCCCCCTCGTGCCAGTTGCTGGTCCCGGCGGAGTCTACTGTGACTTTCAAACCTCTCTCCTCTATGACTTTCCGTGCGATCCCTTCAGCCAGCGGGCTTCTGCAGATATTTCCAAGACAGACAAAAAGCATACGTTTCATGGCGACTCCGATACGGTTTAAATGTGATTTTACTATAATAGCAGTCTGGGACGGTATATGCATCATGTAATAGCTGATCCGAAAGTGACTGTGAAAATGTTTGACAGTATATCTTGTGTATGGTAAAGGAGAAAAGAAAATGAATGATTTTATGAAGGCTATGGATTTTAGACATGCCTGTAAGATATTTGACGAGAAGAGAAGAGTTTCGGAGGAGGAGATTCGTTACATTCTGGAGACAGGTAGAAAATCCCCTTCCTCTTTCGGGATGGAGGGGTGGAAATTCCTTGTTGTGACCAATGAAGCGCTGAAAGAGAGACTGCGTCCTGCCTGTTGGAACCAGGTACAGATCACTTCCTGTTCCCATCTTATCGTGATATTGGCAGCCATAGACAACCTGAAACCTGAAAGCGGTGTGCCCGCCAAACGCTTTGCCAGACGGCCGATCTCACTGGAGCAGGTAGAAGCGTATATCCAGCGTTACGGAACGCATCTTGCGAGAACCTTCTCTTCTGACGAACGAACGTATGCGTGGAGTGCCAGACAGACCTATATCGCTCTGGCCAATATGATGACAGCGGCAGCTTATATCGGGATAGACTCCTGTCCCATTGAAGGTTTTGAAAAAGAGAGCGTAGAGCAGATACTGGGGCTTGATCCAAAGGAGTATCAGGTCTCCGTACTTCTGACTTTGGGCTACAGGCTCAATGAACAGCCACCTCGATCGAGGCTCTCTTTCGATGAGGTTGTGGAGTTCATCTCCTGATGTTTGAAATTGCAGAATATATCGGAATCGTCGCTTTTGCCCTATCTGATTGTTCTGACTGCACTGGAGGGTAATATTACAAGAGCTGAGTATCGGTACGCTATTTCTGAGGGTGTATAGCCACCTATTGGAGGAAGTGGTCTATACCGTTAGTCTGGGAAGGCTGCTCTCTTTGTACCAGCGTTTCAGAAAACTGTGGCGTTCGTAAATTCTTGCGCCAAGTGCCAGTTTGTAGGGCATATAGCTTTGCCCAAGGTTCCAGAATGCGAAGCGGTGTCGCTTCAGGTGCTGCGCAAGAAGGACAAGCTGTGCCGTACCGTAGTTTCGGTACCTTTTCTCCCTTGAACTGAAACCGCTCAGACTGGTATAGGTCCGTCCAATGATATACCCTATCTCTCCTGCAACCGCTTCTCCTTCTTCCCGTATGACTGCCGTGATGATACGGAAGTTGTCGTCTTTCGTTTGCGCGGCGTTGAGCATTTTCAGATATCTGGGTGTCAGCCAACTGTTCCTGTGCATTTTTGAGATGCCTTCTGCGACTTCATCCAGGCAGGAAGAGATTTCGAGCTTTAACGCTTTTTGTCTCAACAGTTTTGCGACTTTTTTAGAGATGTGAAGGTCTTTAAAGTTGAGCAGGGCATAAGTGAACTGTATCTCCGGAAGCAGCAGCTCTTTCTCCTCATACTCATCGGTAATGGCGATAAAACCTGCTTTTGCCTGTGCAATGTAGTATTCGGGGGAAAAGTCGTCGCTCCAGTAGTAGTTTTTATACATATCTGGATAGATGGAATCATAAAGGGCACTTTTGTTGGATACGGTTTCATAGGAAAGGTGGTGGATGCCCAGCTGTATATTCTCCATTTAAAAGCGCCTTTCACGGATTTCGAGTTTCTTCCTTTGTATTGTATAGAAAAGAGTTTAGAGTACAAAGAAGCCGACCCCAAATCCCGAAATAGAAATTCAAAGAATTCCATTTCTAAATTTTGGCTGACGCTATTTAGCTTTATATCGTTACAATAACAAAAAATTTCGGATATATCTTATGAAAATAAATGTGATCATCATCGATAAAAAAGGCAAAGACCAGATCTATGCGCCCTTGATAGAACATTATAAAAAAATAGCGAAGCCTTTTGCCAAAGTGGAAGTGATAGAAGTGTTTGACAAAGAGATCGCAAAAGCACACGATATCTCTCCTGCTGCCGCGCAGAAATCCTACACCAAAGCTCTGGAAAAATATCTGGGTGACGGAATAAATATCGCATTAGATCCATCTTCAAAAGAGGTAGACAGCTTCGATTTTGCAAAATTGCTTAAGGATAGCATAAGTGTAAACTTCTACATTGGCGGCGCATACGGCTTTGAAAGGGATTTTCTGCATAAATGTAATAAAGCCGTATCATTTGGTAAAATAACGCTTTCACATAAACTGGTGAAGGTTGTTCTGCTCGAACAGATCTTTAGAGGACTGAGCATCAATAACAATCACCCATATCATAAATAGGAAAGCAAATGTTGACAAAAGAAGAGTTGGAAGTATTTCAAGACAAGCTGCTGAACAGAAAAGCCCAGATAGAGAAAAATCTTGCCGGTACAGCATTGGAACTTGACGGAATGAGGGAACTTGAACTGAATGATGAGGGTGATTATGCCGCAGCATCTGCAGAAACTGTTGTAGATAGTGCGATTTTGGAGCAACAGCGCAAAGAATTAAACGAAATTGAACTTGCTTTGGATAAAATAAAAGAAGGAACTTACGGGATTTGCGAAATGTGTGAAGAACCCATAGGCAGAGCACGCCTTGAGGTGAAAAATTTTGCACGTTTCTGTATTACATGCCGGGAGATCAACGAAAAAGAAGAAAAGTAGGGGGTAGACTATGAGACTTGGTTTATATATTTTTGCGGCGCTTACACTTGGAGCTATTATCGGGGCATTAACCTATACGGTCAATCCCAACAACTATCTGGTAGAGGTGATGGGAATCAACTTCAATTTCCCCGTAGCTGTATGGGTAGTCCTGCCAATGCTTCTCTTGTTTGTATTTACTGTGATCCATATGCTCTTTTACAGTCTGAAGAGTTATTTCAAACTGAAAAAATGGAAAAAAGATGCAAGTACGCTGGAAGATGCACTTTACTGGTCACTTCTCCATGAGCCAAAAGAGCAAAAATATATGATGGAAGAGATCAGAAGTTCTGCTGTTGTGCTGGGTAAAGGTTCTCTCAGTATGAAAGACAATGTCGAAGGGCTCAACCCTAGACTGGCAAGAGTCGTCAACATCATCAACAAGATCAAAAACGGTGATTATGTAGACCTTAAAGAAGAGAAAATGGCCAAAGTATTCACAGAAGGCAATCCTCATCTCATACAGAACAGACTCAACCGTCTGGAGTCTGACAGTGAGTTTGTAGAAGAGGTCATGAACAATGCATCTCAATTCTCTGATCTGGTACGTGCGCAGGCACTGGAAATCTTCGCACGTAAAGAGACTTTCTACAAAGCGCGTAAACATGCGAAGATCTTTGATGTGAAGAACTTTAAAGTGATGCTTTCCAGAGCTAAGTTTGAAGAAGATATGGGACTCACAAGCGAGATCCTTAACGAGTTCATCAGTAACCTGAAACTCTCCTGTACAGACTTTGTAGAGATCGCCAATGTCACGAAAAGACAGTTTGCTCCAGATGAGAACCTTTCACTCTTCAAGCGTTACCAGCTTGAAAACCCGAAAGCGCAGAACGCCTATCTTTACCTTCTGTTCGAATATGAACTTCTGGATGAAGCCCGTGCATACCTTGAAGAGCAGGATGAAGACGACTTTATCAAGTTCAGAGCGCTGTATGAACTGAAACAGGAACATAAAAAATATAAACTTGAAGACCTTATCGACATTGACGCCATTTGTAAATGAAATTAGATTTTTCTAAACCTCTTTATGCTTTAGCCCCGCTTGCGGGCTTTACAGACCTCCCTTTCCGGTCTGTTGTCAAAAAATTCGGAGTTGATCTGACCGTTAGCGAGATGATCAGTTCCAATGCCCTTGCGCACAACTCTCAAAAAACCCATAGAATGCTTGAAAAAAGTGAGTTGGAGACACCGTACTCCGTTCAGATAGCCGGTTCCAACCTGGATGTCATTAAACGTGCGGTAGAGATCATCAATGAAAAAGAGGGGGTTGATATTATCGACCTTAATTGCGGCTGCCCCGCACCGAAAGTAGTCAACAACCTTCAGGGAAGTTCTCTTTTGAGCGACCTTCCCCAGATGGGAAGAGTGATAGAGACGATCAAAAAATATTCGGACAAAGAGTATACCTCTGTCAAAATACGTTTGGGCTTCGATGAAAAAAACCATGTAGAGATCGCCCGTGTCTGTGAAGAGAGCGGCGCGGATTTCATTGCGGTACACGGAAGAACAAGAGTAGGCCGTTACAAGGCAGCGGTAGACTATGATGCTATTGCCCAGATAAAATCAACGGTCAGCATCCCTGTGATCGCGAACGGAGATATTACGTCGCCCCAGAAAGCGAAATGGGTACTTGAACATACCAAAGCTGACGGTATTATGATAGGACGCGCAGCGGTGGGAAAACCATGGATCTTCCATCAGATCAAAGAGGGGATCGAAGAGGTCTCTTCCGAGCTTGTCAAAGAGGTGGTACTGGAGCATCTGGAGCAGATGCTCGAACACTATGGGAAGTATGGGGCGATCATCTTCCGTAAACACCTGCATACCTATTCCAAAGCGGGTTACCAGGGTGCTTCCGCATTCAGAAATCGCGTCAATACCATAGAAGAGCCTTCCGAAATGAGAGAGGTTGTTACTGAATTCTTTTCTCAGCCCTATCTT